>Ga0256843_1003434_pt1 | contig 10994 bp, 12 predicted proteins | sample AlvinellametaG_FD_191572 | JGI IMG/M metagenome (GOLD analysis project Ga0256843, IMG submission 191572) | Pompeii worm associated microbial communities from hydrothermal vent at the East Pacific Rise, Pacific Ocean - Alvinella | ecosystem: Host-associated > Annelida > Integument > Unclassified ... | reverse complement strand
AGGAGTTTTTATGAGTAAAACAATTGCATTAAACGGAACAAAAAGTGGAGTTATCTCTGTAACAAAATTAGAAGAACCATATGGAGAGGGAAGTGGTACTGTAGCAAGTATCGGTATTTCACTCAGTGGTGATGCAAACAATCCAGAATGGAAAGTACATATCCCATTGGAAAATCTTGATGAAGTGATAGAAGCACTTCAAGAGCTAAAGAAGTAGGAATTTTCCTACCTCTTTTTTATTATTTTGTTTTGAGTTCTTGAACAAACTCATCGATACGTTTGATACCCTCGCGGATACTTGCAATACCTGTTGCAAATGAAAATCTAAAATAACCTTCACTTCCAAAACCAACACCAGGAACAACAGCTACCCCTTTAGAAGCTAAAAGCTCTTTTGCAAACTCTAAAGAATCATTACTTACCTCTTGAATATTTACAAAAAGGTAAAACGCTCCATCAGGTTTTAAAACACTTAGTCCATCTATCTCATTAAAAAGTTTTACAGCTTCATCACGACGCTTGATAAACTCTTTACGCATCATCTCTATATCTTCATCTGCACTACCATTAAGCCCTTCAATAGCAGCATATTGCGTGATAGAGTTGATATTTGACGTGCTTTGAGATTGCAGTTTTTTTGTTGCTTTGATAAGCTCTGTATGTGCTGAAGCCATATAACCAAAACGCCATCCTGTCATAGCAACAGATTTAGAAAGACCATTGATAGTAATAGTTCTTTGAAACATATCGTCACTGACACTAGCAGCTGATGTAAACTCACCATCATAAACAAGCTTTTCATACATCTCATCACTTGCTACCAAGATATCAGTACCTTCTAAAACTTTTGCCAAAGCTGTAAGTTCCTCTTTGGAATAAACTGCTCCAGTAGGGTTTGAAGGTGTTGTTAAAATAAGCATCTTAGTTTTTGGTGTTATTGCATCTTGAAGTTGCTCAGGAGTGATTTTAAATCCACTTGCATCATTTGTTTCTATAGTTACAGGTGTACCACTACAGTATTTTACAAGTTCAGGGTATGTAACCCAATAAGGTGCAGGGATGATAACTTCATCACCCTCATCAATTGTCGCTGAAAAAAGGTTAAAAAGTGAGTGTTTTGCACCGTTGTTTACAATGATTTGATTTGTTTCATACTTTAAACCGTTGTCTCTTAAAAGCTTTTGTGCTACTGCTTCTTTAAGAGCAGGAATACCGTCAACTGCTGTGTATTTTGTAAAACCTGCATTGATTGCATTGATTGCAGCATCTTTGATAACTTGTGGTGTATCAAAGTCAGGCTCTCCAGCAGAGAAACTTAATATATCTTTACCTTCAGCTTTAAGCTCTTGAGCTAAAGTTGTAATGGCAATAGTAATTGATTCAGATAGTGTGTTTATGCGATTTGTAAGCATGAAACCCCTTTAGGTGAAATATATTGAAATTATACTAAAAATTTGATGTAGTTAAGTTGAGAAGATGAAAAACTTTTTTAGTTTTTCATCGATTTTATGAAAGATTCGTAAATATGTTCGAGTTCTAGGTCTTGTTCTAGTACTTCTTTGTTGTCTTTTACTAAAACATGTTCCAAAATAGCAACCCTTTTTAAGAGGTATTCAAACATCTCTTTATTGATATCAGGAAGCATATTGTGCATAAATGGATCTTTACATCTCCCTTTTTCAATTACATGTGCTGGAATACCGATAGCTGTTGTGCATGATGGAACAGGTTTGACAACAACAGAGTTTGCACCTATCTTTGCGTGTTCACCTATTTCAATATTTCCCAAAACCTTAGCACCTGCACCAATAACAGCACCCTGTCGTATTGTAGGGTGACGTTTTCCATGTGTAAGAGAAACACCACCGAGTGTTACACCCTGATAGATCAAAACATCATCTTCAATAATGGCTGTCTCTCCAATAACCACACCCGTACCATGATCAATAAAAACACGTTTACCAATTTGAGCAGCTGGGTGGATGTCGATGTTGGTGAGAATTTGGGTGACTCCCATGATCATACGTGCAAGGCGTTTAAAGTTGGCGTTGTAAAGCTTATGCGCAACTCTATACCATGCTACAGCCCAAACACCAGGGTAGTTAAATAAAAAGTCGAGTTTTGAATTAAGTGCGGGATCATTTTTGTACGCATTGGAAAAATCTTCTTTAATCTCTGCAAAAATTCCCATAAAATACCTTAGTTTGTAGTTCTTAGATAACCATTTTGATGGAGAAAGGTTTCTAGTTTTGTAAGTGTATCACTTTTTTCTTTTTCTGTGATAAAATCACTCTGATTAAGGTCACTTTTAAGTTTATTTAAAATATCTTTTTCATCGTACCCTATATCATGAAGAATATTGAGAATACTTTTTGATTCGATTTCATTGATGATCTTATAATCGTTGTCATTAATTGTAACAGTATATTCATTTGGATGGGTAAAGAGATTGTGTTGCATTCCGAGTGTTTCTTGATACGCACCGACATTGAAAAAAGCTAAAAAGTATTCCTCCTCATCTAAATTGATATCGTGAAGATAGAGGGGTTTTTGTGGATTGAAACCAATCTCACCATCACTGTCACAAGTGATATCCCATAAAGATGCAGCACGCAGAGGATCTGCATTGAGATGATGGATAGGCATAACAGGAAAATGTTGTTTCAGCCCCCAGTAATCTGGTAATGATTGAAAGATGGAAGCATTGATCAAATAACGCTCTTGAAGATTCACTTGCAGTTGTTGTAACTCTTGTGTCTGAAGTGACGATGTGAGGTAGAGTGATTTTTTAATGATATTATGCACTAAAATCTCAGCATTTGATCTGTCTTGGAGGTCAATGTAGCCAAGATCAAAAAGAGTATGGAGTGACTCTATATGGTCAAGTGCATCATGAAGATACTCTATGCAGTTTTTATTGTTTAAGAGGCGGTTGAGTTCTCTTAGCTCCTCTATAAGAGGTGGATTTTTTGTTTTGAACTTAAGAAGTTTTTCATGGTAGTCTTGAGTGAAAAGTTCCAGTACAGGAGTGATAAGCACTGCGTGAGAAGCTACTATAAAGCGACCAGACTCTGTAAAAATATTGGGGTGTTCAACATTTTTGGCATCCATAATCTCACCGAGTAAAAAAACAACTGAACTTGAAAACTCCTCTATAGAATAGTTATGGCTTTTTGCATGGGAGTGTTGGTCATATTCCACTGCAAGTCCGCCACCGATATTTATGTTTGTAAGCGCATCAGCACCCATCATTTTAAGCTCAGCATAGAAGTTGCCAGCTTCACGCAATGCTCTTTTGATTGGAGCAATATCAATCATTTGGGAACCTATATGGAAATGGATCATAGTAAAGTACTGTAAAAGGTTTTCACGCTTGAGTAAAGCCACCGCTTCTAAGATCTCTGTAGAGGTTAAACCAAATTTAGCATCCATTCCGCCACTTTTTGCCCAAATACCACTTCCAGCAGAGTGTAAACGTACACGTATACCTATGTTTGGCACTTTGAGATTGGATTCACGTGCAACCTCTATAATGGTTTCTAGTTCCCCTAAACCTTCGATAGTCAGGGTGATATTGTGACCACTGTGTGCTGCAATAAATCCAAGTGTTATCATCTCTTTGTCTTTAAAACCGTTAACGGTAATAGCAGCACCTTTTGGTGTTTTGGTCATCGCTAAGATAAGTTCAGCCTTAGAACCTGCTTCAAGTCCGTAGTTGTATCTTTTTCCCTCCTCAACAACAGCTTCCACTGCGTGAGGAAACTGATTTACCTTGAGTGGAAAGACAGCATTAAAACTCCCTGTATAGTTGTTTTGTGCTATGGCTGTATCAAAATAGGAGTAAAGACTGCGTATCTGTTTTTTAATTAAATGGGGAAAGCGTAGCAGGATAGGACCTCTTACACCTTTCTCACGGATATTTTGTGTGATATCCAAAAGAGATGGCATCGATTTATAGTTAAGTTTAATCATGCCATCTTCGATAATGAAATTTTTATTTGACCAAATATCAAGACCAAAGTTTTTCAAAAAAGTACCTTTTAAATATGAAGTTTTTGATGGAAATATTTATCTATATCAAAAAATATTTCGCCATTTCTGTTTTTAAATGTAAGGTGTGATTTTTCAAGTTCACTGATATTTTTTACACCCATAACCGCAAGAACTACTTTCATACTTTTAATAAGATTTTTATGATAGTTCCCAATCTCCAACCCTTTTTTAATAACAAGGTAAGAAGCACGTTTTTTCTCATCTTGTGTTGCCATACCGACAGGGCATACATGAGATCCAAAACCTGAACACATACGAGCTCGGATACATCCACCACTCATCATAAAACCTCTGGCAATCCCTATGGCATCTGCTCCCATACACATAGTGATAATAGCATCATCTGGTGTAAGGATTTTTCCGCTTGCTATGATTTTAATGTTATGTCTTATCTCATATTTTTTAAAGATGGTGTCTAAAAGATAAAGAGCATTGTTGGTTGTAAGACCGACCGATTCCATAAGTTCAAGTGGTGCTGTTGCACTTCCACCTTCACCACTGTCAACAGTGATAAAATCTGGAATATTTTTTCCCTCTTTTTTTCTTTGTAAAATAGCTTGTGCAAGTTCCTCTACAGAAGCAGCATCAGAGACCACTATTTTAAATCCTACAGGTTTTCCTGAGAGTTTTTGCAGTTTTTCAACAAAATCCAAAAGGTGCTCTGTTGTATCTGCATAAGGAAATCTGTTTGGTGAAAAGATATCTTTTCCTTCTTCTACACCACGATAGTAAGCAATGTCAGCAGTTACTTTGGTTCCTGCAAGTTTTCCACCTGTTTGTTTTGCACCTTGAGCAATTTTAATCTCTGTCATACGGCAAAAACGCATCACTTTTTGGTACTTTTCTTCATCAAAGTTGCCATCTTTATCACGCACACCATAAAGTCCTGAACTCATTTGAAAGATCATATTTGGCAGGCTTTGAGGTATCTTTTTTGGAAAAGCTTCTAACGGAGCATCCCATTTGACACGAAAAAGTACATGAGAGGTAGTATCATAAATGTATGTGTTGCGTGTTTTGCCCTTAAGAAGTATGTTTCTATACCATTTGAGAGCTATTTTTCTGTTAAAAAGTTTATCACCGATTTTAAAAGCAAACTCTGCAAGGGGAGTGCTTTTTACTATTTCTAGGTATTTGTCATTTTTGATATCGGGTTTGAGTGTAAAAAGATGGTTTGATGTGAGTGCACCTTCTCCTGTATTTATGGTTAGGTCTGAGTTTTTACCAGCTAAAGAAAATGCTCGTACAGCTTCAGGTGAGAGTGCACCATCACTCATAGCAGAACGGATGATAGGTGTTTTTGAGATAAAGGGATGTTCTCTGTCCTCTCCAAAAACAACACTCATATCATCGTCAACTTCATCATTGTTCAGGACATTACTTGCGTGTTTAATGACAAAACGAGAACCACCAAAAGGTTGGCTTACTGAGAAAGATTGATAGTTTGGTTTGTCTTTTGCTGCTGTATAAACCCAGTCGATTTTATCTTTTGAATCGTAAAAGGTTTCCTCTGCAAAGTATTGACGCAAAGGTTCACGTAATGCTTCAAAAAGGTAACGAAACCTTCCAATAACAGGGTAGTTAATAAGTAGAGAGTGTTGTCTTTGAATATATTTGTCATAAAAATATAAAAACACTATCGCTATGGTAGCAACAACTAAAAAGAGCTCGAAAAAATCGAGTAAAATTTCCCAAATATTATCTACGATGTTATCAAAAAAATACAAATTAAAAATCCTTTAAAGGTATGGTCTCTTCCGTTTTGTTAAGTAAGTCTTTTACCCAGATGGTTTGTGACTCAAGTTCATTAGAACCTATCACACAACAGTACTGAGCATTTGCTTTGTCTGCATTTTTCAGGTGTGCTTTGAGATTGCGTGAACGGTATTCACACGTTGCTTTTGCATCTTGTCTTTTTTTCTGAGTTAAAGAGATAACAAGTTCAACCGCTTCCTCATCCATAGCTCCAAGATAAAACCCTTCACGAGACTCTTCAGGCATTACGATAAGTTCCATCAAACGCTCAATCCCCATCGCAAAACCAACAGCAGGGGTAGGGCGTCCATCTAAGAACTCTACAAGCCTGTCATAACGACCACCACCAGCGATGGCACTTTGGCTTCCTATGTTGTCGCTGACAAACTCAAACGCTGTTTTTGAGTAGTAATCAAGACCACGAACAAGGTTTGTATCTATCTCATAAGTGATATTGTTGGCATCAAGGATTTTTTTAAGTTTGCTAAAGTCACTTTCACAACTCTCACAAAGGGAGTTGATAAGTTTTGGAGCATTTTCATAAAGCGATTGGCACTTTTCATTTTTACAATCAAGCACACGGATAGGATTGGTGGTTTTTCTTCTTTGGCAATCTTCACAGATTTCGCTCTCAACACTTTCTATGAAATTTACAAGATTATCACGGTATGGAGGCATACACTCTTTACATCCAAGGGAATTAAGTTGTAGTCTGTAGCCAATACCAAGCTTTTGTAAGATATCTGCTACCATCATAATCATCGTAGCATCTTCATACACACTCTCTTGTCCAAAGCTCTCTACACCAAACTGATGAAACTGTCTTAGACGACCTTTTTGTGGTCTTTCATAACGAAACATAGGACCATGGTAAAAGAAGCGGTGTGTTCCACCAGCACGATCAAGTTTGTTTTGGATAAAAGCACGAACCACACCAGCTGTTCCCTCAGGACGCATACAAACATCATTGCCCCCTTTGTCTTCAAACTGGTACATCTCTTTACCGACAATATCACTACTCTCACCAACACTTCGTTTAAAAAGGGCAGTTTCTTCTAAGATAGGTGTTTCTATAAAATGAAAACCGTAACGCTGTGCAACAGTTGTTGCTGTTTGTATAAAGTATGTAAATCTTGTATAGTCATCTTTATTTAAAATATCGTTCATTCCACGAAGTGATTTAATCATCTCAAACCTTGTTTTGCTTTTTGTTTATTTTGTATAAAAGGATACCATTTTTATTATTATAAGTGTATAATGTATGGAAGAAAAATCTATCAAGGAGTAGTGAAATTATGAAACTATGGATATCAGATTGTCAAACACAAACACACCGCTTGGTAAAGATCAACTGTGACAAGCATAGTGATTATGCTTATCTTGGAGATTTAGACGATGTAGCCTTACGGGAGTTTCTTCGCACTATTGAAGATAAAAACATCCAAAAAAATGTAGACTTGCTTAAATATTATGGATATTTGAATATTTTTGTTATTACGAAAGTTTGATATTACTTAATATCTCTTTCGTGATACTCTCAATACTCTGTGTTGCATCGATGATGATAAGCTCAATGCCTAAAAGCTGTGCTGCTTCGATGATGGCATCTTGAATCTTCAAAAGGTATTCACTGCCACGCAGCTCTATACCGTCAAGCTCTTTTTGAGAGAGGCGGTATTGTAGCTCTTTTTTGGTAAGTTTAAGTAAAAATACTTTCTCTGGATAGAGTTTTTTTGTTGCAAAATGATTAAGTGATACTATGTCTTCTTTTGGTATTTCACCTTGGATAAGTGCATATGCCACACCACTAATGGCACTTCTGTCACTTATAATCATTTTTGTGTCAAGATTAGGTTCTATGATCTCTTTGATATGTTCAGCTCTATCAGCCAAAAAGAGTAAAAACTCTGCGTGTTTGCTTTGTGCTTTGGCTGAGAGTACCATCTCTCTTATCTCTTTTCCGATTGCCGTACCACCTGGTTCTTTTGTGATAATGGCATCTCTAAAGTGGTGTGCAAGAACAGCTATCTGTGTGCTTTTTCCAGCGGTGTCTATACCCTCTATTGCAATGTACATGATTCTATTTTTCCTATAATGTTTTGTACCTCTTTGGGTACAAGATGGTCAGTTTTTCCATTGAATTTTAATAAGTTTCTTACAATAGAAGAGCTGATAAATGCGTGTTTGAGTTTTGGCATCAAGTAAACTGTTTCGATAGTATCATCAAGAGAGTTGTTCAGGTATCCAAGTTGCAATTCATACTCAAAATCACTCACAGCACGCAACCCGCGAATAAGTACATCAGCATTGTGTGTACGAGCAAGTTCTACAGTCAGATTATCAAAACCAACAACACGAACACCATCGATTTTTTCAACAGCTATACGAACCATCTCTATTCGTTCCTCAAGTGTAAAAAGGGGTTTTTTATCAACTGAAGCAGCTACAGCCACTATAACCTCATCAAAAAGGTTGCGTGCTCGCTCTATAATGTCATAATGCCCGTTGGTTATAGGGTCAAATGTTCCAGGATATAATGCTATTTTTTTCAAAAACTACTCCCATCTTTTATATAAATCATTTTTAATGCCAAGTAGATCAAACCACTTGCCTATCATAAAGTTTTCCATCTCCTCAAGTGTCTGTTGTTGCGAATAATACGCCATCACAGGTGGTGCTATGATAACACCAAGAGTGGAGAGTTTGTGCATATTTTCAAGTGCTATGGCAGAAAAGGGCATCTCTCTGGGTGCTAAAAGAAGTTTTTTTTGCTCTTTTATCATGACAGAAGCACAACGGGTGACAAGATTGTCTGCTATGCCACACGCAACTTTTGCCACAGTGTTCATGGAACAGGGGATGATAAGCATCCCATCTACACCAAAAGAACCAGAAGAGATAGACGCTGCAATATTGTCATTACTATGAACAATAACATCTTCTAAAAGCAGCTCTTTTTGCAGTACAGTTTGTGCATTTTGAGATACTACAAGATGTTTTTCTATCCCATTAGGAAGGAGTTCTAATGCTTTTAAACCAAGTTGTGCACCACTTGCACCACTGATGGCTATTACTATTTTTTTCATATAACCTCTGCTTTGTTACGACCTGTAACACGTACTTTTATTGTTTTTCTATTTTTGTTTTTCACTTTTATTATCTCGTGAAGCCTTCCGTTTTGGAGTGCTTTGGCACTAAAGTTAATAGCTATGCCATTTTCCTCTAACCATACAGAGACATCACTGCCACGTTTGATATACACAAGAGGGAGTACATCTCTTTGTGTAACGATTTGAGACTGTTTTATAGTATGTTTGGCTTCATACATTCCACTGTGTAACTCTTGTAAGGGCATAGCGGAAAATTTTTTCAGCATTATACTCTTTTTTTTGAGATTGATGGTAGAGAGTTCATCCCCTTTATGTAAAGTGTTGCGTGTTATATAAACATTTATGCGTGCTTTTATTTCATAGTCAAAAAAGATTTTATGTTTTTGTGGTGTTTTTATATAAAAGGTTGCGTGTTGTTTGAGATGAGCTTTTTTTGGAAAATGGATAGTATAGTTTCTTGGAAGTTGTGTTATAAAATTTCGAGGTTGCGTGTTGATTGCAACAATCTCTATATCACTATATAATTTACTATATAGTTTTTTTATGGCATTTTCCAGTTTTATTGTGTTAACAGGGCTTTTTTGAGTAAACTGTATATAGGGATATTTATGTTGTAGGTTTTTATAGCCGTAACGAGTTAAAGTTGAAAGAAGTTTTTTCTCTTTAACACGCAGTATATGTTTGTTTCGCTCCATACGGTAGAGAATGGTGTCGTCTTTTGATTCAGGAAAAATATCACTGAGTGTCACATAAGGGTGTGTTACATAGTAGTTTCTTTGTAGTTGCGTGTCAGCATTGAGGTATGTTGCAAAAAAGAGTAAAAGAAAAATAATATATCTCATAATGTCATTATACAAAAGATTTTTGTTACTATAGACCCAACTCCTCTAAACACGCAACACAGTAAGGTGAATGTGGGACAAGTTTAAGTCTCTCCAAAGGGATTTTTTCTTCACACTCCTGACAGATACCATACTCTGGTGTATCTAGTTTTGTAACTATGTTGTGAAGTTCTTCTAAGCGTTTTTGTATCATTTGGTATCTTTTGGTTGCTATGTTATGCTCTTGCATAAGTGAGGCATAGGCAGCATTATCGAGCGAGCAATCCTTTTTTACAGGATGAAGTTTTGGTTCTAAGTTTTTGAGTTCACTCAAGAGTGTTTGTATCTCTTTTTGAATAGAGTCTTTTAAGGTGTTTTTTTCTTCTTTTGTCATCTTTTTATTATACAACTGTTTTGCTATACTGTTACTAAAAATTTATGAGGTTACCATGGCAGAAGTGCAAGAACTTAGTGATGCAAGTTATCCAACATTTATAGAAAATACATCTTCAGTGGTTTTTATCGACTTTTATAGCGATACATGCCCTCCATGTCAAACACTTTTGAGCTATTTACCCAACTTGGCAAAACATTATGAAAATGAGGATGTAGTCATTGCAAAGGTCAATGCCGCATATAATCCAAAACTCTCAAAAAAATTTATGGTGCAAAGTGTTCCTTTGACAGTAGTCATAGGCAAAGATAAAATGGTCAAACAAGCAGAAGTGGGACTTTTAAGTATAGATGGTTACATCAAAATGATAGATAAAGCACTTGGTAAAGGTGGCTTTTTCTCGAAGCTGTTTGGATAATGATGCAAAAAACAATGACCCTGTATATAGATGGTGATGCTTTTGTTAATATGCTTAAACCCATTATCCTTAAACAGATTGAAAAACTTCAAATTCCAACCTATGTGGTAGCAAATAAGAAAATAGATATAGGCAAATCACACTATATACACTACATCATCGTTGACGCGGGTGCTGATGAAGCTGATCATAAGATAGTAGAGATGGTACAAGAGGGTGACTTGGTTATCACTGCTGATATCCCGCTGGCTGACAGAGTTATCACAAAAAATGCACACGCAATAGATCACAGAGGTGAGCTCTACTCAAAAGATAATATAAAACACTACCTTGCGATGAGAAACCTTATGGAAAGTATACGAGAGATGGGTGAGATGACCAAAGGTCCAAAACCCTACACGCAAAAAGATGCACAGATGTTTGCAAATGCACTCAATGCTTTT
>Ga0256843_1003433_pt1 | contig 10999 bp, 6 predicted proteins | sample AlvinellametaG_FD_191572 | JGI IMG/M metagenome (GOLD analysis project Ga0256843, IMG submission 191572) | Pompeii worm associated microbial communities from hydrothermal vent at the East Pacific Rise, Pacific Ocean - Alvinella | ecosystem: Host-associated > Annelida > Integument > Unclassified ... | reverse complement strand
AATTCGGAAACTAGCCTTGGAGCGATAGCTGATGATTTAACTGGCATGAAAGAGCATTTGAAAAATATCGCCAATACTTCCATAAATGGTCAATTTTTGTTTTCAGGTTCCGCTTTGGATAAAAAACCAATATCAGATGATGGCTCATATCATGGTAATGGCGAAAGTATGACATCTCTTGTTGGTTCTGGAGTTCAGTTACCATACAATATAGATGGCGAATCCTTGTTTTTAGGTGATGATAGTGATTATGAAAAGATGGTCTCTACAAATGTAAAACTATACTCAGACGATGAGCATAAAAATCTTTTAAAAGGTGATGATACAGTAAAAGATATGATGTCTGCAAATGGTGGTGGCGATGAGCAAGATAATGCATATTTTTATATTCAGGGCAAAAACAGTGATGGTAGCTCTTTTAAAAAGAAGGTAGAGGTGGATTCAGATGATACTATTGACAATCTACTTCAGGGTATAAAAGCTAGTTACAATCCACCAGAAAGTGTAGATGTTACACTAAACGACTATGGTCAAATAGAGATAAGAGATAACAATTCTGGTCACAAAACATTGGATTTTAGTATGGTTGCATCTTATGATGACAAAGATGATATTGATGATTTGACAAATGTTGTCTCCTTTGTTAAAAGTGGCTATAGCAAATCTCCAGATGCAGCAAGTGAAGAGGTCTCTTTTGATAGAAACTACTTTGATGTTGATGGCAATACTCTGAAATCTAGCATATCCCAAATAGATGAAACCACAAATCAATATGCAACAAGCAAGACAAAGCTTGTGGACTCTTCTGGACTAGACTCTCTTAGTGGGGAGACTTTGGATTTAAAATTGGATAACATCAATGGCGATTCAAAAAGTGCTACTATTAATTTTGGAGACACATCTACTTTTACGATTGATGGAAATACATATAATATCTATGATGCAAAAGGTGAAGTTGTAAGTGCTGATGATATGACATATCAACAGTTAAACGATGTTGTAGCGATGATAGTATCAGATAGTTTGCCAATTACAAACGATGCTGATGGCTACAATAAAGCTGTAGAGACTTCAAGATATAGTGTTGATGTCTCTTTGGATTATAGAGGAAAAATGCAGATTGCAGACAAACTAAATCCTTCAACAAGCATTAAATTTTCTATGTATGATAGCAGTAGTGATGATTTCAGCAGTACAGCCACAGGAAATTCCCTATCTTTTATGTCTAACAATGCCATAACAGCAGATGAGCCAAATGTTGATTTTTTTAAAGATTTAGATGAGATGATAGAAGCTGTTAGAAGTGGAAATTTTAGCATGGACTCCTCTTCTGATAATCCTCGAAATATAGGTATAGAGAACTCTATCGCAAGAATTGACCATATCAGCGACCATACTATCAAACAACATACAAAAGTGGGTTCATACTCAAATGCTTTGGCTGATGCTAGTCAAAGGGCAGATTTGTTGAGTGTAAATGTCAAAACTGTCAAGAGTGAGATAGCCGATGTTGATATAGGTGAGGCATATACTGAATTTACTCAGTTAAGCAACAGTTATGAAGCTACACTATCTACTGTGGCAAAGATAAACTCTATGTCTCTGTTAAATTATATGTAATTTGCTATAATACCGTTTTATAACATTTTATATAAGAAGGATTTGATATTTTAAAAGAGACTATTTTTGTTTTTGTAGCTGGATTTTTTGTTTTTCTAGGACTCTCTACCATATTAGCTGACTCCTCTGTTGTTGGTGTGTATGGTCTGATTTTAGGCAAAGAGAGCAGACACCTTTTTGGCTACATAGCTTATGTTTACCCAGCTTTTTTGATAGTTGTCTCATATCTCATATATAAAGACAGCAAATTTAACACAAGAAGAGTTGAGATTTATCTCGCTTCTGTGCTTCTGTTTTTGGCTCTGCTTATGATTCAGGCTTTGGTTTTGAAACATAATGGATTTGTTGGCTACTCTATAACTCAGTCGATTATCTCATATATAGGTATCGCTGGAGTTTGGATAGTGGTTGCTTCTATCGTAGCACTCTGTTTTGTTATGCTTTTTGATGTTGGTTTTGATGAGATTTTTCCATCTTTTGATGTGGTAAAAAAAACTTCAACTCAAAACGAGAGTAATAATACCAATGCAATAAAGAGACCAAAACAAAGCAAGAGAGAAATAGACCAAAAAACAGAAAAAAAGCAAAAAGATGACAAAGAAATAGATACGGAAGATATACAGAGCAAACAAGAAGATACAGAGGAGACAACAGAACAAGCACAAGAGAAAGTGACTCAAAGTGGAGTAGAGATACTAAATGTAGTAGAGGAGAATGAGAAGCTTCTTGAAGAGATAGATAGAGGCGAGATGGATAAGCCAAAAAACTATAAATTACCTCCATTAAAGTTTCTAGCAGACCCTCCAAAGAGAAATAACCATGTAAATGAGAGTGAAATAGACCAAAAAATCTCAGATTTGCTAGATAAACTAAGAAGATTTAAGATTGATGGTGATGTTGTCAGGACTTACTCAGGGCCAGTTGTAACAACCTTTGAGTTCAAACCAGCCCCGCATATAAAAGTTTCAAAGATTTTAACTCTTCAAGATGATTTGGCTATGGCTCTAAGGGCTCAAACGATTCGTATCCAAGCACCAGTACCGGGTAAAGATGTCGTAGGAATTGAAGTTCCAAACAAAAAGATAGAGACTATATTTTTAAAAGAGATACTTCAAAGTGACATATATAAAAACTCATCTTCACCTTTGACCATAGCACTTGGAAAAGATATAGTTGGAAATCCATTTGTGACAGATTTGAAAAAGCTCCCTCATCTTTTGATAGCAGGGACAACAGGAAGTGGAAAAAGTGTTGGTATAAATGCTATGCTTCTGTCATTGCTTTATAGAAATTCGCCAGACACTCTAAAACTTTTGATGATAGACCCTAAGATGCTAGAATTCTCCATTTATAATGACATTCCTCATCTTCTTACACCAGTTATCACCAAACCAAAACATGCTATAACAGCTTTGGCAAATATGGTAAGCGAGATGGAGAGAAGATACAAGATACTAAGTCAATCCAAAACAAAAAATATAGAAAACTATAATGAAAAAGCTAAAAAACTAGGTATGCCTCATATCCCTTATATCGTTGTTATTATAGATGAGTTGGCTGACTTGATGATGACAAGCGGGAAAGAGGTAGAATTTTATGTCTCAAGATTAGCTCAAATGGCAAGGGCTAGTGGTATCCACTTGCTAGTGGCTACTCAAAGACCTTCAGTTGATGTTGTAACTGGACTTATCAAAGCAAATCTTCCATCTCGCATAAGCTTCAAAGTTGGTCAAAAGATAGACAGTAAAGTTATCCTCGATGCTAGTGGTGCTGATTCGCTTCTAGGCAGAGGCGATATGCTCTTTACTCCTCCGGGAAGCTCGGGTCTTATCAGACTTCATGCACCATTTGCCAGTGAAGAGGAGATAGAAAAGGTAGTAGAATACCTTAAAAAACAGCAAACCGTAGAGTATGATGAGAGTTTTTTAAAAGAGAGTGAGAGCAGTGCTAGTAGTGGGGCTAGTGTTGATGATGAGATAGATGAGCTTTTTGAAGATGCGAAAAATATAGTCTTAAATGAGAAAAAATGCTCCATTTCCTACATACAGAGACGACTCCAGATAGGCTACAACAGAGCTGCTAGAATTGTCGAGCAACTAGAGGCAACTGGAGTGTTGTCTTCACCAAATTCAAAAGGCCAAAGAGAGATTTTATAATTTTTAAATAACTTTGTGCTACAATCTCTATAAAAATTGTTAGGAGTTGTATATGGATTATTTAAAAGATTATAATGAACATGTTTTGCAGAGGTCAAAGCTTGGTGTTCCGCCACTTCCTCTTAGTGCAGAGCAGACTGCAAAGGTTGTTGAGTCTTTAAAAAAAGGCGAGGGCGACCAAAAAGTTTTGTTAGAGCTTTTAGTTCACAGAGTTAGCCCCGGTGTTGATGATGCGGCTTATGTAAAAGCTGCATTTTTAAATGCTATCGTGAAAAAAGAGGTAGAGTGTGTGGCTATCACACCTCTTAGAGCAGTTGAGATACTAGGAACTATGCTGGGAGGCTACAATGTCCAGCCTCTAGTTGATGCACTAAGTAGCGATGATAAATTTGTAGCCGAGGCTGCGAGTGATGCTCTTAAAAATACTATCCTTGTTTACAGCTCATTTAACGATGTAGAAGAGTTGGCAAAAACAAATAAATATGCAAAAGATGTACTAGAATCATGGGCAAAAGCTGAATGGTTTACATCTAAAGAGCCAATTCCCCAAAAAATCACAGTAGCAGTCTTAAGAGTACCCGGAGAGACAAATACAGATGATTTAAGTCCTGCAAGTGAAGCATTTACGAGAAGTGATATACCTCTACATGCACAGTGTATGCTTGAGAAAAAACTACCAGATGCACTTGATAAGATAAAAGAGTTTAGAGACAAGGGCTATGAAGTGGCTTATGTTGGTGATGTTGTAGGAACAGGAAGTAGTAGAAAATCGGGCATAAACTCAGTCCAGTGGTGGATAGGCAGAGACATACCGTATGTGCCAAACAAAAGAACGGGTGGTTTGATACTTGGAAATACAATCGCACCTATATTTTTCAACACAGCAGAAGATAGTGGAGCTTTGCCGATAGAGCTTGATGTTTCAGCTTTTGAGACTGGTGACATTATAGATGTATATCCGTTTGATGGAAAAGTAGAGAAAGACGGAAAAGTCGTAGCAGAGTTTAAACTCACTCCAAATACTCTAGCAGATGAGTATAGGGCTGGGGGAAGGATACCGCTTATCATCGGAAGAGGTTTGACTTCAAAAGCTAGAGAGTCTTTGGGCTTGGGAGCTGAAGAGATATTTGAAAAACCAGAACAACCAAAAGATGACGGGTCTGGCTATACTCAAGCTCAAAAGATAGTAGGACTTGCTTGTGGAGTCAAGGGAGTTAGAGCTGGTATGTATATAGAGCCTATCACTTCGACTGTTGGTAGTCAAGATACGACTGGACCTATGACAAGAGATGAGATAAAAGAGCTCGCGGCTTTAGGGTTTAATGCTGATTTGGTTCTTCAGACATTTTGTCACACAGCAGCATATCCAAAACCAAGCGATGTTCAGATGCAACACACCTTGCCTAGTTTTATGACAACAAGAGGTGGTGTCAGTTTGAAGCCGGGTGATGGTGTCATACACTCGTGGTTAAACCGTATGGTTCTGCCAGATACTGTTGGAACTGGTGGGGATTCACACACTAGATTTCCTATCGGTATATCGTTTCCAGCAGGAAGTGGTTTGGTAGCATTTGCGGCAGTTACGGGAAGTATGCCTCTAAATATGCCAGAATCCGTACTTGTTAGATTTACAGGTGAGCTTCAGCCTGGTATCACTCTTAGAGACTTGGTAAATGCCATACCTTATGTAGCTATCCAAAAAGGGCTTTTGACTGTTCCTAAAAAAGATAAGAAAAACATTTTTGCAGGAAAAATTTTGGAGATAGAGGGTTTGCCAAACCTCAAAGCTGAGCAGGCATTTGAGCTTAGTGATGCGAGTGCCGAGAGAAGTGCGGCAGCTTGTTGTGTTGCCCTAAATGATGAGCCAGTCAAAGAGTATCTAAAATCAAACATAACTCTTTTAGAGTCTATGGTGGAAGCTGGATATGAAGATGCAACTACACTTCAAAGAAGAGCAGACAAGATGAAAAAATGGCTTGAAAATCCGACTTTGGTAAAAGCTGATAAAGATGCGAAGTATGCAGCAGTTTTAGAGATAGATATGAATGAGATAAAAGAGCCGATACTCTGCTGTCCAAATGACCCAGATGATGTGGCAACTCTTAGTGAGATTTTGGCTGATCCAAACAGACCAAAAAACATAGATGAGGTTTTTGTAGGAAGCTGTATGACAAATATCGGTCATTACAGAGCTTTAGGCGAGGTTCTTAAAGGCGAAGGTCAAGTGCCTACAAAGCTTTGGATTGCACCACCGACTAAGATGGATAAGGCAGAGCTTGTAGAGGAGGGTTACTACTCTATATTTGGCTCAGCAGGTGCTAGAGTTGAGATACCGGGTTGTTCACTCTGCATGGGTAATCAAGCAAGAGTAGCAGATAAAGCGACAGTTTTTTCAACAAGTACAAGAAACTTTGATAACAGAATGGGTATGGGTGCACAAGTCTATCTAGGAAGTGCAGAGTTAGCCGCAGTTTGTGCACTCTTAGGCAGACTTCCAAGTGCCAAAGAGTACCTAGATATAGTTCCTAAGAAGCTAGAAGGTAAAAAAGATGATGTTTATAAGTATCTAAACTTTAATCTTATCGAGGATTATAGTTTAGAAAAGTAGAGTGTGTGGTCTAAGTCATCTTTGGGTGGCTTAGACCAGCTTTTTAAGATACTCAAGCATAGCGGATATGGTATCAAACTTTTTACTGTTTTGACTATATCCGTACCCCCAACCTGCAAATAAAAAGTCCACACCTGCATTTTTGGCCGCTAGCTCATCTTTTATACTGTCACCGATAAGCAAAGTTTGCTCTTTTGCTATGTTTGATTTTTCACAAATCATATCAATCATATCTGGCTTTGGTTTTGAGTTTTGGACATTGTTCGAGCCTACTATATACTTGAAATACTCTAGCATTTTGGCAAATTGTAGCATATTTTGGGCAAAAAAATCTGAAGCATTTGTGGCGATACTAAGAGTTATATCGTGTGATTTTAGGTATGATAACAGCTCATAAACTCCCTCATAAGGCTCTACATGTAGATTTGCATTTTCAAGATAGTGTTTTTTAAACATCTCTTGATGCTCTTTTAGGTACTCTCTTGTTCCATAAAAAATCATCGGCATATCTTGGTCGGGTTTGTTTATATAGTACTCAAGTGTCTCTTTTTCTAACGGCTCTAATCCTAGACTTTTTCTTACATGATTTATGCTGTAAGTCAGTGCATAACTAGAGTCTAGCAGTGTTCCGTCCATGTCGAAAATGATGGATTTTATGCTCTGCATGTAGCTATGACATCTCCAAATTTTATACTTTTATCACTTGTTATATCCAAATCCACAAAATCTTTTTCAAAAAACATAACTATAGTAGAACCCATCTCAAATCTTCCTAACTCTTGAGCTTTTTTGAGAAAAACATTGCCGTACTCATAGTATGTGATCTCTTTTTTTGAGGAGTTTGTCTCTATCCTGCTGTCAAAAACAAATTTCATTTTGCCAACATTTAAAGCACCGACAAAAACCATAAAAAAGGTTTTTTCATCAGGGCTTTGGCACTCTAGTATGACTCTTTCGTTTTCTATAAAAAGATTTTGGATTTTGTTTAGCCATTTTAGATTTACAGAGTAGAGTTTTCCGGGTATGTGTACCGCTTTTTTGACTCTCATATCAAATGGTGAGTGGTAGCGATGATAATCTTTTGGCGAGAGATAGAAGTTGATGTATTTTCCATTGTGTATCTTGTTTTTGCTCTGTTTGTTTATATATGAGCCAAGCAACTCATCTGTGCTGTATGAAAAACCTTTTATCTGAAGAGCCAAGTCCTCTTTTGTCTCTCCGCAACTCGTTATGAAGCTGTCACATGGGGATATAAAACTCTTTTGGTTTACACTTATCTCTCTTTTTTGTCTCAATTCTCTTGTGAAAAGTGCATTTAAACTAGGATAGCTTGATGGGGATTGAAATTCACTCATATCAACTTTCATCAAAGATACATAGCTTTTGTTTATGATAATTTGTATAAATTTTGGAAATTTTTTGGAGGCAAATTTGCCAAAAAGTTGTGAAATCAGTGAAGTGAGCACCATATATTTGAAGCCTTGTTTTGAAATTAATCTTCTATTTTAGCAGTATATATATTAATATAAAGTGAAATGAAGCTCTTTTTGGCTAAAATGGTAACCTTAAAATTTGGACTAGAGGGATAAAAATTGAGAAGTCATTATTGTACAGAAGTTAGTGAAAAAAACATAGGTGAAGTCGTAGAAGTTTGTGGTTGGTGTAACAATAGCAGAGACCACGGCGGAGTTATATTTATAGATTTAAGAGATAAGAGCGGTTTGGTTCAGCTCGTATGTGACCCAGCAGATAGCAAGGAAGCTCATGAGGTTGCAAACAGAGTTAGGGACGAGTTTGTTTTAAGAGCAAAAGGCAAAGTAAGAGCCAGAGGTGAAGGATTGGAAAATCCAAACCTAAAGACAGGTAAAATTGAGATAGTAGTAGATGAGCTTATCGTTGAAAATGCAAGCGAGCCAGTGCCGTTTGTCATAGGCGACAACACAGTAGGCGAAGATGTTAGACTAAAATATAGATATTTGGATTTGAGAAACAAGAGGGCTTATGAGACATTTAAACTAAGAAGCAAAGCAACAATCGCAGCTAGAAATCTACTTGACAGCAGAGAGTTTTTAGAGGTCGAAACACCGATACTCACAAAATCTACTCCAGAAGGTGCAAGAGACTATCTAGTGCCAAGCAGAGTTCATAATGGTGAATTTTTTGCACTTCCTCAATCCCCTCAACTTTTCAAACAGCTTTTGATGTGCTCTGGATTTGATAGATATTTTCAAATAGCAAAATGTTTCAGAGATGAAGATTTGAGAGCTGATAGACAACCAGAATTTACACAAATCGACTTAGAGATGAGTTTTTGCACCCAAGATGATGTCATAGAGGTGACTGAAGCACTTATAAAAGAGATGTTTAAAGCTTGTGGACACGAGGTAAAAACTCCATTTCGAAGACTCAAATACAAAGATGCGATGGAGACTTATGGTAGTGACAAGCCAGATTTGAGATATGACCTTCCTTTGGTAGATGTTATAGATATATTTGCCAAATCAACAAATGAGATTTTTAGCTCTATCGCAAAAGATAAGAAGAAAAATAGAATCAAAGCTCTAAAAGTTCCAAATGGGGACAATATCTTCTCAAAAAGACAGATGAAGGGTTTTGAAGACTATGTCAGAAAGTTTGGAGCAGCAGGACTTGGATATTTTCAGATGAAAGAGGAGGGCTTAAAAGGTCCTTTGACTAAGTTTTTTGCACCAGAGGATTTAGAGGAGATTATAAAAGTTTCAGATTTGAAAGTTGGTGATGTTATCTTCTTTGGTGCTGGTGATAAAAAAGTAGTGCTTGATTATATGGGAAGATTTAGAATTTATCTAGCAGAACTCATGGATATTATTCCAAAAGATAGATTTGAATTTTTGTGGGTGGTTGATTTTGATATGTTTGAAGTCGATGGAGACGAAGTAAAGGCTCTGCATCACCCATTTACCATGCCAAAAGACTTAAATGCACCAGTAGATGAGATGGAATCCATAGCTTATGACATCGTTTTAAACGGAGTTGAATTGGGTGGCGGTAGTATGAGGATACACAAACCAGAAATCCAACAAGAGGTATTTAAACTCTTGGGAATAAGCGAAGAAGAGGCAAATGAGAAGTTTGAATTTTTACTCGATGCTTTGAAGTTTGGAGCTCCTCCTCATGGCGGTTTGGCAATCGGACTAGATAGACTTATCATGCTCTTGACAAACTCTGCTAGTATCAGAGATGTCATAGCATTTCCAAAGACCCAAAGAGCACAATGTCTGCTTACAAGTGCACCAAGTGCGGTTGACAATACACAACTTAGAGATTTGGGCATAAGACTAAGAGAGACAAAGAAGGCTTAGTTGATGAAAAAATCACTCTTTTTGATTATAGGAGCACCCGGAAGCGGGAAGACGACTGATGCTGAGATTATAGCTAAAAATCACTCTGATACAACTATTCACTTCTCAACAGGAGAGTTGTTAAGAGATGAGGCTAAATCGGGGAGTGAATTGGGAAAAATAATAGACAAGAGGATACGAGCTGGAAATTTAGTTCCAGTGGAAATTGCAGTTAAAACCATCATAAAAGCGATAAATAGCTCAGATAAAAGCATAGTCATAATAGACGGATTTCCAAGGTCGGTTGAGCAGATGATGGAGCTTGAGGCTGAACTAAAAAAGAGTCAAGATATAGAACTAAAAAGAGTTATAGAAGTCAAAGTTTCGCAAGAGATTGCTATGCAGAGAGTTTTAGGTAGAGCTCGTGGCGAAGATGATAAAGAGGAGATTTTTTTAAATCGTATGAAAGTCTATATTGAGCCTTTGGAAGAGATAAGAGATTTTTATAAAAAAAGAGCTCAATTGGTGGAGATTGATGGACAAAGAGCTATAGAAGAGATTGTAAAAGATATAGAAGAGAAGATTTATGAGTAGTTATAAATTTTATAGTGTCATCATAGGGACAGAGCTTTTAAATGGAAGAAGAGAGGATAAGCACTTCACTTTTTTAAATAAAGCTTTAAGGCAAAGAGGATTGAGGCATGAGGCAAATTTTGTCATAAACGACAATCCTCCTTTGATGAAAAGAGTCTTTGAAATGATAGCAGAAGATAAAAATTCGGTTATGTTTTGTTTTGGCGGAATCGGCTCTACTCCAGATGATTACACTAGAAAAGTGGCAGCAGACACCTTTACATGTAGAGCTTTGAAGACAAATCAAGAAGCACTCGAGCTTATAAAAGATGAATTTGGCGATGAGGCTTATCCACATAGAGTTAAGATGGCTGATATACCAGAGGGTGCAAAACTTTTGGAAAATGTGGTAAATAGAGTTCCGGGCTTTTATCTTGAAGATAGATTTTTCTTTACTCCCGGATTTCCCTCTATGGCTCACCCTATGGTGCTTTGGGCACTTGACAATCTGTTTGAAAAAAAAGCAGATAAGTTTTCGTGTGGATTTAAGGCAGACTGCTCTGAAAATGACATCATAAACATCATGGAAGCACTACCTAGCGATATAGAGCTGTCATCTTTGCCAAAGATTGAGGGCGATAAAAAAACAGTAGATATTTATCTAGCTCATGAAGACGAGATTGAGTTGAAAAAATGGTGTAAATTTTTCAAAAGCGAAATGG
>Ga0256843_1003432_pt1 | contig 10999 bp, 10 predicted proteins | sample AlvinellametaG_FD_191572 | JGI IMG/M metagenome (GOLD analysis project Ga0256843, IMG submission 191572) | Pompeii worm associated microbial communities from hydrothermal vent at the East Pacific Rise, Pacific Ocean - Alvinella | ecosystem: Host-associated > Annelida > Integument > Unclassified ... | reverse complement strand
TTTTCCACACTTTCCCGAACCAATTTACCCCCTTCCAGATACCGCCGGACAAATTTGGGTTTAAATTTTTCAAAAAAGCCCAACATATCAGACCAGACCAGAACCTGTCCAGTTGTGTAGCGACCGGCTCCAATTCCGATTGTGGGAATGGAGAGTTGGGAGGTTATCAGTTTGGCAACCCCCTCTTTTACCCCCTCAATTACCAACATTACCGCCCCCGCCTCCTCAATCGCTTTGGCGTCCTCTATCAGTTTGGGTATCTCCTCCTCCCCCCGCCCCTTGACGCTATATCCCCCTTCACTCCGGGAGAATTGGGGCATTAAACCGATATGCCCTACCACCGCAATTCCGTTTTGGGTCAAATATCGGACAATCTCCGCCCGCTCCCTTCCCCCTTCCAATTTTACTGCGTCGGCACAAGTCTCTTTGTAAAATCGGATAGACGCCTCCAGTGCCCGCTCTTTGGTGGTGTAGGTTCCAAAGGGGAGGTCTGCCACAATATACGCCCTCTTTGCCCCATTACAGACCGCTTTTGTATGGTAAATCATCTGGTCAAGGGTGGCGGAGAGGGTATCGGAGGCTCCGTAAAAGCTCATATTTAAACTATCCCCCACCAAAATAATATCTACATAGGGGTCAAATAGGGAGGCAAATAGGGCGTCGTAGGCGGTTATCATTACCAATTTTTTCCGGCGGTAGAGCTCTTTTATTGTAATTTTCATCTCTCTCCCCCTGTGATATAATTGGAAAAATTATATCAAAGGGGCTCGATGAAGAAGGTTATCGCCTACATAACCGCCGGTTACCCTTCCCCCCAATTTACCATCGACCTTTTGGGAAGATTGGCGGAGGTAGGGGTCGATGGGGTAGAGTTGGGGATTCCCTTTTCCGACCCGGTAGCCGATGGACCAGTGATTCAAGAGGTGAATAAACGGGCGTTGGAAAGGGGGTTCCGGGTTAAGGAGTTATTTGAAATTGGAGAAGCGACCAAAAATCTACCCCTTGACCGCTATTTGATGGGATATTTCAATATTTTTTACCACAACGGATATGATAAGTTTGCCCAACGGGCGGAGGCGACCGGTTTTAAAGGGTTTATTATCCCCGATTTACCCTTTGAGGAGGCGGAGGAGTATGCCGATATTTTCCCTTTAATCCCCTTTGTAGCCCCCACCGACTCCCCGGAGAGGATAGCCAAAATTTTGACCAAAGGACGGGAGTTTATCTATTTGGTAGCCTATGCCGGTATTACCGGAGCCAACAAAGAGGAGGAATTGGAGGAGGTGATAGGGGAAATCCGTCGCAACTCTCCCCTCCCCCTCTATTTGGGATTTGGGGTAACCCCGGAAAATGCCGATAAAAAAGCCCGGTTGGTTGATGGGGTAATAGTGGGAACTGCTTTGGTAAAAGAACTCCTAAAAGACGACCTCTCCCCCTCCCAACAATTGGAAAATATTGTCCAAAAAGCCCGGATTATTAAAGAAAAGGTGGCGGAGGTATTGTAGGGGAGAAAGGAGGTCGGAGGTTAAACTCTCTCTTCTATCCCTTCCACTGGGAGGAGGAATTGGTTGAGATGATCCAGAACCACAAAGGCGTTTTCAATTTTGGGATTTAAGATTTGAGACCATTTGAACCATTTGGGTTTGTGGAGGGGGTTGATAAGGCAACAATCGTTTCTCTTTTTCAACTCCAAAACCCCATTGGTGTGGTAGTCTACAAACCGGACATTTTTCATTCCGTAAATTTTAATAAAGTGGTTTATATAGGATTTCAATTGGCGATAATCGTGCTCTGGATCCCCATTGATAAAGGTGAGGGGCTTTTTCAATTGGAAACTTAAATCGAAAATTACCGGGATTATCTCTTTCAAATAGTTGGGTTGCAGAAAAACTACCAACTCTTTTACATTTTTCAAACTCCATTTCCCCTGTTTCATAACTGGAATTTTCAGATGGAAAAAGTCTCGGCTATATCGGTAAAAGAACCGGTTGGAAGTTAAAATTAGTCCCACATCTTCTTTGGTTGCCCGTTGGAGCATATCCCGATAGGTAATATCGGGGTCGTAATAGGTGTAAATATCCACCGTTGGGTCTTTATGGTAACTATAAATCCGCGTCAGACTATAGTTGAAAGTTGGGTTGATAATCCGGATAAAGAGTTTCCGGTTTTGGAGCCGTTTATGGAGGTAAAAGGCGGAGTTGAGAAGGGTCAAAATATCCCTTCTCTCCATATTTGCCATATCCAGAATTAGGAGGATATTGTTCCCATAGGGGACTGGAAAACTTCCAATCTGCTCTTTTATCTGGCGGAATAGAATCTCCAAATGGTTGGGGTTTCCCACCAAAAGTAACCGGTCGTGGGGGAGAATTACTATTCTCCTATTGGGAATTATCGGTTTATTTCTCCGATAGATTAGAGCAACCCGTGCCCGGCGGGGGTTGTAGATGGTGGCAGCCTGTTTGTAGACAAATTGGGAGCCGGGGGGGACTTCCACCTCCATAATCTCCCCCTGCCCCAACCCGATATCCCGGGCGACGGTAGGAACTCCGGGGATAGCATCAATCAGTTTATGGATAACCAACTGGGGCACATCAATCAGTTCCACATTGGAGGGGAAATTCCTCTTCTCCCCCCAATAGTTTACAAAGGTAATAATGGCAAAGGGGTCTTCCACCAGTTGGTCTAAAATATGGAAGGCTTTAATTTTGTGTTTAACGGCAATAATAATTTTGTTATATTCCCGTTGGAGGAGTTTTTTATATTGGGTATCGAAAAATTCAAACTTATAGAATCGGAATCTCCTCTCCCCCCGGACTTCCGAAGGGATAAATTTCTCCTCCTCATAGATAATATCATACTGCCCCAAACTTTTGTAATGTTGGGCAATTTCCCGGATTAACTCCTTTCCTTCAATACTGCCGGTAAAAATTAGGACTTTATAGAGATAATGCCCCTTCCCTTTCCTATCTATCGGTGCCATCTACTTTGCCTTTTACTGGAATTTTACTTTTCTAATCTTATCTGAAATTTTACTCTCTCCCTTTGGTGGGAGGGGAGGCGGTTTTGACTACAATTACACCGATTCAACTTTGGAGGGTGAAAGAATGGAGTTTAAAATTTTAGCCCGGAACGGGGAAGCCCGGCGGGGGGTAATAGAAACTGCCCATAGCACCATCGAAACCCCGGTTTTTATGCCGGTGGGGACTGCCGGGGCAGTCAAAAGTTTAGATAGGGAAGACCTCCTCCAGTTGGGGGCGGAGATAATTTTGGGAAATACCTACCATCTCTATTTGAGACCGGGGGATAAAATAATCGCCCAATTGGGGGGACTCCACAATTTTACCGCTTACCCCAAAAGTTTTTTGACCGATAGTGGAGGGTTCCAAGCCTTCAGTTTGGGGGAGAATGTCAAATTTACTGAAGATGGAATCCTTTTCCGGAGCCATATCGACGGCTCCCCCCACTTTTTTACTCCTGAAAAGGTTATCGATATCCAATATAACCTCAATTCCGATATTATGATGGTTTTGGACGATTTAATCCCCCTCCCCAACACCCGGGAGAGAATCGCCCTTTCGGTAGATAGAACTACCCGTTGGGCGGAGCGGAGTTTGAGACACCACCTCAACCGGGGAGGGAAAAATGCCCTTTTTGCCATTGTTCAAGGGGGAATTGATCCGGAATTTCGGAAGAGGTCGGCGGAGGGGTTGACCGGAATAGAGATTGAGGGGGTTACCTTTGATGGGTTTGCCATCGGGGGGTTGAGTGTAGGGGAGGAGAGCCGGGAGATGTATCGGACAATCTCCTTTACCACCCCCCTTCTCCCGGAGGAGAAACCCCGCTATTTGATGGGGGTTGGGCGTCCGGAGGATTTGGTGGAGGGGGTCTATCGGGGGGTAGATATGTTCGACTGCATAATGCCAACCCGGAACGCCCGGAACGGGTATCTCTTTACCTCCACCGGAGTGGTGCGGATAAAGAATCGGAAATACCGGTTGATGGAGGAACCAATTGAAAAGGGGTGCAGTTGCTACACCTGCCAAAGATATAGCCTTGCCTATCTCCACCATCTCTATCGGGCAAAGGAGTTGACCTACTACCGATTGGCAACCCTCCACAACCTCCACCACTATTTGAGGTTAATGGAGGAGATGAGGTCGGCAATTTCCACTGGAAAATTGGAGGAGTGGCGGAGGGAGTTTTATCGGAAGTTGGGGAAACCGGTGCCTCCGGTGGAGGTGTAGAGGGCAAAATAGGAGGGCAAAATATTAGAAATCAACAAAAAGGGAGAAAAGAGGAGAGAAGGGGAGAAGCCCCCGCCGGAGGGGTGGCAAAAAGGCTATTTTCAATGGCAAAGGGGGGAAGAAGGGAGTGGGTAAATTGATGAATACTACTTGAAGATGAGGAAAATGTCGATATAGCAGGGGAGGAGGGGAATTGATAAATTGATAAAAAGGGGAGGGGGAAGTGAAAAGAGAAAAAGGAAGAGGGGGAAGGTAAAAGGTGCAGGGAAAGGGTAGGGTTTAAAAGGGTTGAAGAAGGGGGGTGCAAATGGGGAAGGCTCCATTTTGGAAGGGAGAGAGAAGTTCAACGGAATTGGTTGAAGGGGAGAAAAAAGGGAGAAACAGGAGAAAAAAAGGAAAAACAAAGGGAGAAACAAAGGGAAAAAAAAGGGGGAGAGAAGAGAGGGGAAAGATAGAGACAGAGAGGGAGAGAAAAAGGAGGAGGTAAAATTGTGAAAAAGGACACACTCTCGGAAAAGGAGTCTTTTCTCCCATTGGGGGAGAGGGTAGAAAGGGGTGTAACCGGCAAAATAGCTGGAAAAATGGGGATTCTCCCCAAGGGAGAAGCCGGTAAAGATTGTTTCCACCGTTGGAGAGAGACCCTTTCCCTCTTCCACTCCCTCCCTTTTTACTTTTTCCCTTTCCCCTCTCCCGATTTTTTCCAATCACTCCCCCTTTCCCTTTTTAAAATTCAAAAAAGTAGGGGAGAATAGTAAAAATGGGACTCTACTTTTTCCTTTTCGATTTTGATGGCAATTTCTATCTAAAGGAGGTCTCCAAACTCCAAAATATCTATTTCCAAACGCCCCTCTTCTCTACCACCCCTCCCCCGGTGGAAAAGCCCCTTCCTACTCCCTATCTGAAAAAGTTTCCCATCTCCTACTCCCACTATTTCCACGCTTTCCGGGAAGTCCAGAGGGAGATTTCCAAGGGAAATACCTATCTGCTCAATCTCACCTTTCCCACTCCAATTGAGACCAACTACACCCTCTCCCAAATCTACCACCGCACCGATGCCCCCTTTAAACTCCTCTTCAAAGATAAATTTGTCTGTTTCTCACCTGAAAGATTTGTAAAGATTGAGGGAGACCAAATCTCCACCTACCCAATGAAGGGGACGATTGATGCCCAAATCCCCGATGCTCGCCGGAAAATTTTGGAAAATCCCAAAGAGATGGCGGAGCATTTGATGGTGGTAGACCTCCTCCGGAACGATTTGGGAATTATCGGCAAAAGGGTGCGGGTGGAAAAGTTCCGATATATCGACGAAATTTATGCCGGCGACCGGAGATTACTCCAAGTAAGTAGCAAAATCACCGCCCAACTCCCCTCCGATTGGCACCGCCACTGGGTAGACCTTCTCCGGCAACTTCTCCCTGCCGGCTCCATCTCCGGCACCCCAAAACGGAAAAGTGTGGAGATTATCCGCCGGGTTGAGGGGTATGAAAGGGGTTACTACACCGGAATTTTTGGGGTGGTAGACCCGGAGGGGAAAAGGTTGGAGAGTGGAGTAATTATCCGGTATATAGAAAAGACCCCCACCGGACTGGTTTACAAAAGTGGAGGGGGTATTACCTCCGACTCCAACCCGGAGGAGGAGTATCGGGAACTCCTCCAAAAAGTCTATTTTTAACTTTCTTTCTATTCAATTTTTTTCTATTTTAATTATTCCCCCCTTTCCAGAGGAAGAGGGAGAAAAGTAGTTTCTACATTTCCCACTCTTTTTTATAGATGGGACCTTTGGGGGTTAAAGTGGAAGAGTAAAGATAGACTTGAAAGGGAAATTTTATGGAGGGAAGAGAGGAGTTGAGCTCCTCTATTTTCCGGAGAAGTTGGGGAGTTGGAGGGGTTTTGAGTCGAGCTAAAGTGATATGGGGACGGAAAGGGCGATTTAAAATTTGGGGATTGATCCTCTCCCCCTTCTCCCCAATCAATTTTTGATAAATCTGGGAAATTTGAGGGTGGAAAGCTTCCAAATAGAGAATCCTATTTCCCAAAATTCCGATTTTTCCAGTTGCAATTTCCCCCTCCGGTTTGGGAAGGCGGATTTTCCACTCTTCTGGTTTGTCATTTCCGATAAAAAGGTGGGTCAAATGGAGATTAAACCCTTCAACCCATTTCCCTTTTAAAAGGGGAGAGAGAGCCCTTTTTATTTGGAGATAGAAAGGGAGCTCCACGGGCGTAGCTACAAAAAGTCTCTTTTCCCCCGGCTTGGGAAGGGAGGTGGGAGATTTTTTGCCTTTCCGGGGGTTTTTATAAACTTTTCCATATTCTCCATACTTCTCGCCCCTCTTTCCACTCCTCTTTGGGGAAAAATTTTCCCTGTTGGAGGGTCGATTTTCCTTTGCCACTTTTTTCTCCTCATTTTTCCAAAAATTGGGGACTTAAAATTTGATTTAAAAGGAAAATGAAGTTTAAACCCCTTCCCAATTTTCAGGGGAGGGGGAAGTAGAGGAAATTTTTTGCTTCTTTTCCTCTTCCCTCCCCTCTCCCCCGCCTCCAACTCCCCCGCTTCCCCTACTCAATTCAACGAAAAAAACTAAATCAAATAATCTATTTCGGGAGCAATCAAATCCTCAAACCGCTCCCGTCGCCGGATAAGTCGGATTTTTCCATTTTCCAAAGCTATTTCCGGCACCCGGGGGCGGGAGTTGTAGTTGCTTGCCATTGTAAAGCCGTAGGCTCCGGCGGAGTGGACTACAATCAAATCCCCCGGTTTGGTTGGGGGGAGTGGGACATCTTTCCGGAGAAAATCTCCACTTTCACAAACCGGTCCCACAATATCCGCCGGCTCCGGCTCCCCATCTTCTCCCCCAATCAACTCAACTTTGTGGTAGGCTTGATAGAGGGAGGGGCGGATTAAATCGTTCATTGCCCCATCTACAATTACAAATCTCTTCTCCCCATTCCGCTTTTCGTAGAGCACCCGGGTCAAAAAGTAACCCCCATTCCCCACCAAAAACCGCCCCGGTTCACAAATAATGGTCAAATCCAGACCCGAAAGGGTGGAGAGGATAGCTTGCCCATAGTCGTAAGGGTCGATTGGGGTTTCATCTTTGTAGACAATCCCCAAACCTCCCCCCACATCGAAAAATCGAATATCGATATTTACACTTTTGAGACTCCGCACCAAATCCGCCACAATTTGGGAGGCTTCCCTAATCGGCTCCAGTTGGGTCAACTGGCTTCCGATATGGAAATGGATTCCCACCGGCTCCAGATGGGGGGATTTGTGGGCGTAAAGGTAGAGCTTTTTGGCGGTTTCAATATCTACCCCAAACTTATTTTTACTCAACCCGGTGGAGATGTATGGGTGGGTTTTGGGGTCAATATTGGGGTTGACCCGCACCGAAATACGCGCCGGTCTCCCCCGCTTTTTGGCTATCTCCTCCACCCGTTGTAACTCCCCTTCACTCTCCACATTTATCATTAAAATATCCAGTCTCAAAGCCTCCTCTATTTCGTCGTCCCGTTTCCCCACTCCACTGAAAATAATTTTGTATTTATCTACCCCCGCCAACAACGCCCGTTTAATTTCCAGAATCGAAACACAATCGGCTCCACTCCCCAACTGGGCAAAATGTTTTACTACACTCAAATTGGAGTTGGCTTTGACCGCATAGGCGATAATCGATTTCCGGGCTTTGAAGGCGTTTTTAAGCTTCAAAAATTGTTCCCGGAAATGGTCAAAATCGTAAAGATAGAGGGGGGTTCCAAACTCTTGGGCAACCCGGTTCCAATCGATATTTACTCCACTCATAGGTTAGCTCCTTAAAATTTTGTAGACCACCCCTACTCCTCCCATCAACGGGGGGAGAGCCAAAAGATAGATTGGTAAAACCCCCTGTTTTGTAAATTTGAAGAGGAGTAGCTCTATGCCCCAAATAAGCACCCCTAATAGTGCAAATTTTATCATAAAAAGGGGGAGATTTCCGGTTCGGGTTTGGAGGGGGGCGGAGAGGAAAGTAAAAATTATCATTACCAAAACCAATAGCGGGGTAAAAATTTTAAAAAAGACAATTCCTAAAATTACATTCACATCTAAATTTTTGAAATATTTGAGGGCGTAGTAGGCGTCGGTAAAGGAGATTGTGTCCACCGATTTGAGATTGTAGACAACTTTCGGTTTAAACGCCTCCAAAAAGTGGTAGTTTTTAACCACTTTCCGCTCCATTTTCTCCGGGGTGATGGTGGTAATATTTGCCTCCGGTGCCACCCACCCGTTGGACTCCTCTTGATACCGGGCGATTTTGGCGGAAATTACTTTGGTGAGCCGATTTTGGGGGGAGAGATAGAAGATATTTATATCCTCCGCCTTTCCCACCATCGGATTCAGTTTTCTGATAGAGATAATCCGCCCATTCCATTTGAGGAAGTAGCTATCTTTACTCCAACTTCCACCCCCGTGGAGGATAGCCTTTGCCTTTTCAATGGAGTAGGTAAATTGGGTGGAGTCCAAAACATAAAAAAGGAGAGTTACCCCGGCACCGATTGCCAAAATCGGTTTCAAAAGGTCTATCTGTTGGAGACCGCCACTATAGAGGGCAACCAGTTCATTCCTGCGGATAAGTTGGTAAATGGTCAAAAGAAACCCAAAAAGGAGAGCCAAAGGGTAGAGGAAGTCAACCCCGTAGAGGAAAGTGTAATATCCATAGAGGATTTGGAGGTTGGAGGAGTTGGGGAGGTGGGAGTAGTGCCCTACAATATCAACCAAAAGATAGAGAAGGGAGATGGAGGTTAAAATTAAGAGAAAATTTTTGCCGTAAATTTTGAAAAGATACCGGAAATAGAGTTTGGGTAAAAACCTCATCTTCCCCCCCCTTGGGCGGAACTTTTCCCCTCCAATTGGGATTGGGGTTTTGGGTTGGATTGGCACCCCTTTCGACTATATTTGGAGGGGGCTTTTTCAATCTCTTGAACCGCCTTTTCAATTACCGGAAAGAGGGGGAGAATACACTCCTCCAACTCCTTTGGGTCAAAATTCCCCAAAACATAACTGACAACCTCCCCTTTCCGGAGGGGGCGTCCCACCCCAATTCTGACCCGCCAATAATCCTTTCCGATGTGGGCGTCTATCGATTTTAAGCCGTTATGCCCCCCGGCACTCCCCCCCCGTTTAAATTTCAACTGCCCCGGTTGAAGGTCGATATCGTCGTGGATTACAATAATTTGGGAATTGTCCAATTTGTAGAAATTTTTGACCAACTCCACGCTTTCCCCACTTAAATTCATAAAAGTTAAGGGCTTGAGCAGAAGATACTCCCCCCTTTTAAACAACTCTCCCTTAAATTTACTCCCCACCTTTCCGGCTCCCCACTTTTCTATCAAATAGTCCACCGCCATAAACCCAACATTGTGTCGGGTTAACGCATATTTGGGACCCGGGTTTCCAAGCCCAACTATCAATTTCATTCCAATTCTCTCCTTTCTTTACGCCCTCTCCTCGCCCCGATTGTAGAGTAGATTTTAACCAAATAAACTCTATTTTTTGTATAATTCAGAAGCTCTTCCAATCAGTTTCACCAAATCCAGAGCAAAAGGATATCAATTGGGTAAAGTGAAAGAGCTACTCTCTTTGGTAGCCAATGAAAAAGGATTGGATTTTGAAGAGGTTAAAAAAGCTTTTGAACGGAGTGTAATTAGAAGTGCCAAAAAAATTTTGGGAGAAGATGCAGAAATTGAGGTAGATGTTGGAGATGATTTGAAAATTTATCAAGTTTTCCAAGTAACCAATAGCGATGAAGCCTATGACCACCCCAACCGCTACCTCTATCTGGACGAAGCCCAAGAGTTGGACCCGGAAGTGGAGTTGGGAGATACTATAAAAATTCCGATAGATATCGGAGAGTTGGGGAAAAGGGGTGCCTACAATTTTCAACGGGAGTTTGAACGGGAGATAATTAGACTTTTGGAAAATGAAATTTACCGGAAACTCCTCTCCAAATTGGGGACAATTATCTCCGGGGAAGTTATGAAAGTCGACAACGATGGAAATACTTGGGTCGATTTGGGACAGGTAAAGGGGGTTTTACCCCTCCGAAACCGAATCAAAGGGGAGGAGTTTAAACCGGGGGATAGATTGAAAGCCCTCCTCCGGTATGTCAACTTTACCCACCGCCGGGGAATTACCATCGAATTGAGCCGAACCTCCCCCAAATTCCTTGAAAGATTGATTGAACAGGAGGTCCCCGAAGTAAAAGATGGATTGGTAAAAATCGAAGGAATTGCCCGAATTCCCGGAGTCAGAGCCAAAGTAGCAGTAACCTCCCTCTCCCCCAAAATTGAACCAGTGGGGGCAGTTATCGGAAAAAATGGAACCCGAATCAACGCCGTTGCCAACGAAGTCCGGGGGGAAAATATCGATGTTTTGGAGTATTCTCCCAATATCGAAGTCTACATCGCCCGGGCACTTGCCCCGGCAATTGTCAAAAGCGTAAAAGTGGATAAAGGAAAAGGGGTCGCCTATGTTGAGGTAGATAAAGACCAAGCCCCCAAAGCTATCGGAAAAAAGGGGAGCAATATCACCCTTGCCAGTATGCTCACCAAATACCGGATTGAACTGGTAGATAGCGAAGAGAAAAAGAAAAAAGACCTCTCCAAACTGGAGAATCTTTTCAAAATTTAATCTCTTCTATTTTCTCTTTTTCACCCCCTATTTTTTATAAAATTTTCAAATCAATCTTGCACCCCAATGGGTTGGCACATTTTATTGGGGT
>Ga0256843_1003430_pt1 | contig 11001 bp, 12 predicted proteins | sample AlvinellametaG_FD_191572 | JGI IMG/M metagenome (GOLD analysis project Ga0256843, IMG submission 191572) | Pompeii worm associated microbial communities from hydrothermal vent at the East Pacific Rise, Pacific Ocean - Alvinella | ecosystem: Host-associated > Annelida > Integument > Unclassified ... | reverse complement strand
AAGAAATAGAAATCGAGTATTACGCTCTTTGTCCGAAATGTAAAGGAACTGGTGCGGAAGAGACAATAACATGTCCAAGCTGTAAAGGAAGAGGAAGCATAGTCGTCGGAAACGGATTTATGAGAATTTCCCAGACGTGTCCTCAATGTGAAGGAAGAGGTTATATTCCTAAAAAACTGTGCCAGGAGTGCAAAGGCAGAGGCTATATAGTCAAAAAAGAGAAAATACACGTTGATATCCCGGCCGGTGTTGATACCGGAATGAGAATGAGAATTCCTGGAAAAGGCAACGAATATCCAAACGGCAGAGGAGATTTATACCTGATATTCAAAGTAAAACCTTCAAAAATTTTCAAAAGAAAAGGAAACAATTTAATCGTTGAAGTACCGGTATTTTTCACAAGCGCAATACTCGGAGACAAAATAAAAATCCCTACCCTAAAAGGCGAAAGGGAAATTGAAATCACTCCTAATACAAAAGACAGAACCAAGCTGATATTCAGAGGAGAAGGAATACCCGATCCAAATACGGGCAGAAAAGGCGATCTCATCGCTATAATAAATATTATCTATCCTAAAAAACTCTCCAGCGAACAAAGAGAACTTCTGGAAAAACTTCACGAAAGTTTCACAGGCGAAATAAAAGAGCACAAAAGCCTTCTTGAAGAAGCGATAGAAAAAGTTAAGGGGTGGTTTAAAAAATAACCTACCCCAGCATCCACGCTATCAGCCACTGTGCCGGTGCAAAAAAATAATTGCTAAGCGGCGTAAAAAGAATAATTAAAAGCAGTATCATTCCGTATGGTTCGAGTTTATTGAAAATTTCGGCAATTTTATACCATTTGAACTGCAAAGCAAGATATTTAACCGCATTCGCTCCGTCAAGAGGCGGTACAGGCCAAAGATTGAATACGGCTAAAATCACGTTTACAACCACCAGATAAAACATAAGCAAAAACATAAACCCTTCAAACATTCCGTGCGGCGGATAAAATATCGGCAGAATGCTTGAAGCAATCAAAGCCATCAAAAAGTTATAAGTCACTCCCGCAAGACTCACGGCAACCGCAGCCATATAACCGCCCCTGTTTATAACGGTAAAAATATTAACGGGCACAGGTTTTGCCCAACCGAATATTATCGGATCGGCAACCCCCGCCATTTTTTGTGAAACGTAAAGAATAATCGGGAAAATAATACTCCCGAAAGGATCGATGTGTTTTATTGGATTGACAGAGAGTCTCCCCTCTCTTTTTGCGGTATCGTCTCCGTAATGATACGCAACCAGACCGTGCATTATTTCATGACCTATAATCGCAATCATAAAAGCGAGAATCATTGCGGAATATTTTATTAAAAGTTCCATCATTCGCCCATATTATCCTTCTCACAGCCGGCTGTGAGATAAGGTTTTTTGCCTTCTCTTAGTTCTTTTTCTATTTCATCGATTGTTTTACCAACTCTGTTCCATCTGATAGTCAAATCTTTATCCCAGCTCATATAAATAAACCATGGTTTTCCAACCACAAGTTTATAAGGCACGGGACCCCAGAATCTGCTGTCAAAACTGTGGTCTCTGTTGTCTCCGACCATAAAAAACCAGTCTTTTGGAAGTTTTGTGTAAAAATACTGAACCTGTCCGTTTTTTACGTAAACACCCATTCCGATATCTATATCCTGAGCGGTTGCGTTTTCACCCTGAAGATGTAACGCCGCAAGAATTTCCCCGATTGCTTTTTTAATTTCGCTGTAATTTATAAATCCTGTGTAGTTTTTATAACCCATGGCGTCGATTAAATCCTGAGCCCTTTGTTTCACGCCGAAAAACGTAAAATTATCGCTGTCATAATGAATACCCTTGTGCTCTTTCATATACGGATTGAGCACAAACAGCTTGCCGAGTCTTTTTTCGATTACGTAGCCCTTGAAATGTTTTTTGATATATTCGTCACCCTCTTTTGGATGAAGCCAAAATCCTTTGTCGTCATAAATCACCTCATCTCCGCTTACTGCAAAACATCTTTTAACAAAATGCATTTTAGGCTTCAAAGGAAATCTGAAAATGACAATATCCCCCTCTTTTGGTCTGGGACCGTCAATAAGATGCCCGTCTCCCCTGAAATCTGGCAAAATCGGGATCTCAAGCCACGGAATATGAGGAATAGGTACACCGTAAGCAAATTTTTTGGCAAACAGAGCATCTCCCGGAAGCAGCGTTCTTTTCATACTTCCGCTTGGAATTACGAATGCCTGGGCTAAAAAGAAAATAACAAGAAGGACGATTACAATCGTACCGGTCCAAGAATTGGACCAATGATAGAGTTTTTTTAATTTTTCTTTCATTTTTTATCTTTAAAGTTTTTTGCGGCTTTTACTGTATTTTTTAGAAGCATGGCAATTGTCATAGGTCCCACACCTCCGGGTACAGGAGTTATATACGAAGCTTTTTTGCTTACGTTTTCAAAATCAACGTCACCAACAAGTCTTCCGTCAGGCAGTTTATTAATACCGATATCAACGACTATTACGCCGTCTTTTACCATATCAGCGGTAATCAGATTCGGTTTACCCACTCCTACGATTACAATGTCCGCTCTGCTTGTATGGGCTTTTAAATCTTTAGTGGCGATATGGCAGATATCAACGGTTGCCATTTCGTTTACCAATAACGCCCACATAGGTTTTCCGACTATGTTGCTGGCCCCCACCACACATACGTCTTTTCCATATACGTTAATGTCGTATTCTTTGAAAAGCTCCATAACTCCAAGAGGCGTACATGGCGCAAAAGTATCAAGACCTTCTACAAGCCTCCCCATATTGTAAGGATGAAATCCGTCAACGTCTTTAGCCGGAGAGACCGCTTCGAGCACTTTGGTTGTATCGATATGTTTTGGAAGCGGCAGCTGGATTAAAAGTCCGTGAATGTTCGGATTTTCGTTAATCATCTCAATTGTTGAGAGAAGTTCTTTTTCACTGATGCTTTCAGGAAATTCATGCACGACACTGTAAATTCCCGTCTCTTTACAGGCTTTGCTTTTCATTCCCACATAAGTATGGCTTGCGGGATCGTTTCCTACAAGAATAACAGCAAGACCGGGCGTAATACCCTCTTTTTTCAGTTCTTCAACTTCTTTTTTTACCTCTTCTTTTATTTTCGCCGATAGTTTTTTACCATCCAAAATTGTCATAGGGTTTCCTTTTTGGTAAAATATTTCAGAATTTTAACATAAATGGACAACGGAAAATGCGAAAAAAGATATTTATTCTACTGCCTTTGACAATTTTTGCTGGCGAATGGTTTATAACAAACAAAGAATACGGAAAAATGCTGTACAACAATCCAAGAGGCATCAGCTGTGCAAAATGCCACGGCACAAAAGCCCAGGGGAAAGTTATAGTAAAATACAAAAAAGACGGCAAAACAGTCAAAATAATAGCCCCGAACATTCAAAACGTAACATACGAGCAATTAAAAAAAAGACTCCTTCACTATAAAAAACTTTCAATCATGCCGAAATACGACTACCTTACAAAACAGGAAATCGAAGCGCTGTTTTTATACATCAAATCACAAAAAGGTAAAAAATGATTTTTAAAAACATAGAAAAACTGGAAAAAATAGTAGAACAAAACGACATCGAAGCAGCCCTCAAACTCATAAAAGAACTAAAAAAATTCCCTCTCGTGACTACTAAAAAAAGATCGGTTCTGATGGTAAGCGGACATCAGGTCAAACACCTAAATAAAATCGATGAGCTGAAAGCAGACGTTATAATGCTGAACCTTGAAGACGGCGTTCCTAAAGATAAAAAAGAAATCGCAAAAATTATGATTGCAGTATTTTTGAGCAGTCTTGAAAAAACGGACAAAGAACTTGTTATCAGAGTTAACCCTCTAAACGAAGGAGGCTTAAAGGAGATAGAATTTTTAGACCGGTTCAATTTTAACGCCTTTAGGATTCCCAAAGTAAATACAGTCGAGGAAATTGACGACGTTTTTATGAAAACGGACAAGGAAATACACGCCTCAATAGAAACAAAAGAAGCGTTTTTTAATTTAAAAGAGCTTAAGCATCCGAAACTTACCACGTTTTACATAGGTATTTACGATCTTCTTAACGAACTTAAAATTTCACATTCGGTAATTACGCCGGAAAATCCTCTGATCCATAAAATTTTAAGCGATTTTTCACTCACAAGCAGATATTTAAACATTACCCCCATAGGATTTGTATATCAGCATTACAAAGACCTTGAAGGTTTTAAAAAATGGTGCTTAATACAAAAGAACCTCGGCATTCAGGGAGTGGGATGTATAACTCCGGCACAAGTCGATATCGCCAACGTCATTTTCAGTGATGATACGGAACTTGCGAAAATAATAGTGGAAAGGTTCGAAAAAGAAGGCCCGTTCGTTTTAGAAGACCGAGGCTTGTATGTGGATGAACCTATTTATAAAAATTATAAAAATATTCTTTAATTTTTTATTTTAATTTCAATAGGTACCGCATCTTTTATATGCAGATCCTGCTGAGGAAACGGAATATTTATTCCGGCTTCATTCAGTGCGTTATATATCATCTTTAAAAATTTGCTCCTCGTTCTTCTTGGACGTCTTGCGTACTCGCCTTTTACCCAGACAAAAAGCTCAAAATTAAGACTGCTGTCGGCCATTTCCATAAACACCACAAGAGGTTTTACGTCAAGAGTCGGATGGTTTTTTATATAAGGCAGATCCGATTTTTCAAGAGCTTCCAATACCACTTTTTCCACCATATCAATATCGCTTCCGTAAGCAACCCCGAAAGGCACCCTGAACCTCACCGTGTCATCACCAAGAGTCCAGTTTATTACGTTATTTTGAATAAAACTCTGATTCGGAATAATAAGATTGATATTGTCATTCGTTCTTATTACGGTGGAACGCATTGAAATGTCTATAACCTCCCCTCTCGTGTTTTCGTTTATTTCAATATAATCGCCTATTTTGATACTTCTTTCAAACATTAAAATTATTCCGCTAACAAAGTTACTGACAACATTTTGCAGACCAAAACCGATACCTACAGAAAGAGCACCGGCAATTATGGCAAGAGAACTCAAATCAAGCCCCACCATCTTCAAGGCCATAAGAAACGAAAGAGTAATAATCGCGTAATAACCCATATTTGCAAGAAGAGTAGCCGTGGAATAGGATATTCTGTATTTATGTCTAAGTCTGTAAATAAATTTTTTATAATATTTTCCCACGATCCATCCGAGAATCAATATTAGAATGAATATTCCGAAATTAAGTGGAGTAATCGTCCTATTTCCTACTTTAAACAAAGGATAATTGATGTAATGCCATATTTTCTGCCATAATAAAAAAGCCTCTTTTTTGGCGCCGTACACAAGAAGTTTTGCACCGAAGGCAAAATGCTCAAAATCGGTCACCACCTGATTGACGGCACTGTAAAAATCTTCGGAAATATGTTCGGAATAAGCCAAAACGTTATCATCCGTATTAAAAGCCTCTTTGTTTTTATGTTTCAAATCGTTCAGCCACAAAACAAGCTGATTGTTTAAAAGACTTTTATAAACGCTTTTTTGTTGATTTTCGTTATCAGATATCAGTTTTTGAATATATTCAACCGATTTAGTATCGTTTAAAAGCTGGTATTTCTGCAAATCGATTTTTAATTCTTCATATCTTTTTTGAAGTATGTCGAGTTTTTTCTGCAAAAGAGTCAAATTCGATTTTGCGTTTTTTACGTCAAAATTTATATCTTTTATCTTTTTATACAGTTTTTTTTCAAAATCAGGAAAATTATTCTCTATATAATTCAAAATATCATTATCGCTTTGCAAAATTTTTTGAAAATAGATAAGCTGAAGTTTGGAAATAGGATCATTTTGATTTTGAAGAAGTTCGATTTTATTGTTTAAATCTTCAATGTTTTTATTCAGGGTATTTTGTAAAATATCCATATTTATCAACTGATAAAACGATTTTAAATATTCTTTTTCGTTTTTGGGATTTAAATCGATATGCGGATAAACGGTTTTTTCGGATTTGATTTTTTGAGCGAGAATTACGCCCAGGGAATAATCTGACGAATTTTTCGGAATCTGTTTTAATATCTGATCCAAATTGGGATTATTCGAGGCATATAACAGTAAAGTCAAAAAAACGATTAAAAATTTTTTCATAGCTAATCCTTTTTGTGTTTTAAAACGGAAAGTTTTCTAATGTCAAATTTCAACGTACTCAGATACGTTACCACAACCACACTTATTCCGGTCGGAATAATAACATTATAATCATACGTGGTCTCAAGCGCCAAAACGACAGCCGTAAGAGGCAGTCTCATATTTACACCCATAAACACCCCGGCACCTATAGCTGCAAAATAAAAAGGCTCCACACTGAAAGGAAAATATAAATTCAACACCTCCCCAAACCCGTAACCGACAAGCGCACCGATACTCATAAGCGCGATAAACACACCGCCTACGGCGTTCGAATAAAGCGAAACGCTAGTGGCTATAATTCTTAAAACTATCAAAATAAAAATCATATACAAAGGAAAATGGTTTGAATCGTTTATTAAAATCTTAACGACTTCGTGGCCGCTGAAAGCCGCATATGGTGAAATTACAAGTATAGTTCCTATTACGATACTTCCGATTACAGCCAAAATATAATTCTTGGAAGAATACGGAATTTTTTCCCTTAAAAATTTCAAAACTATATCTTTTAACGAAAGATAAAAATATATGAAAAACGTTATTACGGGAATAAAAAGCACAGTTGCGAAAATATACCTGTATTCTATAAATTTCCCGGTCGAATAGTTAAAAATCAAAGGCTCCAGATAATGCCAGGCGAAACTGAAAGCAATTACGCTCGCAAGTATTAGATATCCGGCAAAATCCTTAATAAATTCATAAGCGATATTTTCCACGGCAAACATAATTCCGGTAATCGGTGATACGAATATTGCGGCAATACCGCTGCTTGCGCCTATACTCAGAGATACCTTCAAAAGATTTTTAGGAAGATTTAAAAAAGAGTGAAACTTTTGCGCGATAATCGCCCCTATCGCAGCCGAAGGACCTTCGTTTCCCACCGCAAAGCCGCTGGCAAGAGAAAGTGACGAAGCAAATATTTTAAGCAACAAATCTTTTATGGTATATGTAATTTTATTTTCCTCAACCGCTTTTGCGATTTCAGCCACACCGTATTCCCTGACTTTATCGTTTTTTGAAATAATAAAATTCACCGTCAGAATCGACAAAAAAGGCACAAAATATATATACCACACCGGCAGATTTTCAATCGTTTCAAAAGGATTACCCATATAAAGAATATATGAAAGATATTTTGTGGCAAGATCGTATATTACGATAAAAAAACCCGTAACGATTCCCACCAAAACGGAAGATAATAAAAATTTACCCATCATAACAACTGTCCTTTATTGATTTTTACAGGAGGAAAACCCCCTGATTTTTCGAGAAAAGGAGTGAAATGGCTTAAACGGCATCTTAAAAATAAAGTTTTGCGACAACTCTTCTGTTTTTTGCCCTGCCTTCAGGCGTATCGTTTGGAGCAATAGGGTTTGCAGGTCCGAATCCGGCCCATTTCAACCTGTCTTTTGAAATTCCGAGTTTAATAAGCGCATCATATACCGCTTTTGCTCTTTTTTGTGAAAGGATAATATTGTAAGTTTTGCTTCCCGTATTGTCGGTATATCCGTCAATTTCTGCTTTATATGCAGGATTTTCTTTTAAAAACTCAGCAAATTCTTTAATTTTTTCCATATACTGCGGTTTTATTTTAGCACTGCAGCAATCAAAAGTGATATCGAAATTAAAACTGACCGGACATCCGTATTTATCTACATGTACCCCTTTTGGAGTGTTAGGACATTTGTCAAGATAATCAGGTACACCGTCTGCGTCGCTGTCGATAGGACATCCGAATTTATCGACTTTTACGCCCGCAGGGGTATTTGGACATTTATCTATATTATCCGGAACCCCGTCATGATCGGAATCGATTACCACAGGTTTCGGTTTAGGTGCCGGTTTTACTTCCTGCACCGGTTTTACAGGCTGCGGCGCCGGTTGTGGCTGAGGTTGAATCTCATTTTGATTATTTCCGAAGTTTATTATAACTCCGCCTAAAAATCCAAGATGGTTATCATCGTCGCGAAAATCTCTAAGCGCTCTTGCTTCGGCGAAGAATCCAAAAGTTTTAGTCATAAAAATTTTAGCCCCCACACCTGCATCCGCAACCGCGGCGTTATTGTAAGGACCTTTTATCCATTGATATCCCGCACCGAGAAATACATATGGAGTAAATTTTCCGTCTTTTAGAGGAAAATCCTTTTCCATATTTACCAATATTCTGTCCATTGACGTTTTAGGATCAATTCCAGGTATTTTCACCTCTGTACTTCTTTCAAGTTCGAATCTTAAAACGTGATTTTTCGGAAGATGTTTTCCGATTCTTAAATTGTAAAAGTGATAATCTTTTATCGGTGAATTACTTACTCCGTTTTTTCCACCACCGATTCCCAAATCTACACCGCTAGTCGCAAAAAGCGATATTGCGACAACCGACAGTCCAACTAATTTTTTCATATTCGCTCCTTTAATTTTTTTTGGAATGGAATTATGTGCCTTTTTTTTCAAATAGTTTTAAAAAAAATTTTTTTTGATGCGAAAAATAAGAAAGTTCCCTGAATATCGGATTTCTGAAGGAAAAACGGTAAATACAATTTTTGCTGTTTTTCAATATTTCTGTAATTACGGGAGAATTAAAAAAAGAAAGTTTTACATAAAAGAAATAAAAAGAGCGGAAAATTTTTATTCCGCTATTACGGCAACAACTCTTCTGTTTTCCGCTCTTCCTTTAGCCGTTTTATTTGAAGCTATAGGATGAAGACTTCCTTCGCCTTTGTATCTTAGTCTTTTTTTACTTATTCCAAGTTTAACAAGTTCTTCGTAAACCGCTTTCGCTCTTTTTGTTGAAAGCCATAAATTGTATTTTTTCTTACCTTTATTATCGGTAAATCCTATTATTTCCATTCTGTATTTAGGATGTTTTTTTAAAAACTGTGCGAATTTTTTAATTTTAACAATATCCGTTTTCGTAAGCGTATAACTTCCCGCCTTAAATTCAACTCCGAGATTTTCCACTACATAATGATGTTTTTTGTGATGTAAGGTTTTATGACTTGAAGTTTTTATTTCATTTTTTGGACTTCCGGCTGCAAAAAGCACAGCGGCTGCAAGTACCGAAGATAACAAAAGTTTTTTCATTTTAACTCCTTTTTTTGAAGGAATAATATTTAAAAAGAAAAAAAAGCCGTAAAAAATAAAAAAAAATTTATTATATTTCCGTTTTTCAGGGAAAAAAACGAAAAAAATATATTTACTATTTATTAATTTTTATTTATTATTCCGCAAATACAAAGGAGAGATATGAAAAAAATAGTAACTTTCAGACTTGACGAGGACGTACTCTTACTGATAGACGAACTTGCAAAAGAATATGAAACCACAAAAGTTCATATAGTGGAAAATGCCGTAAAAACTTACGCCAATCTAAAAAAATTCAAAAATAAAGATTTATTAAAATATGTGGGTAAAATAGACAAAAACGACCTTAAAAAAATCAGGAAATCACTGTGAAAATCATAATCGATCCTCAAAACGTATTAAATTTTCTCGAAGGAAAGGAAAAAATAATAGGAACCGTCCTTAACGCCAATGAAAGATTTATAACCATTTTTGATTATTCTCTGCTCATAAGCGGAATATTCAATACCGAAAATCAAAACCACAATCTTTACATAATAAAAAAATTCATCAAAGAAAATTTTGAAATATTGGAATTTTCAAGAAAAGAAGCCGAAATATTTGCAAAATTAAAAAACAGATATAATCATGTAGGAGAATTAATACTATTAAATTCTTCAATTATAATTAACAATAAGATTAAATACTTTACCACAAATTTAGAAAAATACAATGAAATAAAAGAGTTGAAAAAACTCATTTTAACTGTGTAAATTTGTAACACTTTTAAATTTTTCTTAAAAATTTAAGCATTTTATAAGCAAACTGCAGTATAATTTCACCAGTGTTTCTTTCCTTAAATTTTACTTAAAAGGTTAAGTTAATGTTTAGCATAAATCCACTTTCAGCGTTGTTTGTGTTTTTAATACTGCTTGGTGTTATTCCGAATCTTTTTTATATGGCTGGATATCTTTCGCATATAAAAAGAAAAACACATTTTCTTATCCATTACTTTACTTTTATTGTTTCCATGATAGGCGTCGTTTTATCAAACGAGATACTTCCGTTTTTGTTTTTCTGGGAACTGATGAGTCTCAGCAGCTGGCAGCTTATTTTAACCGAACCGACAGATGAAGCGGTAAAAGCCGGAAGATTTTATTTCTTTATGACGCATTTCGGGTTTGTTTTTATATTAATGTTTTTCCTTATGCTTGGCGGAAATTCCCTTTTTACCGATTTTCACACCCTCTCAAATCTTGCGGCTCAGTTTAAATACCCTTCCGTTTTATTTTTTTTGATAACGATAGGATTTTTAAGTAAAGCCGGAGTCGTGCCTCTTCACGTATGGCTGCCGTACGCCCATCCGGCGGCTCCTTCTCCGGTATCGGCTTTAATGAGCGGTGTTATGCTTAAAGTCGCGATTTACGCGTTTTTGAGATTTCTTTTTATTATCCCGAACTGGCAGATTGAATGGGGAGTAATAATTTTGGCACTTGGCGCGATTTCGTCTCTTGTCGGGGTATTATACGCAATAGCGAGCCACGATATCAAAGCCCTTCTTGCAAACCACTCGATCGAAAACATAGGAATTATCCTTATAGGTATAGGGGTGGGTATGATTTTTACCTACTTAAAACTTCCTGTTTTGGCGGCATTTGCGTTTATTGCGGCCGTGTATCACACGTTTAACCACATGAGCTTTAAATCCC
>Ga0256843_1003429_pt1 | contig 11002 bp, 12 predicted proteins | sample AlvinellametaG_FD_191572 | JGI IMG/M metagenome (GOLD analysis project Ga0256843, IMG submission 191572) | Pompeii worm associated microbial communities from hydrothermal vent at the East Pacific Rise, Pacific Ocean - Alvinella | ecosystem: Host-associated > Annelida > Integument > Unclassified ... | reverse complement strand
CAAAATCGCAAAAACGGCACATGCTAACGGTACGACACTCAAAGAGGAAGCGGTTGCACTCGGTTTTCTGACAGCCGAAGAGTTTGACAAATATGTACAGCCTCAGGAGATGATCGCACCAAAGGCCTAAGTACCTTTTCTGCCCAAAAAGGCAGCACTTTGCTGCCTTTTTCTTTTTACCCCTTTCAAAACTGTGTAAAAATTTACCACTTTTTTAAAATCACTCTTCATAATAATTCAATTAACCCCTAATTATTGCTAATGGGCCTATAATAAAGGAACTTATTGTAAAAAAAGGAGACTATGTGAACGTACATGAATATCAGGCAAAACAGATCTTTGCCGAGTATGGTGTTCCCACACCAAAAGGTATAATGGCTGAAAGCGTTGATGCAGCTGTTGAGGCAGCAAAAGAGCTTGGCGGGCCTATCTGGGTTGTTAAAGCACAGATCCATGCAGGTGGTCGTGGACTTGGCGGTGGTGTCAAACTTGCGAAATCACTCGATGAAGTAAGAGAATTGGCAGATGAAATTCTTGGAATGACTCTGGTAACACACCAGACAGGTCCAGAAGGAAAACTGGTTCAGAAGCTCTATATTGAAGACGGTGCAGATATCAAAGACGAATTCTACCTTTCTGTCATTCTGGACAGAAAACTGGAAATGCCTTTGATCATGGCATCGACTGAAGGCGGAATGAATATTGAAGATGTGGCTGAAAAGACACCTGAAAAGATCATTACTGTTCCTGTAGATCCGACAATCGGTTTTCAGGGTTTCCATGGCCGTGAATTGGCATTTGGGCTTGGTATCACGGACAAAGCCGAGCAGAAAAATATCATTACCTTTGCACAAAAGCTGTATAAACTCTATATGGATAAAGATGCAGAGATGATCGAGATCAACCCGCTTGTCAGAACAGGTTCTGGAGAATTCCTTGCGCTTGACGGAAAAATGGGCTTTGACAACTCTGCACTTTACAGACAGCCTGAAATTGCAGCGATGAGAGATTTGAGCGAAGAAGACCCAGATGAGGTAGAAGCAGCCAAATACGGACTTTCCTATGTGGCACTTGACGGTGAGATAGGTTGTATGGTAAACGGTGCCGGTCTTGCAATGGGTACGATGGATACGATCAACCATATGGGCGGAACACCGGCAAACTTCCTTGATGTAGGTGGTTCTGCCAATGCGGAAACTGTTTCCAAAGGATTTGAAATTATCCTTAAAAACCCGAATGTCAAAGCAATTTTTGTCAATATTTTCGGTGGTATCGTTAGATGTGACAGAATTGCCAACGGTATTATTGAAGCAACAAAGATTACAGATGTGAATGTGCCTGTAATTGTCCGTCTTGACGGAACCAATGCTCCCGAAGCAGCAGAAATTCTTAAAAATGCAAACATCTCCAACCTGATTGTTGGTGAGGACCTGGGTGACGGCGCAGCAAAAGCAGTAGCAGCAGCAAAAGGAGAGTTATAAATGTCAATTTTGGTTAATAAAGATACAAAAGTAATTGTGCAGGGATTTACCGGGAAAGAGGGTACGTTCCATGCAGAACAGTGTATTGATTACGGTACAAATATCGTAGGTGGTGTGACTCCGAACAAAGGGGGTCAGGTACATTTGAACAAACCGGTTTTCAACACGGTTGCCGAAGCGGTTGCTGAAACAGGTGCCACTGTTTCCATGATCTTCGTACCGCCTGCATTTGTGGGTGATGCAGTAATGGAAGCGGCAGAAGCAGGTATTGAACTTGCCGTAATCATTACAGAAGGTGCACCGGTAAAAGATATGCAGGCTGCCAAAGCGTATGCAACAAAGCATGGTATGATGACCATTGGGCCAAACTGTCCGGGGATCATTACTGCCGAAGAGTGTAAGATCGGTATTATGCCGGGTATGATCTTCAAAAAAGGAAATGTAGGTCTTATCTCCAAGTCAGGAACATTGACCTATGAAGGTGCAAACCAGGTATGTAAAGAAGGATATGGAATTACAACGGCAGTGGGTATCGGCGGAGACCCGATCATCGGTCTTTCGTATAAGCAAATTCTTCCAATGTTCGAAGCGGACCCTGATACAGAGTGTATCGTTATGATCGGTGAGATCGGTGGAGACCTTGAAATCCAGGCGGCAAAACTGATCAAAGAGCAGATCACGAAGCCTGTAGTGGCGTTTATTGCAGGTCAGACAGCGCCTAAAGGTAAAACAATGGGACATGCCGGTGCAATCGTAAGTGGTTCTGCGGGTACAGCCAAAGAGAAAATGGATGCACTTGAAGCAGCAGGTGTCAAAGTGGTTGTTTCTCCGGCAGAGATCGGAAAAGCAGTCAAAGAAGTCTTAAGTAAATAAATTTTTAAAAAGTTGTATAGATCTTTTTTGGTCGTACAGCTTTTGTAGGGTCGGTTTACCGACCTTTCTTTTATGAATCTTTCTCTATTTTGGTCGATAAATCGACCCTACGCCTAAAAATTCCTAATTCTTAATTTCCAATTTTCTGCTATACTTTACAAAAAAGTAAGGTAACCAAATGATACAGACCTTTAAAGTACAAAATGTAAAATGCGGCGGATGTGCCTCCACACTGAAAACAAAACTTCTGGATACTTTTGGTGAAATAGAGGTTGATCTCAGTAGAGAGCCAAGAGAGATCACGCTTGATATTGAAGAGACACAGCTTGAAGCACTGGCAGAAAAGCTTAAGGCACTGGGCTATCCTCTTGTCGGTGAGCGTATGGGATTTGTTGACAGTACCTCTGCCAAAGCAAAAAGTTTTGTCTCCTGTGCCATAGGAAAAATGAGCGTTTAAAAAGGTTTGTTTTCCCCTGCTTCAAAAGGTAACAACCCCACTTATACTCCACATAATTACCACTTATTTATAGTAACATTATTAAAAGTAAGCTATCCTAATTTTAGTGAATACTAAATCTCACTTAATATTTCAAAAATAAAAAGGGGAAAATATGGCAGCAATGGTAGCTCCGGAGAACACTCCAGTATGGGTAAATACCGATAGATGTAAAGCCTGTGATATCTGTGTGGACTCATGTCCGGCAGGTGTCCTTTCTATGCAACAGGAACCAACCTCAATCTTAGGTGCAATGATCAGCGTGATCGCACCGGAAGCATGTATAGGATGTAACGAGTGTGAGCTTGTATGTCCGGATTTCGCAATTTATGTTGCAGAGAAAAAAGAGTTTAAATTTGCAAAATTGACAGATTCTTCCAAAGCAAGACAGGAAGCAATTATCAATAACGGGTGGAGACTGCCCGAAGATTACAAGGAGGCTAACTAATGTCAGCAACAAGAGAAATTATTTCAAGTGGTAATGAACTTGCAGCAATTGCTGCAGTTGATGCCGGATGTACATTCTTCGCAGGATATCCATTGACACCGTCAAGTGAAGTGATGCATGTGATTTCAGATCTATTGCCTAAGCAAGGTGGCGTGGCTATTCAAATGGAAGATGAAATTGCGGGTGTTGCCGCAGCGATCGGTGCAGGTATGGCAGGTCAAAGAACTTTGACCGCTACTTCCGGTCCGGGTATGTCACTCAAAGCGGAAAACCTTGGTTTGGCACAAATGGCTGAAGTGCCGTTGGTCTGCGTAAACGTTATGAGAGGGGGACCTTCAACAGGTCTTCCTACACGTGTTGCACAGGGAGATGTTGCTCAGGCAAAAAACCCGTCTCATGGGGATTATAAATCCATTACAGTATGTGCAGGTAACCTGGCAGAGTGTTATACGGAAACAGTAAGAGCATTTAACCTTGCAGACAGATTTATGCAGCCTGTTTTTGTGCTTCTTGATGAAACACTCGGGCATATGCATGCAAAAGCGATGATCCCTACAGTGGAAGAGGTCAAAGCAGGTATCGTTCCAAGAAAGAAATTTGAAGGTGATCCTGAAGATTATCAACCGTATGGTGTAGCACAGGATGAGCCTGCCGTGCTTAATCCTATGTTTACAGGATACAGATATCACTTTACGGGACTTCACCATGATGCTATGGGATTCCCGACAGAAGAGATCGAGACATGTAGAAAACTGATCGACAGACTTTTCAGAAAAGTAGAAGAGCATCAGGATGAAATTGAATCGAATGAAGAGTATCTTGTAGATGATGCAGAGATTTTGCTTGTCGGTTATGGTTCTGCATCTCTTGCTATTAAAGAAGCAGTGGATATCTTAAGAGGAGAAGGCATTAAAGTAGGTATGTTCAGACCTATTACATTATGGCCGAGCCCTGAAAAACGTATGCATGAACTGGGTCAGAAATTTGACAAAGTTTTGGTTGTTGAACTGAACCAGGGACAGTATCTTGAAGAAGTACAAAGATCAATGGGAAGACTGGATATTGATAAACTGACTAAAACAAACGGTCGTCCATTCTCACCTGCGGATATTATTGAAAAAGTGAAGGAGCTATAATATGGCATTTAACTATGATGAGTATTTAAGAGTAAATAAAATGCCAACACTCTGGTGTTGGGGATGTGGTGACGGTGTTATTTTGAAGTCATTCATTCGTGCAGTAGACAAACTGGGATGGAAAAAAGACGATATCTGTGTGGTTTCCGGTATCGGTTGTTCAGGAAGATTCTCTTCTTATGTTGACTTTAACACAGTACATACGACACACGGAAGAACAATAGCGTTTGCAACAGGTATCAAATTGGCAAACCCTGACAAACATGTTGTCTGTGTAGCCGGTGACGGTGACGGTCTTGCGATCGGTGGTAACCATACCATTCACGGATGTAGAAGAAATATCGATATAACATTGATCATTATCAATAACTTTATCTACGGTCTGACTAACTCCCAGACTTCTCCGACTACGCCAAAAGGTATGTGGACAGTTTCCCAAAAAGCGGGAAATATTGACCCGACCTTTGACGGATGTAAACTTGCGATTGCTGCAGGTGCTTCATTTGTCGGTAGAGAAAATGTTACTTCACCTAAAAAGCTTGAAAAACTTTTAGTACAGGCAATGGAGCACAAAGGTTTCTCTTATGTTGAAGCACTTTCCAACTGTCATATCAACCTTGGTAGAAAAAATAAAATGCAGTCTGCGATGGCAAATCTTGACTGGATAGACAGCATTACAATTTCTAAAAAGAAGTATGATACATTGTCTCCGGAAGAGCAGATGAACCTGCTTCCAACGGGTATCTTAAAACAGGATACAGAAGCGGACGAGTACTGTGAAATGTACAAAGAGATTCAAAAAGTACATCAAGGTCAAAGAGGTAAAATTACTCAAGATGACTTTGAGAAAAAAATATAAGGAGAAGAATCATGAGTAGAATTGTAATGAGATTTACCGGTGTCGGTGGTCAAGGGGTTCTTCTTGCAGGTGAAATCTTTGCTGCTGCGAAGATCAAAGAGGGTGGCTATGGTGTAAAAACCGCTACCTATACGTCACAGGTACGTGGCGGTCCTACGGTTGTTGATATTCAGCTTGATGATAAAGAGATCTTTTATCCTTATGCTATTGACGGGCAGGTTGACTTCATGCTTTCCGTTGCAGATAAAAGTTTCCAACTTTTCAAAAACGGTGTAAGAGAAGGAGGAACGATTGTAATTGAACCTAACCTTGTACACCCTACAGAAGAAGACAGAAAAAAATGGAATATCGTTGAAATTCCTATTATTACGATTGCCAAAGAAGAAGTTGGAAACGTAATTACACAATCTGTTGTTGCACTTGCTATTGCAAACACATTTACAAAAGCACTTGATGAGCAGCTTCTTATTGATACAATGCTTTCAAAAGTACCTGCAAAAGTACATGAGGTCAATAAAAAGGCTTATGAACTTGGCAAAAAATATGCACTTGAAGCAATGGAAAAAGCTTCGGCATAATTTTTTACTACTGTAGTGTACAGCTTCGGCTGTGCATTGCTTTTCTCCTTTTACCTTAAACTAAGTCTTTACAAGTAAACTTCACTATTCACTATTCACTATTCACTATTCACTATTCACTATTCACTATTCACTATTCACTATTCACTATTCACTATTCACTATTCACTATTTCTATGCTATAATCCGCTTCAGGTGCAACAGGTAGTTGCTGGCAGCTATGCTGCGAGAGGAAAGTCCGGGCTGCAAGTGAGACAGGACTCCATCTAACGGATGGCCAGAGTAATCTGAGGGCAAGTGCAACAGAGAGTAGAAAACCATAACTTCAGTTCTCGTTGTAAGACGAAGCTTTAGTGAGAGGAATGTCAAAGGGGCTTTGCTCCTTTGGCAGTAGAACTTCCTATGGTAAAGGGTGAAAGGGTGGGGTAAGAGCCCACCGGTGCCTATGGTAACATGGGCAGCCAGGTAAACCCTGTCCGCAGCAAGAAGTATATGGTATAAGTCTCACAAGCCGTTTGATCGGCACACATACTTCGCTCGAGCCTGTTGGCAACAGCAGGCCTAGATAAATAACTACCCAACGACAAAACCCGGCTTATCGTTGCACCTGACTAATCATATGAAGCTTTTGAGCTTTGATTAGTCCTAAAATGTAACTTATACAATTTACTAGAATTTTAAAATATCTTTACTTGACAGATTGTATCTAAGTGGATACAATACATTATGTATGAAATAAAATCAACAAAAACCTTTACACATTGGCTCATAAAACTAAAAGACCTGAAAGGTCGAATTGCTGTAGCAAGACGAATTGAGAGAATGGAACATGGTAATTTTGGTGATGTGAAATCTATAGGTGCATCCATTTCTGAATTGAGAATTCAAACGGGTCCTGGTTATAGAGTTTATTTTACCAAGAGAGAAGAACAGATTATTATTTTACTGGTGGGTGGAGATAAATCTACCCAGTCAAAAGATATAGAAAAAGCAAAAAAAATACTGAAGGAGATAGAGAATGAACAATGAATTAATACATTTTGATATTACAGAGTATCTTGATAGTGAAGAAGCAATGGCTGAATATCTTTCTCAGGTACTTGCGGATGGAGATAATGAAGAGTTCTTAAGAGCTATCGGTCATATTGCCAAAGCAAAAGGTATGGCACAAATAGCAAAAGATACAGGGTTGGGAAGAGAAAGTTTATATAAAGCATTTCGTCCCAATGCAAAACCGAGATTTGATACGGTCATGAAAGTGATTGATGCTTTGAAAATTCAATTGAATGTGACACCTCAATTAACATAATAGCTGTGCTTTGACCAAGTTATACTACTTTCAATAGTATAACTTATTGAAAAAAGTGTTCCTTATATGCTGATAGGTATAGTAAAGACAGGAATAGGGCATAACTTATCGTTGCACCTTCTTTGCCGACACGGTAGAACGTGACAGCACGCGGTTCTTGAGTGAAGATACGGATATGACGAACCCCATTTCCTCCCCTTATTCATATTACGTTCATAACATAGCAGTAGGATACCTTTAAAATATACACTTTGTCTGTATAGATCAGGAATGTAATTATGATGGTAAAACGAAATATTTGGGTACTTGTTGTCTTGATGACAGCATTATTGGTATTGAACGGATGTGGTGCTTTGGCTGCAATGGTAGTAAATCCTGGCAAGGATAAGATGTCCGATTATAATATATCGGCAGACAATCAGTCATTGCTTCAAATGTATGCAGAAAAAGGATATCGTGTAAATATAGGAAAATTTACAGATGCATCAAAGAGCAATGAAACAGTAAAGTGCAGACTGATGACTTCTGTACATCCTCCTAAAGATGAAACCTATGCCAAATATATTGAACTTGCATTCCAAAAAGAGTTTGCAGAAGCAAAACTGTATGATACCCGTTCAAAGATCATTCTGAGTGCAACCATTGATGAAATCAAGGGAGGAACAGTTTATGGTGATGCCTACTGGTCTTTTGTGTTAACATTGGCATCATCCAACGGAAAAAGTTATCGCCTGACATCAACGTATGAATATGCATCCAGTGTTACGGCTGCCTATGCCTGTAGCGATATGTACAGAACATTTCCGCTTGCTGTGCAAAAGCTGATACGCGATGCTCTCAAAGATCCTGGGTTTTCAGGATTGCTGCAACACTAACTATATGGCTTGTCTGATATAGTGGCTTCCTTCCTGAAGGGAAGTACTTAAATCTGCAACACGCTGGGCATTATGGGAACTGTAAGGTTTTCTGACCACTGTTTTCAAATCTTTGACGCACATGGTAAGAAATGTCAGAAGATTGTTTATTTCGGGATTGTGAATTTGTGACTTAAGTGTTTTCTGTTCTGACTCAAGAGTATTCAGAATGGCCAGTACAGAATTGCCCCGGTCTTTTTTTCTATAGGCAGTGACGATTTTTTTTGACAGTGTTTCATGTTTTGATGTCAGTTTTCTGAGTGCTGTTGAACTCTCTTTTGCCATTGCCCCTGTTACACCCAAAGCCACTACCAAAAGTGTTGTTGTTATTATTTTTCCAATCATAGTCTTTTCCTCCAAAAAAGTTTTATATGAAATAATATCATCTGTTAACTTTATGTTTACTTTTATGGAAAAATACAAATATAAAGATAATATATTTGTATTTTTAATGTTTTTATATAAGTATATAATTGATGAGGAGAGTAGAGGGGGAAAGGATTTTAATATAAAAGTTTTATGAGACAGGAGTGTAGCTGTTTTTAAGAAAAATATTACAAGTGCAGATTTTTTTGTTATTCCAGCGTTTTATATGTATATATCTATTGCCATGAATAAAAAGATGCTGTATTGATGGTTGCTTTCGTAAAAAACTTTTATTATTATACTGTTTTTATGTCCGGTAATAGGCTTTGTACCATGTGACAAATGCTTCCAAGCCTTCATTTAAAGAGGTGGATGGGGTATAGTTGAATGTTTTTTCAAGCGGCTGGGTATCTGCATAGGTAGAGACAACATCGCCGTCCTGCATAGGAAGGAAATTTTTTTCTGCCTTTTTGCCCAAATGTTTTTCCATCGTCTCGATGAACTCCATGAGTGCTACGGGTTTACTGTTCCCGATGTTATAGAGTCGGTAGGGTGCCGAAGAACTTTGCGGAAGAGGTACTGCAGGGTCCCAGTTTGGGTCTGTTTTGGCCGGATGCAGCAATACCTGGACCACCCCTTCTATGATATCGTCAATGTAGGTAAAGTCCCTGCTCATTTTGCCATGGTTGAAGACTTTGATAGGGCGGTCATGGGTGATCGCATCGGCAAAGAGCATCGGGGCCATATCGGGACGGCCCCAGGGACCGTAGACAGTGAAAAAACGCAGACCGGTCGTTTGAATACCGTAAAGATGTGCATAGCTGTGTGCCATCATCTCATTTGCTTTTTTGGTTGCGGCATAGAGGCTGACCGGATGGTCTGTATGGTGGGAGGTACTGAAAGGCTGTGCCTGATTCAATCCGTAGACGGAAGAGCTGGAAGCATAGGCAAGATTTTTGACCCCGCTGTTCCGGCATCCTTCCAAAATGTTGAGGAAACCGACGACATTGCTGCTGACATACGAATGTGGGTTTTCCAGAGAGTAGCGTACTCCAGCCTGTGCTGCCAAATTGCAGACGGCATCAAAAGACTCTTTTTCAAAGAGTTTGGCCATCTCTTCTTTGTTCTCAAGGTTCAGTTTTACAAAACGGTGTGCTTCAAACAGGTTGGAGGTAAGAGGTGTGTTTTCTTCTATGATATCTGGATCTATGCCCAGTTGTGCCAGTCTGGCATGTTTGAGTGAAACATCGTAATAATCATTCAGGTTGTCAATACCAACAACTTCATGTCCCAGCTCAAGGAGTTTTTTTGCCAGATGGTAGCCTATGAAGCCTGCGCTTCCTGTCACAAGTATTTTCATTGCTTCTTTCCTCTTTTTTGATAATAGATGGTCCACTTTCCTATTGTTTGTTTGTTGGGGTAATAGGCTTTCAGCCAAGCTCTTGCTACAGGCAGTTGGATGTTGTAGGCAATCAGTACGGTAGGTTTGCTTTTGAGCAGTACTTCAAGACGTTCCTGTTCACTTTTGTTACCCAGATTGTAAAGATACTGTTTCCACTTTTGATCTTTTTCGAACTGTACCTCTCTGTTGAGGGAACGGTCTCCGTCATAGAGTGAAATGACAGAGTGGTTCAGTTCAAAGGCAAGTGAAGGGAGCCGTCGGTTATAGACCAGGATCTCTTCTTTGTCAAGATGATTTTCTTTAAGCCATGTTGCAGCAGGTGTGGCTATTTTGAAACTTTGCACACTGTAGGAGAAGAGTGAAGTTGCAGCCAGAAGAAAATAGGAGGCGGTCACGAATGAGATGAGAACACTTTTGCTTTTTTCTTCCATGGCACTGTTGCGCCAGAACCAGACAAGCCAGAGAAGAAGCAAAATCGAAACAGGGGTGAGCAGTGCCGGAAAACTGATCTTTCCAGGTATCCAGGGGGCTATGCCCAAAGCTGTAAAAAGCAGAAGTGCATACCCTCCGACAAAACGCAGAACAAAACGGCTATGCGCCTCTTTGAGTGTATGCAGCATCAAGGCTGTGGCTACGGCCAGAAGAGGGTAGAGCGGCAGAATGTAGAGGATCCGTTTGGAGGTTGAGACGGAAAAGAAAAGCAGTACTACGGCAACAGAGAGTAACAGAATGCTTTCTATGTTTTTTGTACCCCATTGCAGTTTCAGTTTTTTGAAAAACCAGGGCAGCAGCAGAAGCCAGGGCATACCCAGCAGCGGTGCGGAGACAATAAAGTACCAGAAGGGTTCGCTGCGGTTGAAGACATTGTGAGAGAAGCGGTCTACGGTCTGTCTGCCGATGAAGTAGTCCCAAAATGCCGGATTGTCCACAGCCAGATAGATGAACCAGGAAGCAGAGACAATGATAAAAAGTGACCATGCGGCGATGTGATGGATACTCCATGCCTGTTTACTCTGTTCAAACCGGTTATAGAAGAGGGCAAATACGGCAGGGGCAAGAAAAACAACAGGTCCTTTTGTCAAAAAGCCCAACCCCAGTGAGAGGGTAAAGAGATAGAGCCAGAGAAACTTTCCGCTTTTG
>Ga0256843_1003428_pt1 | contig 11007 bp, 10 predicted proteins | sample AlvinellametaG_FD_191572 | JGI IMG/M metagenome (GOLD analysis project Ga0256843, IMG submission 191572) | Pompeii worm associated microbial communities from hydrothermal vent at the East Pacific Rise, Pacific Ocean - Alvinella | ecosystem: Host-associated > Annelida > Integument > Unclassified ... | reverse complement strand
GATAGGGCCAACCGGTAGCGGAAAAAGCAGTTTGTTAAAAACGCTTTACGGCGAGCTTCCTTTAACCAAAGGAAAAGGAAATGTGGTAGGATACAATTTAAAAAGATTAAAAACCAAACAAATTCCTTATCTGCGTCGTAAATTAGGAATCGTTTTTCAAGATTTTCAATTGCTCAATGACAGAAATGTCTTTGATAATCTGCTTTTTGTTTTAAAAGCAACCGGTTGGAAAGGAAAAATCAAGATAAAAAACCGGATTGAAAGTGTTTTGTTGCAAGTTGGTATGTTAAACAAAATTCACAGTTTTCCACATCAACTCTCCGGTGGCGAACAACAAAGAGTTTCCATAGCAAGAGCTTTACTCAATAATCCCGAACTGATTTTAGCCGATGAACCTACCGGAAATTTAGATCCCGAAACCTCTAATGATATAATGAAAGTTTTAAAACAACTCAATGAAAAGGGACAAACCGTAATCATGGCTACACATGACTATGCTCTTATTTATCAATATCCTTCTACTACTTTTAAATGTGATGCCGGAAAACTTTTCGAAGTCGAATTTGAAGTAAGCGAATGATCAGTATAGGTATTCCTACATATAATTATAATGTATACCCGCTTGTAAGAGAAATTGATAAACAAACCGGAAAATTAGGAATTGATTATGAAATATTAGTCTATGATGATGCCTCTTCTTTAGATTATAACCTGAAAGATACACTAAAGGAATTTAAACATGTGCGTTATGAAGTATCACCAAAAAACGAAGGCCGTATAAAAACACGCCGTAAAATTGCCATGGATGCCCGGTTTGACAATATTCTTTTCTTAGACGCTGACGTTTTTCCTGCCGATCGTTTTTTTATGAGCAAACTCATTAAAACAATGACAGAAAAAGCCGAAGTATATTTTGGAGGAATAAAAGTTGCTCCACAATGTTCGGATTCTTCAAAAATTTTGAGATGGAAATACGGAAAATATCGTGAAAATATAACTGTTGAACAACGGCAAAAGAAACCTTATTTGAGTATTATTTCGGGAGCTTTACTCATAAAAAAAGATGTATTTTTGGCCGATACCGAAAACATGAAGGACTTAAATCGCTATGGTTTGGATAGTTTTTTTACATACCATCTTAAAAAAAATAAACGGAGTGTTATACATTATTCAAATCCGGTTATACACTTGGGATTAGAAAAAAACGAAGTTTTTTTGGACAAAACCCAAAAAGCACTGGAAACCTATCATTACCTAACTACCAAATTTCAAACAGAACCTTTAAATAAACTGGTAAATACCTATGAAAAAATAAAAATAATACCCAAAAATGTTTTTCGCAGCCTCTTTAAAATATCAGCTCCTTTTTTTAAAAAAAATTTATTGTCAAAAAACCCTTCATTATTTATTTTTGACATCTATCGATTGTTATATTACGCTCAATTGTAAAAAAATATATTATGCCTGAAATTTCAGTCATCATACCGGTTTATAACAAAGAAAAATATATACAAAACACATTAGAAAGTGTTTTAAGACAGACTTTTACCGATTTTGAAATCATTATTATAGATGACGGATCAACCGATGACTCCATGGATATTGCAACAAGTTTCAAACATCCTGCTATTCGTATTTTTCGACAAAAAAATCAAGGAGTAAGTATGGCCCGTAATAAAGGCGCTTCTCTTGCCAAAGGAAATATTTTAGCTTTTTTGGATGCCGATGACTTATGGCTACCCGAACATTTGGAAACTTTAAAAAAATTATCGAACAAATATCCTGAAGCCGGATTTTTTGCCACTGCTTACAGCATAAGATATAATCATCAGCTAAAAAAAGATTTTATTGGTAACTTTGACAAAACCTACCAACTGATTCCAAAATTTTATCAATATTCCTATGAATTTCCTCTTTTTTTTACCAGTAATTTTGCCGTTAGAAAAAAAGTTTTTTTAGAAACCGGCGGTTTTAAAAAAGAAGTCAATGCTGAAGACACCGAATATTTTTTACGTCTTGGAATCCGGCATTTATTAGGATATGCTACCAACATAACCATGATACATCTTTATAAAACCGAAAACTCTCTGTCTGAAAGTTGTGATATAGACAAAAAAACTTACCTGTTAAAAAGTTTTACCCAAGATGAACAAAAAGATGCCGGTTTAAAAAAATATTTGGATATCAACCGATATGCTTGGGCCATTGAATATCTGATGAACGGAGAAAAAAACAAAGCTCAAAATCTAATACGCGATATAGACTTCAAAAATCTCAATAAAAAACAAAGATTATTATTAAGACTTCGCGGGAATGAATTGAAATTGCTCAAAAAAATTCAAAGTTTTTTAATTAATAAGGGAATCCGTATACCTGTTCAATCCTAATCATTAAACAATAAAAAAGTGTTTGGCCCGAAGCCAAACACCTTTTTCAGAATAATTAAAAAAATAAATGTATCTATTTATTTTCCTCCACTCCTTTTTCCATTAATTCATTAAATTGATCTAATTTAGGCATTAAAATTACTTCTGTTCTTCTGTTCATACTGCGTCCTTCAGGTGTATCATTACTGGCTTTAGGCACCCATTCTCCATGTCCGCCTGCAGTCATACGTGCAGGATCCACTCCAAAATCATTTTGTAATTTACGAGCAATAGCCGTAGCTCTCAAAGCACTCAAATCCCAGTTATCTTTTATACATTGAGTATGAATAGGAACATTGTCGGTATGTCCTTCTATCAACACTTCATAGTCTTTGTAATCATTGATAATTTTAGCCAATTTAAACAACACACTGTCAGCCTGTTTGCTGATTTCGGTTTTTCCCGATTTAAACATCATTTTGTCTGACAATGAAATAAAGACAACTCCTTTTTTTACTTTTACATCCAAATCTTTGGTATCAACATCTTTTAGTGAACGGGTAATACGATCGCTCAAAACTTTATTTAACGAATCTTTTTTCTTATTCTCCAAAATCAACATTCTTATGTATTTATTAGACTTATTGATTTCATCTAATAACTTACTGATATTAACATTACCCTGTTGATTTAAATTAACACATCGATCCAATGCGTCTTGTAAAGTTTTGTTGTTATCTTCAAGAGCTTCCAAACGGGTTTGATACTTTTCTTTATCCAACGTACACTTGTAGTATTTATCCTTATACTCTCGAAGATATTGCTCTGTTTCCGCCTTACCTTCTTTTAACATATTGTATTTTTTCTTACTCACACAAGAGCTTAACAATAAGCTAATTACAATACCTGCTAATAATATTCTCTTCATAATTATAAGTTTTAAATTTTATTCAACGTAAAAATATTGAATTTATTTGTAATAATAAACGATTTTAATCGTATTTTATTATAAATTTATACTTTTTTAGAAAATAACCTATGTGGAAAATTATTATTGATAATATCAATATTGCTCTAAAGTCTATAAAGACACAAAAAGCCAGGGCTTTTATCACCATGTTAATCATTGCTTTCGGAATAATGGCACTGGTAGGAACCCTATCGGTTGTCAATGCTATCAATACTAATTTTTCGGCCAGTTTACAAAGTTTAGGTTCCAATAAATTTAGTTTTACCCGCTACGAAAACAGTTTATTACAAGGAAGAGGATATAAAAAACGAAGCAAAATAAATCCGAAAATCACCTACCGCGAAGCTTACGATTTTAAAAAAAGATTTCACAGTCCGGGAGCAACAGTAACTATTTCTTACAATGCCGCTCACGATATGGAAGTAAAATCGGGTGATGATAAAACCGATCCTAAATATTTAATCACCGGAATTGACGAAAACTATAATAAAGTAAATTCCCTTGAAATTGACACGGGAAAAGGTTTTCGTCAAAAAGACATAGAAAACAATGCTCATTTTGCCATAATCGGGAAAGATTTGATCAAAGATTTATTTGACAATAAAGATGAAAAAGCTCTGCAACAAGAGATCATCATCAAAGGATACCGTTTTAAAATAATCGGTATTTTACAATCTAAACAATCTACTTTTGCCGGTAGCGAAAACAATAAAATATTAATTCCTATCAATATTGCACGTAGTATTTTTAACAAAAATAACGGGAATTATTCTATTGAAATAGGAGTAAACGATAAAAAAAATTATGAAACTTCTGTTTCCAAAGCTATTGCTTTGATGCGAAATATCCGTAAATTAAAACCGGCCGAAGATAATAATTTCGGAATCAACAGAAGTGATAAACTCGAAGAAGAACTCAATAAAGTTAATAAAAGTTTACGCTATTTTGCCTTAATAATCGGGTTGATTACTATTTTGGGTTCCTCTATTGCCCTGATGAATATCATGCTGGTTTCGGTAACCGAAAGAACTCGGGAAATTGGTGTCCGAAAAGCTGTGGGAGCCAATAATTCTTTGGTAATGTTACAATTTTTTATTGAAACATTGGTTATTACTTTAATAGGCGGAATCGTCGGCATTATTTTCGGACTATTAATCGGATTTACCGTTGCCAAGCTGATGAATAATCCTTTTAACATGCCATGGGATGCCATTGGTGTTGCAATTTTTATTATATTTGTGGTAGCAATAATTTCCGGACTTTATCCGGCTTACAAAGCTTCTAAATTAGATCCTATTCAAGCCCTTCGATATGAATAAAATTCAATATAACCTCACCCATAAAAAAAACACAATTGATAATTGTGTCATTATTAATATTCCCACTATTATTGACCACAGAGGTAACTTGGCCGTAGTTGAAAATGATTTATTACCTTTTAAAATGAAACGGGTGTATTATTTATTTAACATTCCGGCAGGTGCATATCGAGGAGGACATGCTCATAAAAAACAATTGGAATTTTTAATAGCTGTCAGTGGTAGTTTTAAAGTTTTGCTCAATGACGGTAAACAAAAAAAAGAAATTTTACTCAATCGGCCGGACAAAGGTTTGTTAATCCCAACAGGAATTTGGCGTGAATTAGAAGATTTTTCTCAAGGAAGTGTCTGCATGGTTATCAATTCAGATACTTTTGATGAAAATGATTATATCCGAAATTACCAAGAATTTTTAAGCCTTTTTAATCAAAAAAATAACTAAGCATTTCGTATCATAAGAATTAACAGGCATGGACATCAAATTCAATAAAAACGAAGATTACAACAAACTTAAGTGGGCTGAAGTTAAACAAAAATTGCATAAAATTTATTTAGGAGGCGGAAAAAAACGAATTGAAAAAGAACATGCCAAAGGCAAAATGACTGCCCGTGAACGCATAGATTACTTGCTTGACAAAAACAAAGAACAAATAGAAATAGGTGCTTTTGCCGGTTATGATATGTATACCGAACACGGTGGATGTCCGGCCGGAGGTGTTGTGGTAAAAATAGGTTATATCAACGGACGACAAGTCATCGTCGTTGCCAATGACGCTACTGTAAAAGCAGGTGCATGGTTTCCCATTACCGGCAAAAAAAACCTGCGGGCTCAAGAAATTGCCATTGAAAACAACTTACCCATTATATATTTGGTAGATAGTGCCGGAATTTACCTTCCCATGCAAGACGAAATATTTGCCGACAAAGAACACTTCGGACGTATCTTTCGCAACAATGCCGTTATGAGTAGTCAAGGCATTATTCAAATTGCCGCTATCATGGGCAGTTGTGTCGCCGGTGGTGCTTATCTTCCCATCATGAGTGACGAAAGCCTGATTGTTGACAAAACAGGAAGTATTTTCTTAGCAGGTAGTTATTTAGTTAAAGCCGCCATAGGCGAAGATATAGACAATGAAACATTGGGTGGTGCTACTACTCAAACCGCTATTTCGGGTGTTGTAGACCACAAAGTGCCCGACGACAAAACCGCACTCGATAAAATAAAAAACATCATCGGAAAAACCGGTGAATTTGAAAAAGCAGGTTTTAACCGCACCACTCCCAAAAAACCTGCAAAAAATCCGGAAGATATTTTTGGCGTTTTACCCGCTTCGCGACAAGAACCCTATGACATGTATGAAATCATAGACCGTTTGGTAGATGCCGGCAGTTTTGACGAATATAAATCCGATTACGGCAAAACCATCATCACCGGATATGCCCGTATTGACGGTTGGGCAGTAGGAATTGTAGCCAATCAGCGAAAAATAGTCAAAAATGCCAAAGGTGAAATGCAGTTCGGCGGAGTTATCTATTCGGATTCTGCTGACAAAGCCGCCCGTTTTGTCATGAATTGCAATCAGAAAAAAATCCCGTTGGTATTTTTACAAGATGTCACCGGATTTATGGTAGGAAGTCGCTCGGAACACGGTGGAATTATCAAAGACGGAGCCAAAATGGTCAGTGCCGTCAGCACTTCGGTAGTTCCCAAATTTACCGTCGTTATCGGCAACTCTTACGGAGCCGGTAACTATGCCATGAACGGCAAAGCTTACGATCCTCGATTAATAGTAGCTTGGCCTACCAGCGAAATAGCCGTTATGAGCGGTGCCGCAGCTTCAAAAGTACTTCTACAAATAGAAGAAGCACGTCTTAAAAAACAAGGCGAAAATATCAGTCCCGAAAAAGAGAAAGAACTGCTGGAAAAAATTCAAAAAAAATATCAGGAACAAATATCACCTTATTACGCTGCCGCTCGCCTGTGGACAGACGCCATCATCAATCCTTTGGAAACTCGAAAATGGATTAGTATGGGAATAGAAATGGCCAATCATAAACCTATCACAAAAAGATATAACGTAGGTGTTATTCAAACTTAATACTTGTACGTCTCTGATATAAGCTAATCAATTTTATAAATCCCGCAAAAATACAAGGCATTGCGTATTTACCGCACCACGTGTTTTACCACTGAACGGTGGCCTTTGTTGTCGGTGGCTTCGATACTCCCGATGCTTCGGGATTGCTTAGTGCCTTGCAAAATCACTCAGCCACCTATGGAGGCGTTGTAACTTACTACGGTTTAGATTGTTAGAGACTACCACGCCCTGCGGGCTCGCAGTGACAGCACATAGCATCATTCATATTGTCTTTGCGAACGAACACAGTGAGTAGCCTGTCCCGAACTGGCTTCGGGATGGCAATCTCATAGAATAAAAGACCGCCGTATGATAAAAGTGATGTTGTAATTTACTACGGTTTGGATTGTTAGAGACCACCGCGTCGCTGCCCTCCTCGTGGTGACAGCGGGATTTTCTGCGGACGTGGTTCGTAATATTTTGGAGAATTATAAGATTGTGGCATTGTGTAATACTGCGTAACTTGTTCCGATACAGCACCGGAAGTTTTTATTCTTTTTAAGAGCATAAAAATGAAATAATATTATTGTTTAAATATGAGAAAAATCAATTTTAAGCCTATTATAAATTGTATCTTTGTTTTAACTTAAAAAAATCAACTATGACAATTTTAAAAACTTCAGTAGCAAAAAAAATAATGATGGCGGTATCAGGTTTGTTCCTGGTATTGTTTGTTTTAGTTCATCTTGCTATTAACTTGACCTTAATTTATCCGGGCAAAGAAGCTTTTGATGCTGCCGTTGAATTTATGGGAACTAACCCGTTTATTCAAATCATGCAGCCGGTCTTATTCCTTGGCTTTATCATTCATTTTTCTTTAGCCTTATATTTGGAATTGACCAACAGAAGCAAACGTCCGGTAAACTATGTTAATAACAATCCGGGCGCTTCATCATCATGGGCTTCTCGAAATATGATTTGGACAGGATTGTTTGTGGTGTTATTTTTAGTGCTCCACTTGATCAATTATTTTGTCCCTTTCAAAACACAAGAAATTCACGATCACTATGCTTTGGTGACCGGTTTGTTTAAAAATGCCATTTTTACCATTATATATATATTGGCATTTATCAGTTTGGGTATTCATATCAGTCACGGATTCCAATCAGCTTTTCAATCTTTGGGAACTTCCAGAGAAAAATGGAACAAAACATTGGTATTAATCGGTAATATCATTGCTTTGTTAGTAGCTTTTGGTTTTTCGGCAATAGCAATTTATTTCTATTTTAATTAAAAAATATTCACTATGTCAACAATCAATATAAAAGAAGGAACTCCGTTACAAGCTAAAATACCGCAAGGTGATTTAGCCAAAAAATGGACTACATACAAAGATAAAATTAGACTGGTTAGTCCGGCTAACAAACGTAATTTGGATGTTATCGTTGTAGGAACCGGATTAGCAGGTGCATCCGCAGCCGCATCATTGGCGGAACTGGGTTATAATGTAAAAGCTTTTGCTTTTCAAGATTCACCGCGTCGTGCACACTCTATTGCCGCACAAGGTGGTATCAACGCTTCAAAAAATTATCAAAACGACGGCGACAGCGATTGGCGTCTGTTCTACGACACCATCAAAGGAGGCGACTATCGGGGACGTGAAGCCAATACCTACCGCTTAGCCGAAGTGTCAGGTGCTATTATTGATCAAGCCGTAATGCAAGGCGTTCCCTTCGCCCGCGAATACGGCGGACTCTTAGACAACCGCTCATTCGGTGGGGTTTTGGTTTCCAGAACTTTTTATGCCAAAGGACAAACAGGACAACAATTGTTATTAGGAGCATATTCTGCCTTAAACCGTCAAATAGCACGCGGTAAAGTAACCATGTATAACCGTCATGAAATGCTCGATTTGGTAGTAATTGACGGACATGCCCGCGGAATTATCACCCGCAATTTGGTTACCGGTGAAATTGAAAGACATTCGGCACATGCCGTAGTTTTGGGAACCGGAGGTTACAGTAATGTATACTTCTTGTCAACCAATGCCATGGGCTCTAACGCCACAGCAGCTTGGCGTGCACACCGTAAAGGAGCTTATTTTGCCAATCCGGCTTTTGTGCAAATTCACCCGACTTGTATCCCTCGTAGCAGTGAACATCAATCCAAGTTAACCTTGATGTCCGAATCACTCCGTAATGACGGACGTATTTGGGTTCCCAAAAAACTCGAAGATGCCAAAGCTATTAGAGAAGGAAAACTCAAACCCACTCAAATACCCGAAGAAGACCGCGATTATTATTTGGAAAGACGTTATCCCGCATTCGGAAACTTGGTACCACGTGACGTAGCTTCACGAGCAGCCAAAGAACGTTGTGATGCCGGATTCGGTGTCAACAAAACCGGCGAAGCCGTTTATCTGGACTTCTCTTCGGCTATAGAACGTTACGGTAAAGAACAAGCACATTTGCAAGGAATTCACAATCCTTCAAAAGAAAAAATCATTGAATTAGGACGAAAAGTTATCGAACAAAAATATGGTAACTTATTCCAAATGTATGAAAAAATTGTCGACGAAAATCCTTATGAAACACCTATGATGATTTATCCGGCCAACCACTACTCTATGGGTGGACTGTGGGTAGATTATGATTTACAATCCAACTTACCCGGATTATTCGTCATCGGTGAGGCCAACTTCTCCGATCACGGAGCCAACCGATTAGGAGCCTCAGCCTTGATGCAAGGATTGGCCGACGGATATTTCGTATTGCCTTACACCATAGGCGATTATCTGGCCGATTATATCAAAGTGGGTAAAATACCTACCGACACTCCGGAATTTGAAGAAGCGGAAAGCAAAGTAAAAGAAGAAATCAATTTCTTCTTAAAAAATAACGGGAAACATTCTGTTGACTACTTCCACAAACGCTTGGGTAAAATCATGTGGGACAAAGCCGGCATGAGTAGAAATGCCGAAGGATTACAACAAGCGATTAAAGAAATTCAAGAGCTCAGAGAAGAATTCTGGAAAGATGTTAAAGTACCGGGCAAAGCCGACGAATTTAATCAAGAACTAGAAAAAGCCGGCTATGTGGCCGATTACTTGGAATTAGGAGAACTCTTGGCACTTGATGCCTTAAACAGAAACGAATCATGTGGCGGACACTTCCGTGAAGAATATCAAACTCCGGATGGTGAAGCCCTGCGTGACGATGAACATTATGCTTATGTAGCTGCTTGGGAATATCCGGCACAACCTTATGAGCGATATACAAAACACGTCAATATGGTAGATGCTATTTTGCATAAAGAACCTTTAAAATTTGAATTTGTTACACCAACTACAAGAAGTTATAAATAAGAGCTATGAAACTAAATCTTAAAATCTGGAGACAAAATGGACCAAACGACAAAGGACGTATGGTCGATTATCAAATAGATGGCGTTGAATCTGATATGTCCTTCTTGGAAATGTTGGATTTATTAAACGAAAACCTAATCGCCAAAGGCGAAGAACCTGTTGCTTTTGACCACGATTGCCGCGAAGGGATCTGCGGTATGTGTTCATTATATATCAATGGTGAAGCTCACGGCCCCGACCGGTTAATCACCACTTGTCAGTTACACATGCGTAAATTTAAAGACGGTGAAACCATCACCATTGAACCTTGGCGCGCACAAGCATTTCCGGTTATCAAAGACTTGGTGGTTGATCGTAGTGCCTTGGATAGAATACAACAAGCCGGTGGCTATATTTCCGTTAACACCTCAGGTAGAACTGTAGATGCTAATAATATACCCATTCCTAAAAAAGATGCAGATGCCGCTTTTGACGCTGCTACATGTATCGGTTGCGGAGCTTGTGTAGCTACCTGTAAAAACGCTTCGGCCATGCTGTTTGTCGCCGCCAAAGTATCACAATTTGCTCACCTGCCCCAAGGCCGGGTAGAAGCTGCTAAACGGGTTCAAGATATGGTAGCGGCCATGGACGCCGAAGGTTTTGGAAGTTGTACCAATACCGGTGCTTGTGAAGTAGAATGCCCAAAAGGTATTTCTTTAAGCAATATTGCAATCTTAAACAAAGAGTTCTTATTGGCGCAAACCAAATAAAAAGAACTCCGATTAACCATAACTCATCAACATTAAAAGAGGCTGTCTCAAAAGTAATTGGGACAGCCTTTTTATTTTGTAATTTTTCAAAATAATGGGTTAATGGATTTTTTCTAGGGAAAATCGCTAGAATTAAGTCTTTTTTGTTCAATTTAGGAGTT
>Ga0256843_1003427_pt1 | contig 11007 bp, 10 predicted proteins | sample AlvinellametaG_FD_191572 | JGI IMG/M metagenome (GOLD analysis project Ga0256843, IMG submission 191572) | Pompeii worm associated microbial communities from hydrothermal vent at the East Pacific Rise, Pacific Ocean - Alvinella | ecosystem: Host-associated > Annelida > Integument > Unclassified ... | reverse complement strand
GGTGTGCACAAAGACAGTGAGCATCCTGCTAGTATTTTACGTGTGGCTTTACATTAGCCCGGATTTTTCACAAATAGATTTTTTATTTTAGACAAGCTTAACGAGTATATAAGGAGGTATGTAAAAATTGCTACTAACTCATATTTGTGTGGCCTGAAATGAGTTTTATACATCAGCTTTCTTTATGTTATGAAACATTGCCTTTGAAGTATTCCATAAGTCAATTTGGAATTATATTATAAAAAAATGTATATTTGATATTAAAAAAATTAACCTATGAAAAAATTAGTATTATTTGTATTCATAATAACTTTGGTATCTTGCAAATCTCCCGAAAGATTACATACAAGCTCTTATCACGGAAAAGAAATACTAGTAGGCAAAGCACAAAAAACCGATTTTGAAAAAGTGCCTTACAACAAATGGTTTACGAGTGGTTATAGTGAATATCAACCTAATCAGAAGATTATCAATCAACTCAAAAATATTATTAATGAGTACAAAATTACGGTTGTTATGGGTACTTGGTGTGGCGATAGCCGTGAGCAAGTGCCAAAATTATATAAAATTTTAGATGAGGCAGGATATAAAAATAACAAATTAACCATGTTTACCGTCTATCGGAAATACAAATACTACAAGCCTGTTCAGCCATACAATATCAAACGTGTTCCTACAATTATTGTGTATCAAAACGGTAAAGAAAAAGGGCGTATTATTGAATATCCTATGGAAAGCATCGAAGGTGATTTGCTCAAAATCATGACAACTGATACGTATTTGCATGAATTAGGAGATTATTCTAATTAAAAAATATCCATCGCAATCCCATTCGAACCGAAAAATCGCGGTAAGGATGTAAAGGGGCGCTGTAATATGTAGGTGCTTTGTCTTCCCATAACCCATTTATGTGTTCCAGCTTAAAGAAAAAACGAAAACGTTTAATTTTAAAATTAACAAATACATCAAGCAAGGGGTAACCACCAATTTTTTGTGTCCGCTGTATTAGAAAATCGGCTAAAACAGGATTATAGGCATTGGCATAATACGGCTCGAAATACTTTGCTGTAATTCCGGTTTGTACAAACAAGTGTTTTTTGTAATAATGGTTTGAAAAATATAAACTACCCCGTAAAATATAACTTGGCAGGGACAGAATTTCTTCGCCTTGCAATACTTGTTGAAGCATAATGTCTGTTGATAAACCTATTTTTCCAGAGGTAAAGTCGCTACTGTATTGCAAACCGGAAAAGGCAATACCTGTCGCATTCTGCTTGGGTAATGAATCTTGTGCAAAATATGTGTAATTATTTATTAAACTTTGCTTAAACTGTAATTTACCCCATTTTTTGTGTTGTAAAGTTCCCGATAACTCTTGAATGTACTCGTTATCAATATCCGGATTATACCAATTATATTTAAGATAGGCACTTTGATACATTATATATTTATAATCGGGGCGTTTGGAGATGCTTTTAAGTTGGGCTTTTAAAGAAATGTTTTTATTAACCTTGTAACCGGCATTGATATCGAGTAAGTATCCCACAAGTCCGGGCGTTAAGGCAAAATCAAACTGCGTTTTAAAATCGATATGTTTCCAATTAAATTTGAATATTGATGCGATTACCAAATCATTCTGAACCATACTCATAGGAATATGCATGCCGTTTACATCCTTAATTGAATCTAATTTATAATACTGATATACATAATTTAATCCGGTTTGAATTGCCACATTTTTATGTTTGAAACGTATGCCGGAAAAATTTTGAAAACGTTGTAAAGTTACGGTATCTTTAATGGCGTTGTCGGTTAAAGTTTTTCCTAATAAATCGGTAGGAGATGGCTGTTCAAACGAATAAGCTTGTTGGTGAAATTTCGTGTTGTTTAGTATGAAAAAATTTTTTGCTTTAAACAATTTATAACGTTGTCCAAGGTACATACGTTTACCTCTAAACATATTTTTAGCATTGCTGAGTAACACTTCTATTCGACCTCGATTTTGAAAAGTTTCTCCACTTTGTTCAAATTGTTTTGGATCTTTTATACCACCACTTTCTTCATTTTTAACATCATGTGTAACATAATACATCTTTAAAAAATATCGTTTATTGGCAGATTGATGATTTAATGTGGCAAAAAACCTGCCCAGGCTGGTTATTTCATGCTGATATAAACCCCTTGAGCTTATTCCTTTATACCCAATGCTTAAATTGGTATGTGGGTTAATATTGGCTGTAATAAAAGCTTTTAGGGTTTGTCCTTCTGAAATGCCATTTAGATATGACAAATCTGAGTATGGTGTAGGTACATTATAAAAATATATTTTGTTGTGCTGTAAATAATTGGCTTTTTTTTCTGATGCTACAAAACCCTGATTGAGTGAATTTGTGGTGGATAAGCTAAGCTTGTTATATGGTTGCCCTACATTTTGAAAAGGTAACTTTAAAAAATCATCTTTAAATACATAAGTATAACGATACATATGCCTTATAGTTAAAACTGTATCAACGATTATAGTATCGTTATGAACATTAAAATATTTATAATCTGTGATAGGAAATATCTTGACTTTGTGCTTTATGGTATCATTCTCACGTTCGCCTGTTTTGGACATGCGCGCCGGAATATTACCTAGACCTCCGCCACCTCCTAATCCTCCATCGGGAAACTTACCGATTTGCGAAAATGCAGAAAGGCTTATGCTAAAAAAAAATATAATTATAAGATTCTTCATTGATTATAATAATTGCTCTAATACATCAAAAACCATGCAAAGATGGTGATTTTTCTGCTTATCAACAAAAGATGTGTAAAATATACCAATTTTTATTAAAAAACATCAAATTAAGACATATGCCGTATTTCACATATCAAAAACCCGCCGTATTTTTGTGGTATGAAATGAAGTTCTTTCATAGTTATTAATTGGTTAACAACACAAATTATTCAATTTCTAATAAACTTCATGAATTATTATTAAATAAGTTGTTGGAGTGTGATCCGGAAACGGATCGCACTTTTTTTGCAAAAAAATCTACTTGTTTATTATTTTTTTAATTTCGTTTTGGATAGATTTTTCAGAATTAATAATATCCGATACCAATATGCTCATAATATGCTTTTTGCCTATACTTCTATCATTTAAATTTGAATAGGTAAAATCAGTGATTTTTTGTGTTTTCATACGCAAAATATTTTTACCTTCTTCAATTTTTGCCAGCAATGATAATTTCTGATAGTCTATTAATTCGATTCTAGAATTTGAAATAGCTTTCCAAGCATTCATTCTTATAATAGGCACATTTATACCCTTTGCTTTGACAACAATGTCAAAAATGGACAAAGTTTCATCGTTTTTATAAAAATTGAGTGTATCAAGCAACATTTTTTGTTTGGGTAAGGTTTCTGAGATGTTTTTATTGGACTCTTTAAATTCTTTTGTAATAGAAGCAAATATTTGATCAATATATTTTGCATCTTTTCTGTTTTCATTCCAATTATTAATAAACAAGGCAATTAACATACCGGCTATAATCGGAATAATGTCTTTGATAAACTGTTTGAGGTATTTTTTCATTTTATTACTATTTCAGATAAATATTTTTTTTGAATTGACAAGTTAGTAATAAAGAATATGTAATCAAAAAATAATATTTGTACAAAAAAACCTGACAAGAAAATCTTATCAGGTTTTAAGTATGTTAAAAAGTGTTTAATTATTTAAGAGATACTCTTTTAAATCCAACTACTTTTAAACCTTCTTTTTGTTCAGAAACATATTGTTCTACTGATTTATCACCATCTTTGATAAAGTCTTGATCTAACAAGCATAATTCTTTATCGATAGTTGTGTTATCATCAATAAAACGTTTTAATTTTCCGGGTACAATTCTATCCCAAATTTTTTCAGGTTTTCCTTGTTCTTTCAATTCTGCTTCGATATCAGCTTTTGCTTTTGCGATAATTTCATCAGACAATTGTGCCATTGAAATATAAGTAGGTACATGTTTTAAGGTTTTTCCTAAACGACCTAACTCGATATTGTCTTTTTCGATAGCTGCAATTCTAGCATCAGTTTCTTGATCTAAAAATTCAGGGGTAAAATCCTTGTAACTCAACACAGAAGGTTTCATGGCGGCTACTTGCATAGCAACATCACGAGCTACTGTGGCAGCGTTATCAAAGTTTTCAGACAAACCTGCTAAGGCGGCAATCGAATTGTTAGCGTGGATATAAGAAGCCACGTATGGTGCTTCTAAAACTTGAAAATCACCGATTTCGATTTTTTCACCAATCACACCGGTTTGTTCTAATACTTTATCGGCAATGGTTAAATCACCTTCAAATTTGGCGGCTAAAAATTCGTCTTTTGTATTACAGTTAATAGCAACTTCTGCCATTTTTTCTGCTAAATTTACAAAATCATCATTTTTGGCTACGAAGTCAGTTTCACAGTTTAATGTAAAAACAACTCCTTTGGTATTATCGTCATTCACTTTTGCCATTGATACACCTTCAGACGAATCTCTGTCGGCTCTTTTGGCGGCAACTTTTTGACCTTTTTTACGTAACACGGCTACGGCTGCATCAAAATCGCCTTCGGCTTCAACCAAAGCTTTTTTACAATCCATCATACCGGCACCGGTCATGTCTCTTAATTTTTTTACATCTGCGGCTGCAATTTTTGCCATAATTGTATATTTTTTAAATGATTTATTTTTCTTCTTTTGTCGCTTCTTCTTTAACAGCTTCTTTTTCGACAGCTTCTTTTTCGACAGCTACTTCGGCTCCTTTTTCAGCCATTTGTTTAGCAGCTTCTTTTTCGGCTTTTGCTTGTTCTTTTTCTTGCTTTCTGATAGACAAACCTTCGGCAATAGCAGCGGCTAAATAGCCCATTACTAAATCGATAGATTTTGAAGCATCGTCGTTTGCAGGAATTGGATAAGTAACTTTTCTAGGGTCTGTATTGGTATCGACCATTGCAAAAATAGGAATTCCTAATTTGTTTGCTTCGGCTACTGCTACGTGTTCTTTGTTGATATCAACAACGATAAGTGCAGCAGGTAAACGGGTCATATCAACGATTGAACCTAAGTTTTTTTCTAATTTTGCTCTCAAACGATCAGTTTGCAAACGTTCTTTTTTAGATAGTGTTAAAAAAGTACCGTCTTTTTTCATTTTGTCAATCGCAGCCATTTTTTTAATCGCTTTTCTGATTGTTACAAAATTGGTAAGCATACCACCGGGCCATCTTTCGGTAATGTAAGGCATATTTACACTAGCGGCTTTTTCGGCTGTAATAGCTTTGGCTTGTTTTTTAGTTGAAACAAATAAAATTTTTCTGCCGGCAGAAGCGATTTGTTTCAATGCATTTTGCGCTTCTTCAATTTTGGCGGCAGTTTTGTATAGATTGATGATGTGAATGCCATTTTTTTTGCCATAGATGTATGGCGCCATGTTCGGATTCCATTTTTTAGTCAAGTGACCAAAATGTGCTCCGGCATCTAATAATTCTTGGATATTTACTTTATTTTCCATTGTATTTTTTTTAGTTTACGTTCCGTAAAATTAGCAATACACCAATTTGGGATGTATTTGGATGCTAAACTAAGAACAGATTGTATTAATTGATTAACGTTTCGAGAATTGGAATTTCTTACGCGCTTTGGGTTGTCCGAATTTTTTACGTTCAACCATACGTGGATCTCTAGTCATAAGTTTTTCCTTTTTAAGCATTGGCTTAAATTCAGGATTAACTTCAACCAAAGCTCTGGCAATTGCCAAACGTAATGCTTCCGATTGTCCTGTAATTCCACCTCCTTTGATAGTTACTTTAATGTCGAATTTGCCAACAGTATCGGTAATTCCAAAAGGTTGATTTACAATTTTTTGATGTGTAGGAACAGTAAAATATTCTGTCATTTCTTTACCATTTACGGTCATTTTTCCGGTTCCTTCATTTAAGAAAACTCTTGCAACAGATGTTTTTCTTCTTCCTATAGTATGAATTGTATCCATTATATAAATTTATTTAAATCAATTTTTTTAGGTTTTTGTGCTTCTTGATTATGCTCTGCACCTGCATATACATATAGATTATGATAAATCTTATCACCTAATTTGTTTTTAGGTAACATACCTCTAACTGCTTTTTCGACCATTTTGATGGGATTTTTCGCCATCACTTCTTCGGCTGTTAGTTCACGTCTTCCACCTGGATATCCGGTGTGTCTTACATAAACCTTGTCTTTCCATTTGTTGCCTGTCAATACAATTTTATCTGCATTGATTACTACAACATTGTCACCACAATCAACGTGTGGCGTGTAGTTTGGTTTACGTTTTCCTCTGATCATCAAGGCAACTTTTGAAGCCAAGCGACCTAATGTCTGTCCTTCTGCGTCAACAAGAACCCATTCTTTTGTAACGGTCTCGCTGTTTGCTGAAATTGTTTTGTAACTTAATGTATTCACTTTCATCTATTTAATTAATATTTCACTAATTCAATTTTATCGAAACAAAAGTTAAGGGTGCCTTTTGCATATCACGCGCTTAATCGCTTCTGTTTCATGTGTTTTACAATCTAAAAAATAGATTCTAAAACGGTCTGCAAATTTATGAATAATATTTTGATTTACAAAACCAATTTTTAATGTTTTTTTATTTGCAAAAACAGGACGAAATAGTATTATGCAAAGCACTAATTTATTTTGCTAAAATCTGAATTTTACATCATCAATACTGTATTTTTTTTCGCAATATTCACAACGGACTTCTACGGGTTCTCTGTTGGCTAATTCAAATTTGGTAGCTACATTTTCTACGTTGGTTACGCAATTGGCATTAGGACAAATAATATGATTGTTAATCTGATTCGGAATACTAATTTTTTGTTTTTTTACTACTTGGTAATCTTCAATAATTATCAACGTTGCGTTGGGTGAAATAAGTGCAATACTATTGACTTCATCATTTGATAACACTCTGTTTTCAATCTTAATAATGTCTTTTTTATCCATCTTATTACTTGACAGATTTACACCTATCATCATCAAATTTACAGGATTTTTCAAATTTAATATGTCGGCTACCTGCAAGGCTTTGCCTGCTGCAATATGATCTATAACGGTACCGTTTTTAATGGGATCTACTTTTAATTGTGCGTTTTTCATTTTGATAAATATTTTTGATTAATCTACTAGATTCAAGATTTTGCTGATAATCGCTTGACGCATAAATACGCCGTTTTTGGCTTGTTGGAAATAATATGCATAGGGTTGGGTATCAACATCTGTCGTAATTTCGTTTACTCTGGGGAGCGGATGTAATAGTTTAAAATTACTTTTTGCATTTTTAAGCAATTTTGGTGTAATAATGTAAGCGTCTTTTACTTTTTCGTAATCTTCGAGTACCGCAAAGCGTTCTTTCTGAATACGGGTTACATACATAATATCTAGTTCCTCAACAATATTTTTAATATCTTCTATTTCTTCAAAGGCAATATTTTTTTCGACTAATTCATCTTTGATATATTGTGGCATTTGCAAATGTCGTGGCGATGCAAAATAGAATTTCGGATTAAAATCTGTCAAGGCTTGTGCCAGTGAATGTACGGTGCGTCCCAGACGTAAATCGCCTATCATAGCAATGGTCAAATTTTCGAGTGTTCCTTGTGTTTTATATATCGAATACAAATCCAACATAGCTTGTGTAGGATGCTGATTGGTGCCATCGCCTGCATTGATAATTGGAATATCGACCGTTTCGGAAGCAAATCTTGCTGCACCCTCTATTTTATGACGCATAACAATGAAATCGGCATACCGGCTAATGGTCATTAGTGTATCTGACAGTGTTTCGCCTTTTTTGACCGAAGTGCTTCCTGAGCCTGACATAGCTAAACTTTTACCACCCATCCTCTTGATTGCTGTATCAAACGAAAAATAAGTTCGTGTAGATGGTTCAAAAAAGAGCAAAGCACCTAACTTTCCCGACAAATCAGGTTTTAATTCGCCTGCTTCAATTTTTGCTGCCAAATCGAGCAATTCTAAAATGTCATTTTTGCTGACATTACGCATTGAAATAAGATTTTTCATATATTTATTTTTTTTATGTTTTTTTTTGATTCCGATAGCTATCGGGAGATGAATCGATGAACCGATAAACTGATTTGTGTTTCTTCTAAACAGTCCCACTTATGCGGGAATGAATTGATAAGCAAAGGTGACTGAGTGAATTATTCGACGCAAGAGAATAATTTGTATCAAAGCCCCGTATTTGTAGCATCAATCATCCATCCCAATACTTTCATCTCGCACCTTTCACCTTTCACCTTTCACCTTTTACCTTTTACCTTTTACCTTTTACCTTTCACCTTTCACCTTTCACCTTTCACCTCATACCTTTCACCTTCTCCAAAGCTTGCTTTTTGATATTTTTGCGCCATTTTACCCGGGTTATCAGCAGCAATAATACCTCTTCCGACAATAATTAGATCGGCGCCTCCCGATATTGTTTCGCTTACACTTGTATATTGTTGTCCCATATTGTCGGTGCCACTTTCGAGTTTGACACCCGGCATTAACAACAACTGTCCTGCCGGAATTTTGTTTTTCAATCTGCGTAATTCTATGGCTGTTTTGGCGTGTACAATATATCCCGAAACTACTTGCGGGTGATTAGCACCCATCTCAAAAACGTTTCTGGTATAATTTGTATTCATCAAATTGCCTTTTGACGACATTTTTGCCAATAAAAAAGCGCTCTTATTATTTATTCCGTCAAATAATCCTTTCAAAATACCTTCGCCCGGCGTGCCGTGTACTGTAATAAAATCTGACCATTCAACAATATTATACACACCTCCTTGATATTGCTTTTTGACCGTATTACCGATATCGGCAAACTTTCTGTCTTCAAAAATCATAAATTGGTATTTTTGTGCATATGCTTGTAATTTTGAAATAAAAGATGCATCAAAATCTTTTAAAATATCGATATGCGTTTTTAGCATTACAATATGACTTGCGGTTTGGTCAAGGATGTTAAAAAATTCTTTTTGATTGTCGACATCCAAAGATAAAACCAAACGAGATTGCTTGCTTTCGACAAGCGCTAACAATTTATCTGTCAACGAGTTTGTTTGTTTTGTAATCTCATCAGGATAATAAGATTGTCTGATATAATTTTGTATTTTGGCTACTTCCAAATCATTTAAGCATCTTTTTTTGTACAAAACAGCAAGCATTTCATCTACATTAATCAGACTATGCAATCTAAATTTATAGGGATTTAACAATTCTTGTCCACGATTTGTTCTATCGATAATCACAGCAAAATCGATTGTTTTGAGCCCTTCGTTTTGCAATTTTTCGGCTGTTTCGACAATACTTTCTCCTGATGTAATCAAATCGTCAACCAACAAACATTTTTTGCCTTTTTCAAATTTGCCAATCACACTGCTTTTGGTACCGTAATTCTTTTCTTCTTTACGAATATATAAGAGCGGTTTGTTAAGTTTGGTCGCCATCAGCGTGGCAATAGGCAAGGCGGTATACGGGATGCCTGAAATGTAATCAAAATCTAAATGCTTAACCTTTTCAACCATCAAATCGGAAACCGCATTCAATAGTTTTGGATATGAAACCATATCGCGCAAGTCGAAATAAAACGGTGACTTAGCGCCACTTTTTAAGGTAAATTCGCCAAATTTGATAGCGCCTATTTCATGCAGTTTGAGTATAAATTTTTTGATAGTCATAGCCTTGTAATTAATATGTTTGTTTATATATTTTTCCTTTTATTATGGTCATTTCAACAGGGATAATTGTCATTTGATTGAAAGGCGAATATTTAGCCTTGGTTTTAAAATGACGTGGCGATACTTTTTCGGTTTGATGCAAGTCAAAAACAACTAAATCGGCATCATAATCAGGAATAATTTTTCCACTATTAGCAATATTAAAAATGTTTGCCGTGTTTGTTGAAGTAATTTCGATCAATTTGTCAAGTGACAATCTATTATTTCTAACTTCATTCAATAACAAAGGTAAAGATGTCTCTAATCCGGGAAAACCCGATGGCGCCATTGCATAACTTTGATTTTTTTCAAATAATTGATGCGGTGCGTGATCGCTTCCTATAAAATCGACTGTGCCATCTGAAATACCTTGCCATAACGCCAAATTGTCTTGTTTGGTACGCAAAGGCGGATTTACTTTTCCAAAATTTCCGGTCTTTTGCAAAACAGTTTCATTGAGCAACAAATGATGTGGTGACACCTCGCAATAAATAGCCGTATTCTTTTTATTTGCTCTGATAATCTCAATTTCTTCTTTGAGTGATGTATGCGCTACAACCAATTTATTACCAATTTGTTTGGCGATTTTCACCACTTTTTCGGTGCCCAAAATGGCACATTCTTTATTTCGCAAAAAATGGTGTTGCAGTACCGTAGGGTTACTCACTTTTGAAACATATTTGTCAAGACAAGCTTGCCATTCTGTATGCACAATGATTGGAAGTTGATATTGTAATGACAATTCGAAAAATCGCTTTATGATTTCATCATCATTGACAAAATCACTAGCATTAGAACCTGCCAAAAATAATTTTATGGCACTAATATCTGTGTTTTCTGATTCTAACATTTCAACTATTTCGTCATAGTTATCAGTAGTAGCAGCAATATTAAACCGATAATTCACTAAGGATTTTCGGGCAGCTTCCCTTTTTAATTTAAGATGTGTCAAGTTGGTAGTAGCCGGTTTGTTATTGGGCATGTCAAAAACGGTGGTAACACCTCCTTTTATTGCTGCCATACTCGCCGATGTCCAATCCTCTTTATCTTTTTGTTGCAAATCGCGGACATGTGTATGCGGATCAATCATACCCGGAATGATATGTTTGCCGGACAAATCGATAATCGTTTCAGCCTGCGGATTTTGATTTCCTACATATGTAATTACCTCATTATCAATCAGAAGGTTTTGCTTTACGTTATTG
>Ga0256843_1003426_pt1 | contig 11007 bp, 12 predicted proteins | sample AlvinellametaG_FD_191572 | JGI IMG/M metagenome (GOLD analysis project Ga0256843, IMG submission 191572) | Pompeii worm associated microbial communities from hydrothermal vent at the East Pacific Rise, Pacific Ocean - Alvinella | ecosystem: Host-associated > Annelida > Integument > Unclassified ... | reverse complement strand
GATATGATCCGTTCGGTGGAAGGAATGGAAAATGCCAAAATCGTACGCTACGGGTATGCCATCGAGTATGACTACCTTGACCCGACAGAACTGAGGCATACGCTGGAGACCAAGAAGATAAAAGGGCTCTATACGGCAGGGCAGATCAATGGAACTACCGGGTATGAAGAGGCGGCGGCACAGGGGCTTATGGCCGGTATCAATGCCGCCTTGAGTCTACAGGGCAAAGAGCCTTTTATTCTCAGGCGTGATGAAGCCTATATCGGTGTGTTGATAGACGATCTGGTGACCAAAGGTACCAAAGAACCTTACCGTATGTTCACCAGTCGCGCAGAATACAGACTGCTTTTACGTGAAGACAATGCCGATATGAGACTGACCAAATACGGTAAAGCGCTAGGACTGCTTGATGCGGACTACCTTTCCAGATTTGAGAAAAAGGAAGCGGATATTAAAGAGGCACTCTCCTATTTGAGAGAGAACTATGTAACACCGACGAAGGAATTCCTTGCCAGACTTGAAAAGATCGGCGCGGTGAAGATCAATGACCGTACCTGCTGGATCGATGTGATCGGACGGGGAGATTTTAACAGGCAAAAGCTGGTTTCCCTGCTTCCGGAATTTGACAAATATGACGATGACGTGATGGAGCAGATACTTGTAGAGGCCAAATACAGCCGCTATATTGAAAAGCAGCAGATACAGATCGACCAGATGAAAGATATGCTCAAGATCAAGATCCCTGAAGATTTTACCTATAAAAATGTTTCCGGACTGAGCAATGAGATCGTAGAAAAGTTGGAGAAAGCCAACCCTGCAACACTTTTTGCCGCATCGGAAATATCGGGGGTCACCCCTGCGGCACTTGAAATTATTCATGTCTATATTAAAATGAGCCAGAGAGGCAAACTGTAAAGGAACAGAAGATGTTGTATTATTATGCGCATACCGGACACAAAACAGGATTGGAGAGAGCCAAACGGGGTGCGGCAGTTATCAATGCGCTGGACAAAGAGGGGCTTGAGACACGCCTGCTTGTCAATGATTTTCGTGCGGGAGTAGCCCTGAAAGAGCATGGTATACGAGAGTATGTCAGTATTGAAACCATTCAGGATATCGATGCAATTGCCCAAACGGGAGACAGTGTGATCATTGATTCCAATGAGGATGACCATGGACGTTTGGTGAAATATGTTTCGGATTTTAAACAGGTATGGCGTTTTGCACATGATGAGCAAGATGTTTCCGTGCACGGAGAGATACTCTTTAAAGCAGACTGCAAAGATGCAGATTGTATAGAGGCGGCGATTGTTGATGAGAGCTATTTTGAGAGGAGAGAGAAGGAAGAGCGTCTCCTCTTTTTCCTTGGTGATTCAGACCATAACAAAACCATTTTGGGCCATGCGGATTTTTTTAGGGAATTTGAGATGGAACTGCTGCTGGGACATTACTTTTTTGTAAAATATGAAGATGATCTGGCCAAACTCTTTACCTGCCTGCATGAACCAGAAGAGTATATTGATCTGATTGGAGAAAGCAGTACGGTGGTAACGGCTTCTTCCCAGACGGCACTTGAAGCCAAAACTGCCGGTGCGAAAGTGATCTATCTTGATCTTGGAAAAGAGACGCTCTATCCATCCGAGATGCTGAATGCCTACGGGATAAGAACGATAAAGGGGCTGGATGCCGGTGCTGTTAGAAAAGCACTCTCACAAGAAGCGCCAAGTGCCGAAAAAAAGGTAGAAAAATTCAATATCAGTAAAATTTCTGAATATGATAAATAAAATTGATTCTATGGGTACCTGGATACCTGTAGATAGTCAAGCCTTATGAGAATAAAAAGGATAGATAATCATATTGACATGCATCAATCCTATTTAAGCACAAATCCCCTATAATTAATTGCTAAAAATACAGTAGGAAGGAATAAGTATGGCAAACAATACAAAAGGTCGTAGAGACTTTATGGGTATGGCATTGGGTGGCTTTACTGCTTTGGGTGGTATCGGTGCGCTTTATGCTATGAAACGTACTTGGGATCCGTTGCCAAGCGTTAAAGCTGCCGGATTTACAACAATAGATCTGAAAGATGCCAAAGACAATGTGCTTGTAACAGAAAAATGGAGAGGGAAACCTATCTTTATTCTGAAACAATCTAAAGATATGATGGCTAAAATGAAAGAGGATGATAAAAAGAGACTTATCAACATTAATGGCGGACATTATGTGGTATGTGTAGGACTCTGTACACACCTTGGATGTATCCCCGGATACCGTCCGGAAACAGAAGATTTCCTCTGCGCCTGTCACGGTGGTATGTATGACAGTTCTGCAAATGTAACAAAAGCACCTCCTCCAAGAGGGTTGGATATTCCTCCGTTCAGAATAGACGGTACAAAACTTGTCCTTGGTGAAACAGGACCAGAGTACAAAAAAATGTTGGCTGACGGCACAACATTACCGGTATAAGGAGGGGTAGATGGCACATTTTGAAAAAGCAAAAGATCTTCATGATTGGATGAACCAGCGTTTGGCGGTAGATACTCTAAAAAGAGTATTGCAGACTGAATACTGGATTCCTAAAAATATTAACTTCCTGTGGGCAATGGGTATGGTACTCGCTGCAACATTCGGTTTGTTACTCGTTTCAGGGATATTCCTGTTAATGTATTACCAGCCAAATGTCAATCTGGCATTTGACAGTGTAAACTATACGATTATGAGTGAAGTGGGATACGGATGGCTCTGGAGACATATTCACGGTGTCGGTGCATCGGTAGTATTCCTGATCATCTATATTCACATGTTTACAGGTATCTATTACGGTTCGTACAAGAGAGGTAGAGAATTGATCTGGCTTTCCGGTATGGGACTGTTTGTTGCATTTTCCGCAGAAGCGTTCTCCGGATATATGCTTCCATGGGGACAAATGTCTTACTGGGCAGGTATGGTTATTACCAATCTATTCTCCGGTGGTTCTTTGCATGCAGATGCACTTGTTGAGTGGATCAGAGGAGATTATGTTCCCGGACAGGCATTCCTCGGAAGATTCTTTATGTTGCACGTATTGCTGATTCCATTGGCAATTATCGGTTTGATCGTACTGCACTTCGGTACACTCAGAATACCGCACGTCAACAACCAGGATGGTGAAGAGTTTGATTTTGAAGAAGCAGCAGAGCTGTATAAAGCAGGTAATGTGAAAGAGTCAAAAGTAATTCCTTTCTCTCCTGTATTCCTGAGTAAAGATGTCTTTGTGATGGGTATCTATTTCATCTTCTTCTTCTATCTGGTATTCTACCATTTCGAATTTGCGATGGATCCGGTAAACTTTGATCCTGCTGATGCATTGAAAACACCGACTCATATTTATCCTGAGTGGTATTTCCTCTGGTCGTATGAGATTCTTAGACCATTCTCAACCAATGTGGGTCTGATTGCATTTGCATTTGCACAGGTTATTTTCTTTATGCTTCCGTTCCTGGACAGAAGTCCGAATGTGGCTCCGGCAAGCAGAAGAGGATTGTTTAAATATTGGTTCTGGGCAATGCTTGTTGATATGATCATTCTGACATTCATGGGTAAACTGCCTCCAGAAGGTATATGGAGTACAGTTGGTTTTGTAGCTGCATTGACATTTATGGCATTGTGGATCGCACTACCGATCATTACATCTAGAGAAAAAAAACTATAAGGAGTAGAGAATGAAAGAATTAAAAATATTTGGAATCGTAGTTGTCTTTACTCTTGTACTGTACTGGGGTGTTGAACCGTTTGCACATTCTGAAATGCACAAGCATGTTGAGTATCAAAACCTGAAATACAATGACCTCAAACCGGTAAAAGTAAAAGGAGATGCAGCCAAAGGTGAAGCTTTGGCTGCTGCCTGTGTAGGGTGTCACTCTATTGAAGCGAAACATATGCCGGCACCGATGGATGCACTTATGTCAGCACAGACATACGGTGTCAATCCTCCTGATCTGAGTCTTGCAGGAGCACTTTTGGATGAGAAATTCTTTACGCATTTCCTTCTGAACCCTGCGGAAGTAACAAAATCTAAACACTTTGCTATGCCTCCAAGTGCAGGAAGTGAACAGGATGCGGCAGATATCGTTGCCTATTTCAAATCAATTGCACCAAAAGAAATATCTCCAAAGGCGGCATTCTCATTTGCCTGTGGAAGATGTCATGCGGACAGATATGACCACTGGACACAGTTGGGTGATGTTCCTAAGACAAAATCAAATATTAAAACAGGTGTTGATCTGGATGCACTTGAGTTTGGTAAAAAACTGGGTCAGTATCAGAACAAACTGGCTGACTATATGGGTAAACTGCCACCGGATCTCTCTATTATTATTAGAGCGAGAAGTGAGCATTTCCTGAAAACGTTTATCGAAGATCCTCAGTCTCAGCTGCCTGGTACGGCAATGCCTAGAATAGGTCTTGACCATGAAGGTATGGAAAAAGTAATGACTTATCTTGAAGAGACAGGTGATCCTAGTAAACCGAAAAGAAATGCCCTTGGACCATGGGTATTGCTCTTCTTCTTCATCTTTACGATTCTTGCGTATCTGTGGAAGAAGTCTATGTGGAAAGGTCACCACTAATTTTAATATGATCTTACACCACACTCCATCTTGAAGTGTGGTATTCCATTCAAGTCGTGAGACTGGATGGAAATTTATTTTTTATCTTCCATTTCACATAAATCCCTCTCTAAATTCTTGATACAAATCATCCTCTTTTTATCTACATTTCGATACCCTAATAAAAATTAAAATAATGGACTATTATGCTGATAGACGGACACGGTAGAACCGTAAATTATTTAAGAGTATCAGTGACAGAACGCTGTAATTTCAGATGTCAGTACTGTATGCCTGAGAAGCCTTTTTCATGGGTACCCAAAGAGAACCTGTTAAGTTTTGAAGAGCTTTTTTTGTTTATGAAAGTGGCTATAGACGAAGGGGTGAATAAAATACGGATTACCGGAGGGGAGCCTCTTCTCAGGGAAGATCTCGATACTTTTATTAAAATGATACATGACTACAAACCCGATATTGATCTTGCGTTGACGACCAATGCCTATCTTTTGCCCCAGACAGCACAAAAGCTGAAAGATGCCGGTTTGAAAAGACTGAATATCTCTCTGGATTCGCTGAAGCCGGAAATAGCACATAAAATTGCCCAGAAAGATGTACTCGAACAGGTACTTAAAGGAATAGACAAGGCGCTTGAAGTGGGACTTGGTGTCAAAATCAATATGGTTCCTCTGAAAGGTATCAACGAAGAAGAGATCCTTGATGTGATGGCATACTGTATGGAACGCAATATCAAAGTCCGATTTATTGAATATATGGAGAACCGTCATGCCAATATTGACCTTAGAGGGATGCACGGCAAAGAGATTCTCAGCAGAGTGAAAGAGAAATACACGATTCATGCACTTGGACGTGAAGGAGCAAGTCCTTCTTTCAACTATAAAATTGAAGAGAACGGGTATGAATTTGGCCTGATCGATCCTCATAAACATGATTTTTGTGAAAACTGCAACCGTATCAGGCTGACAGCAGAAGGTTTCCTGATCCCCTGTCTCTATTTTGATGAAGCTCTCAGCATTGCGGAGTCTGTCAAAAAAGGTGACATCGAAGAAGCTTCCCAGGTACTGGCCAAAGTCCTTAAGGACAAGCCTAAAGAGAACCGCTGGATAGAAGGGGAACTTGAAGAGGGGCAGGAAGTCTCAAGCCGTGCTTTTTATGAAACGGGCGGCTGATGTTTTATCTTACAGAGCAGTTCTTCTCCATTCAGGGGGAAGGAAAATATGCAGGTGTTCCTTCCTATTTTCTGCGTACAGGCGGATGTAATCTACATTGTCCCGGATTTGGTGCTGTTTATGAAGTAGAAGGCAAAAAGCGTCTGGGATGCGATACCTATTTTGCAGTAGACAGCTATTTTGCAAAATCCTGGTTCAGGGTAGAAAAAAGTGAAACCCTGATTTCCAAACTTCAAAAAGAGTTTGACAAGATAGGGTATTGCCCTCATGTTGTCATTACCGGGGGAGAACCTCTGATGTATTATAACGACAGGGTATTCTATGCGGTGATCGAATGGCTGGTGGAAAAAGGTATTCAAATTACATTTGAAACGAATGGAACCATAGAGATGGATTTTCTTAATTATCCTGCATACCGGTCATGTGTTTTTGCACTTTCTCTGAAACTTTCAAACAGTGGGGAACCGGCTGGAAAACGTATTGTTCCTTTGGCACTTAAAAATCTTCAGGCATATTCAAAAGAGACATTTCTGAAATTTACAATTGACAAAACACTGATAGAGACAACGGCTATCAGTGAAATCAATGAAATTAGGGAAATTCTGCCGGAGCTGGAAGTTTTCTGTATGCCTGTGGGCGAGAGCAGGGAGATTATCCGGGAGAATGACAAAGCTGTATTTTCATTCTGTATGGCACATAATTTTCGATACAGTGACCGTCTCCATATTCGGATATTTGATACCACACAGGGTGTTTAGGCTGCTAAAAAATGGTAAAGCAGTTTAAACGCCAGCAGGTAGAGTATGAAAGCCATGATTTTTTTGATATCTTTCTGCTTAAGTTTATAGTGCATGAGGTAATTCCCGATATATCCTCCTGAAATGGCAGCAGCTGCAATACATACCAGGAGAGTCAGGTCCAGAGATACATAACTGGCATAGGTAAAGAAAGATCCCAATGCAGAAAAGGGAACGACAAAACTGACGGTAATGGCAACTTTTTTAGGCTCAAAACCAAGCAGTATCAGCAGCGGAATCAAAATATTGCCTCCCCCTACACCCAGGAGACCGGAAAGAAATCCTACCACTATACCGACAAGAAAAAGAGTTGTTCTCCCCGTGGCATTCAGCAGTGTTTTTTTCTTTCCAAAAAGCATCATACTGGCACTGTAGAAGAGTAGGAGCATAAAAAGGAACTTAACAAGCTCTTCATTTAAAAATTGGCTGAAGTAGGCCCCCAAAGGTGCAAAAACAAGCATCATCGCCGCAATAGGCCAGACGAATTTGAAATCAAGTACTTTACGTTTAAGGTTCATAATACTTGAAGTAATGGTTGTGGAAGCACCGGAGAAGAGTCCCAGGGCCTTGGCTGTCGTAAAGTCAAAGCCCAAGAAGCTCAGAACAGGGATCAGGGCAATACCGGAGCCTGCCCCGCCCATGGAAAAAATGGCAGAGAGAACAAAAGCAATACTGCTGTAGAGAAGATAGTCATTCATAAACGGTTTCCTAAAATAAGTTAGAATAATGAGAAATATAATTTCTAAAAATACCAATAAGGGAGATTATATTTAAAGAGGAGTAATATTCTCCTTATTAAATCTTCAAGGAGTTAACAATGAAAGAGATTGTTAAAAAAGTTTTACCGCTGAGCCTTATTGTGGCACTCAGGTTTTTTGGGTTGTTTATCGTCCTGTCGGTACTGTCACAGTATGCCAAAGACCTGCCTGGAGGTAATGCATTTCTGGCAGGGGTTGCCTTGGGCGGATATGCATTGACCCAGGCGGTTCTTCAGGTACCTTTTGGTGTGATGAGTGACAAAATAGGCCGTAAAAAAACCATTTTGTTCGGATTGCTTCTTTTTGCTGCGGGTTCAGTGGTTGCCGCTGTGGCAGACAATATTTACATATTGCTGCTTGGGCGTTTTCTCCAGGGTGCAGGTGCCATCGGTTCAGTGGTTACTGCAATGATCGCTGACCATGTCAGAGAAGACCAGAGAGCACACGCAATGGCGGTCATGGGTATGACGATCGCGATGAGTTTTGCAGCTGCGATGATCATCGGTCCGGTGATGGCAGGGGTGTTTTCTGTCTCCTCACTTTTCTGGCTCACCGCAGCTTTGTCTCTGAGTGCACTGGTCATTCTCTTTACCGCAGTACCGGAGCCTCCGAAGATCGTGCACCATTACAGTGAAGAGGAAGCAAAGATCAAACATGTCTTTAAAGACAAAGATCTGGTACGTATGTATATTACGTTCCTTTTTCACAGCGGAACAATGGCGGTTGCCTTTTTCATTATTCCTATTGTTATGAAAGAGAAGTTTGATATGACAACGATGGATTACTGGAAAGTCTATCTTCCCGCAGTCTTTTTTGGTATTTTGGCGATGGCACCGGCTGCCATTTTTGGAGAGAAGTACAGTAAGGGAAAAGAGGTATTTCTGGTTTCTATCGGATTTATTGTGGCATCCTTTGCGCTTATGGGCTTTTCAAACAGCTTTATATGGTTCGCAGTAGGGGCTACGTTCTTCTTTATCGGCTTCAATATGTTTGAACCTCTGCTTCAGAGTTTTGTGGCCAAGTTTGCCAAAGTGCACCAAAAAGGTGCAGCCCTGGGTGTTGCCAATACCTTTGCCTATGTCGGTGTTTTCCTTGGTGGTGCGATAGGCGGTTGGATCTACGGGCATTACAGTGCCGAAGGGGTAAGTATTTTTGTGATCATTCTTGCTGTTTTCTGGACACTCTGGATCATGGGGATGCGAAATCCCGGACTCAGAGCCAATCTCTTTCTGGATTTTGGAGATTATGACAAAACAAAGCTTGAAGGACTTAAAACCCTTGACGGTGTAACAGATTTCTATGTGAATGAAACAGAAGAGCTGATTGTCATCAAATATGATGAAGAAGAGGTCAGTGAAGCTCATATCAAAGAGTTTCTGAAAGAAGTTGGAGCCCAAAAGTGAAAGAGATCACACTTGAGACCAAGATAGCAGACCTGCTTAACAGCAGGGAAGATATGAAAGATATTTTGATCAAGATCAACCCGAGGTTCAAAAAGCTTAACAATCCCGTGCTCAGGCGTACCCTTGCCAAAATTGCAGGTGTACGACAGGCGGCGGTTGTAGGCGGGATGGATCCTGTAGATCTGCTGAACCAGCTGCGTGAAGCAGTGGGACAGAAAGCGGTAGACATAACCACTCCGGAAGGGGAAGTTGAAGTCAAAGAGGCTCCCGAATGGATACTCAAAGAAGCAAAGCAGACCCTGGATGCCAATGCCATGCTTGATGAGGAACGTAATCCTCTGGCAGAATTGCATAAAGCACTCAAAGCGGTCAATGAAGGTGATGTCATTACCATAGAAGCCGATTTTCAGCCTGAACCCTTGATGGATGAAATGCTTAAAGCCGGACATGACGTGTTTGCCAGAGAAGTGTCTGAAAATCATTTTATTACCTATATCAAAAAGTAGCGGTATGAAAATAAAAACGTCTCTTTCGGTAGTTATCCGTATTCTCTTATGGCTGGTAATGATCATAGGAGGGGCGGTATATGCCATAGCAAAAGACTGGGGTATGCCTCTTTTTGAAAACCCTCTGTTTCATATTGCCTCTGCTGCATTGGGCATAGTGCTGCTTGTACTGGCATTCAGGGCAGCAGCGAACGGCGGAAGAGAATTGACCAAGGGAAGAGTAGGTGATATTCCCAGACTGGAGACAAACAGGCTGGTAACGACAGGTATCTTCAGCTGTATGCGCCACCCGATGCTTTTTGGGTTGACACTGCTGCCTCTGGGCTGGGCACTTCTGCTTGGAAGTCCTACTTTTATTACGGTTGTTGCTCCGTTGGAAATGCTTTTTATTGTTGCAATGGTAACGATTTTTGAAGAGATGGAAGTCAAAAGAAAATTTGCTAAAGCGTATGAAGAGTATCGACAGGATGTTCCTATGGTCTCTTTTAGCCAGCAGTGTTTAAAAAAACTGTTTAAAAAGTAATTTTTTTACCTCTCTAAGTAATATTTTATTTTTTTACCCTATTATTAGCCAAATAATATTAGCAAGGGTTATTAATGAAATTATTAAAGATTATAATTATAGGAAGTCTGCTGGCTTCACTGGCGGTTTCGGCAGAGTTTATTCCGTATGAAAAGATGGCAGGAAAACTGCTGAAAGAGAATGAAAAAAACGGTTTGCGTGCCACTACGGCCGAAGTTAAAAAAGCACTGCATTCCAAAGATACAGAAGTGGTAGATGTCAGAACCAAAGAAGAGTGGGCCGGTGCGCATATCAAAGGGAGTGTGAGAGTCGGAAGGCAGTCTCCGGAAAAAGCCATTGAACTTTTTGTACTGGATGATGACGACAAGCTGGTCAAAGACAAACTGATTGTCGTATGCAACACCGCACACAGAGCTTCTATTGAAGCAATGATCTTTCGAAAAATGGGATTTACACAGGTCAAGGTCTATCCCATAGATGAGTGGATCGATGAATGCAACCCGATTGTCACAAAGTATTCAAGACAGGAATACAAAGATGGGAAACATCACCAGTTTGGTGCATTTTATGCACAAGGCTGCGAAAAGAAAAAATCATTTTAACCGGTAATAGGTTCGTACAAGCTCCTCTAGTGTCGGATGAGGGGTAGTGGGGTAGTGCAGGCTGATAGTGTGTTTTGGTTTCAGTGCACACGGTTTTCTGCCAACCTCCTTCATTAAAAGGTCCGTAACCCCTTTTTCTATAAGCCAGGCAACAACTTTTGGACCACTCCTGGCAGGATTCTCTTCAATTTGCATTTCGTTACCGTTAAAAAAAGCATAATACTTTGCTTTTCCGAAGCGTGAACTCAAGGGTGCCGTTAAGCTTTCTATTTCTGTGGCTGCCGCTATTATTTTCACCAGTTCCCCTTTTTGACAGTAAACCGTTTCCTGGATTATATAAAAAACAGATAAAAGCATACGACACAGCTCTATTATAATTTAACATTATTATATTTATAAGACAGGTTTAATTTAAACGTGCTAATATCTGAGCATATATACAAGTATATTTGACCTTGTTTGATACTTTTAAAATCAAATGAAAGGTTCTATGGTTTCAAATAAATAAAAAGAGTTATAAATTCAATGTCAAAACAACCATACAATAAAAGTCTTATAGCCACTATCTCACTGGCACATCTGGTGCAGGATACCTATTCTGCCTTTTTGGCACCTCTTCTGCCCTTGCTTATTGAAAAGCTT
>Ga0256843_1003424_pt1 | contig 11016 bp, 13 predicted proteins | sample AlvinellametaG_FD_191572 | JGI IMG/M metagenome (GOLD analysis project Ga0256843, IMG submission 191572) | Pompeii worm associated microbial communities from hydrothermal vent at the East Pacific Rise, Pacific Ocean - Alvinella | ecosystem: Host-associated > Annelida > Integument > Unclassified ... | reverse complement strand
TGTGGCTTTTGAATTTGATAATGGAGTATTGATTGAAGAGTTTATTGATGGTGTAAATGAGTATAATTTAGCAGGTTGTTATGCAAATGAATTTATTTTTTCAAAAGTAGAAAAAGTAAAAAAAGATAAGTTTTTAAGTTATGAAGATAAATATTTGGATTTTTCTAGAAAAGAAGCTAAAACTGAAGAAGTTTCTAAAGAGTTAGAAACTAAATTAAAAGAAAATTTCAAGAAAATCTATAATACTACTTTTGAAGGTAGTTTAATTAGATGTGATTTTTTTGAGATTGATGGAGAAATTTATTTAAATGAAATAAATCCAATACCAGGAAGTATGGCAAATTATTTATTTAATGATTTTGATGAGGTGATAGAAAAACTCGCTAATAGCCTAAAATATGAGAAAAAAATAGATATTGATTATAGCTATATAAATAAGATTCAAATGGCAAAAGGTAAATAAGTGGCAGTTAAACTTGGAATAAATTATGAACTTTTTAATATAGATAAAAAAGATACGATTATTTTTTTGCATGGATGGGGAAGTAATAAGGAAGTGATGAAAGTATTTAAAAATGAATTTAATGAATATAAGCTTCTTTTTATTGATATGCCTGGATTTGGTAAAAGTGAAACTAATGAAGTTTGGACTACTCAAAAATATGCTAATAAAATAGATGAGTTTTTAAAAGAACTTAATATTGAGAAATTTTGTATAGTAGGGCATAGTTTTGGTGGAAAAGTAGCTACTTTACTAAATCCAAAATATTTAGTTTTACTCTCAAGTGCAGGTATTATTCAAGAAAAGTCATTTAAAACAAAATTAAAAATAAAACTTTTTAAACTATTAAAACCTTTTGGTGGAGCTAAAATAAGAAAACTTTTTGTAAGTGATGATGCAAAAGAGATGAGTGAGAATATGTATCAAACTTTTAAAAATGTAGTAGATGAAGATTTTAGTGAAAATTTTAAAAATTACAAAGGAAAAGCATTAGTTTTTGGAGGTGATAAAGATACAGCAGTAACACCAAAAAGTAATCAAAAAATATCGAAATTCTTAAATAGTAAAATTATTATGTTAAATGGTGAGCATTACTTCTTTCTAAACAAAAATAACCTAAAAAAAATATCTAAAGAAATAAAAAATCTAATAAAGGGAAAATAATGGCTAATTTTCAAACTCATTTTAATGTCGCAGCATTTACTAGTGCATTAGGTGCAGGGACTATGTATTATTCTGGACTTGTAGATAAACCAGAAGCAACTTTACTTTTTGCTGGTGGTATAATAGGGGGAATATTGCCTGATATTGATAGTGACAATTCAACTCCTACTAAAATTATGCAATACATTTTTGCAAATTTAATCTCGTTTTTTGTTTTGTTTAAATATATAGGGCTTTATCCAATTGGAAATTTAATTTTAATTTGGATTGGTAGTTTTCTATCTGTAATGGGACTTTTTTATATATTTAAGAAATTCACTTCTCATAGAGGGATGTTTCATTCTATTCCTGCTGCGATAATTTTTTGGTTTAGTTTTAGTTTACTTTTTTATTATATATTTAAATATAATAGTTTAATTAGTTGGTATTTTGGAATGTTTATTTTTATAGGTTACATTACCCATTTAATATTAGATGAAGTTTATAGTGTAGATATTAGTGGTGCAAGAATGAAAAAAAGTTTTGGGACTGCATTAAAATTTTTTAATAAAGATTATAAAACTGTTGCTATTTTTTATCTTTTAGCCGGTGTTTTATTTTTTATAATGCCAAATAAAAAACAATTTATAAATAGCTTTACAAAGTTTGATATAATTACAACTTATCATAAATTATTAAGGAATTATCAAAGATGAATTATTTCGATTATATAATAAATTTTATTACTATTTTAGCAGTAGGCTTTTATCTTATTACAGCTTTACAGTGGTATAACTATAAAATAGATAGAGTAGTTACAAAATTTCACAAATATCAATGGCATATATTATATTTAGTCCTACCAATTGCTACATATTATTTAGCAGGTAAGTTTTATTGGATATATCTGTTTTTTGGAGTATTACCATCTCTTTTTATATGGTATAAAAAACTTGATAAGCCTTTAGTAGTGACTACAAGAGTTAAAAGGTTTTTTGGATTATTAGTATTTTTAACATTATGTAGCTATTTGTTTGATTACTATTTTAAAGCTCCACATGGAGTATTTTTACCTATTATTTTAACTGTAATTGGAAGTGAAATTATAGAAAGAATTATTTTTAATGGTTATAAAAAACAAGCAAAACAAAAATTAAAACAAATCAATCCAAAAATTATTTCAATTACTGCTAGCTATGGAAAAACTAGTATAAAAAATTATCTTTATCAATTATTAGAAGATAGATTTAATACTTATAAAACACCAAGAAGTGTAAATACCTTAAAAGGAATAGTTGCTGATATAAACAATAATTTATCAAATGTAGATATTTATATAGTAGAAGCAGGAGCAAGACAAAAAGGTGATATTAAAGAAATAGCAGAGTTTTTAGAAAATGAATATGTAATTATTGGAAAAATTGGTCCTCAGCATATTGAGTATTTTAAAACAATTGAAAATATAATAGAAACAAAAAAAGAGATATTATTAACACCAAATCTAAAAAAAGCAATTACATATGATATTGATGATAAAAAATGTATAAAAATAAAAGATAAAATAAAAAATATAAAAGCAACTCTTGAAGGGATTGAATGGGATTTAGAATATAACAATGAAAACATTCATCTATTTGCTCCTATTTTAGGAGGATTTAATGCTATAAATATATCTTTGGCTTTTTATATGGCCAAAGAGTTAGGAGTTGAAAGTGATTATTTAATAAGAAAAATAGCGAAATTAAAATCAATCCCTCATCGCCTTCAAAAAATTGAAGCAGGTGGTAAGATTATAATAGATGATAGTTTTAATGGTAATATTGAAGGAATGATAGAAAGTATAGAGCTTGTAAGTAATTATCCAGGCAAAAAAGTAATAATAACACCTGGACTTGTAGAAGCAAATGAAGAGATGAATCAGAAATTAGCTAAAAAAATAGATGAAGTTTTTGATATTGTGATTGTTACAGGAGCACTAAATAGAAAAGTATTATGCGAAAATATTAATAAACCAAATAAAATATATTTAGCAGATAAAACTAAACTTGAAAAAATATTATCAGAAAATACAAAGCCAGGAGATTTAATATTATTCAGTAATGATGCTCCAAATTTTATATAAAGGATAAAGTATGAAAAATAAACTATTTTTTGAAGCACAAATCAATTCTCATATTTTTGATGAAATAAGAAAAGAAAGGGCCTTTATAGGTTATTATGATTTACCTCTTACTGATATTACTTATCTTTCCAGACTAGATAAATTTAAACAAAAACATATTGTGGTAGTAGGAATAGGGGGAAGTAGTTTAGGGACTAAAGCAGTTCATACTTTTTTAAGTTATAAAAAAAGAAATGATAGGGTTTTACATTTTTTAGAAACAACTGATCCTATTACTTTAAAGTCATCACTTGAAAAAATTGATTTAGATGATGCTTTATTTATAATCATTTCAAAAAGTGGTGGAACAATAGAAACTATTAGTGTATTTAAATATATTTTAAGTCTAAAGCCTTTAAATAAAAAAGATTTTATTTTTGTAACTGATATGGATTCACCCCTTTTTAAATTAGGATTAGAAAAAGAGATAGAAACATTTTATATTGCAAAAAATGTAGGTGGTAGATTTTCAGTTCTTAGTAGTGTAGGGCTTATCCCTTTATATCTAATGGGATATAATGTAAAAAAACTTTTAAAAGGGGCTAAAAAAATACGAAGTGAGTTTTTTGATGATGATGGTGAAATTAAGGAAGCTCTTTTAAAAAAAGCTTCATTTTATGCAGAATATATGCTCCATTATAATATAAATGCTTTATTTAGTTATAGTGAACTTTTTAGAGATTTTAATGCTTGGTATGTTCAATTATGGGCAGAAAGTTTAGGAAAAAAACAACTACATTCCCAATTAAATGTAGGACTTACTCCAGTAGGACTTATAGGACCAACTGATCAACATTCATTTTTACAACTTATTGTAGAAGGTCCAAAAGATAAAACAGTTACAGTTTTAAAAATCAAAGATTTTAATGATGAAACAAAAGTTCCAAATATTTCATTAAAATATTTAGAAAATATTGATATTGTAAATGAAGTAGAGTTTAATAAACTGATAAATATGCAAGCAGATTCTATTATAGAAAATTTAAAAAATAGAAATGTTCCATTAGATATAATAGAGATTCAAGAAGCAAATATTTATTATATGGGGCAGTTATTTTATTATTATGAACTTCTTACCTCTCTTACTGGAAAGATGCTAGATGTAAATACATATGATCAACCTGGAGTAGAAGAGGGTAAAAAGATTTTAAAAAAGAAATTATCAAATTAGAGAGTTAAACTCCACAGCTTCCACCACAGCCACTGTTGTTTTCCCCATAAGGAAGAGTTCTTTTTATCCCACAATCTTTTAAGTCATCTATAGCATTTTCTATAGTTCCACGATATATTACAGGAGTAACTCCATTTTCTTTTATATCTTCTGTAGCAAATCCATCAAGATGAGAAGTTACAAAAATATCAGCATATTTTAAAGCTTCTAAATACTGAATCTCTTTTTGAGTTTGTTGTTCTGTATCGATTAGTAAAATAGGGCTATTAAAATCTGTTACATTTTGTTTGTCTTTTGAAGTTATTGCTATAATCATATTTTAGTTCCTTTTTTATTTTAATTATACCATAAAAAAGAGTAAAATTATCTTATATCTTTATATCCCCTTAAATAAGGCACTTAGACCTTAGGGTTCAAAATAAAGCGATTTAAGGATATTTTTTAATTTTATATGTATAGTTGTATATAAAAATTGCTTAAATCGCAATTCTCAGCTTAAGGTTTTCTTAAATATTATTTGTAATTTAACACTTCTTTAGCAAAACCTATATTATAAAAAAAGATGATTTTAAATATCATATTGATTTCATTATTTTCATCAATTAGATTAAATTCAAATCCTTCTAAGTTTTCATCATTTGGAACTACTTCAAAAACTATAGGTTTTAGGGCTTTAAGCATATTTACAACTTTTTTCTTTTTATATTCATTAAGTCCTTTATACATATCTTTATCAATTTCTATTTTTTTCATAGTTTGAAAAAGTAGATCAGATTTATCTTGAAAGATATTTTTATTCCAATATATTTTTCCAGAGTCATAATGTAAAGAAGCAGTCTTTTTTATAAGTGGTTGTTTGATTGAACGGATATCTTCTAACATTTGCAAAAAGTTAAATTTACCTCCAATGTTTTCAGCATAAGTGTTTAATTGATTGTGTAAATTTTCTTTTGTTGTTTTGTCTAAGTCTTTGAATTTCATTTGTGTCCTTTATACATTATTATATTTACTTAACATAATGTATATTCTTTATAATAAATATATACCTAAAAGAGATTATAATTGTATTTCTCTTTTAAGTAACATTTCTAAAAATACTGTTGCATAACTTCCTTTTGGTAAAAAGAAGTTTAAGGTGTATTGCCATTCTTTTTCATTATATTTTCCTTCAATATCTTCTGGAAAAATCCAAGCATATCTTCTTTCTCCATCACGACCAGGAATAATTCTATAATATTTTTTTTCTATCTCACCAGCGAAACCTGTAGCCATTTTTACTTTTTTACCAGCAAGCATTCCTGTAGGAGAAATATCTTTTTCGTAAAATCTATCTACTTCATTTTCTTCTAAAGGAAAATCTTTTCCATAAGGATAATGTCTCATAAGTTCACCATCTAAAAGTTTAAAAGGGTGCTTTTGAGATTTTACAAATTTAATAAGTTCTTTTGGATATTTATTAGCTAATTCTTTTTCATCAAATTCATTAAAAATATTTGAAAGATTTATTCTTTCAGTTAACCATTCATTAAAAAGTTCACTTTGATAGGCATTGATTAAAAGTTTTTCAACTGCCCTATTTCTTATTACAAGTTCACCTTCAATTATTTGTTTTCCTTGAAGAGCTGAATTATCTCTACCAAATCTTTGATAACCAAAATAGTTTGGAATTCCATATTTTTTGATTTCTTTTAAAACTTTATTTATTTTTTTAGCATCTGTTGGATTTACTTTTTTTAGTCTTATAAAAAATCTATTTCCTTTTAAATGTCCTATTTTTAGTTTATTTGAATGGATATGTTTTTCTAAAATTTTAATTTTAGGATGTTTAAATTTTTCTATTTTTGATAGAAATCTTTTAGGAATTGAAATATTTTGTATAGTCATTCCATGTTTGTCTTTAAGTCCAGCATATCCGATATCACGAGTTTTTACCCCTATTCTTTCAGAAAAGATTTTTAATAATTCATGAGTTGTTAAATCTTTTTTTCTAATTTTTAGGATTAACCATTCTCCTTGATTAGACCAATCATAAAGTTGCTTTTCTTCTACTACGAAATTTTCACTATTTTTTATAAAAATAGGGCTTTTAATAGGTGTATGATTATAAACACTAGCTAACATTAATCATCCTTTGGAGGAATTAAATCATTTATTTTATCTTTAAAATTTAATAAAAACATAGGAAAATCTTGGTCAATTTTAGATAAATCTACATATTCTTTCATAAAAGTATTTATATCTATTTCATTATCAAGTCCATATGAATAAAGTTTAAACATTTCCTTAATTTTAGGATTATCTACTAAGATATACATATCATTACATACTTGATAAGCTATATCAAATTCCCCTTCAGCCCAAAATCCTACCATATTATCAAATATAAAAAGTGTAGCATATAAATCTTCTTCATTATCCATATGGAACTGCTCATTTTTAGCAATTTTATCATTTAAAAGCTCAACTGCTTTATCATATCCTTCTCTAAATGCTTCTTCAGCTTTAGTAATATCTTTATTTGCTAAATGTTGTTTAAATTCTATATATTTTTCTTTTATCATTTTTTTCTCCTTATATATTTATACTTTCTATTGCTTTATACACTTCAATAGCTTGTTTATGTTCAGCTACATCATGACATCTTATAATACTCGCACCATTTTTTATAGCCTCAAGATGTAAAGACAGAGTCCCTGGAAGTCTTTTTTCTACAGGTGTAGGAATAATCATATCTATCATACTTTTTCTACTTGCACCTATTAAAAGTTCATATCCATAATGAGTGAAATGCTCTAAATGTTTAATAAGAGATAAATTATCTTCTAATCTTTTACCAAATCCAATCCCTACATCTAAAATAATATCTTCGATTCCATATTTATAAGCAATCTCTATTCTTTCTTCAAAAAATTTATCCACTTCTAAAATTACATTTTCATAAAAAGGTTTGTTTTGCATATCTTTAGGAGTACCTTTCATATGCATAATACATACACTCGCATTATATTTACTTACAACTTTTGCTACATTTTCATCACTTAAACCTGTAATATCATTTGCTATTTTAAATCCATTATTTAAAGCTAAATCTATAACTTCTGGCACAAAGCTATCAATAGAAAAAATAGCTTTTTGATAAAGATTTCTTTTGTAAATCTCTTTTATAATAGGTGTTACTCTTCTAAGCTCTTCTTCAACTCCACAGTATTCGCTTCCAGGACGAGAAGAAACTCCTCCAATATCGATAATATCTGCCCCATCTTCTATCATTTTTTCTATTTGAGCTACAGCTTCATCACCACTAAATCTACTTCCACTAAAAAAACTATCATCATTTGCATTTATTACACCCATTATTTTAGGCTCATATTTTTTTCTATTTTTAAATTTAGAGATAAATTTTGATAATAGTTTTAGTTTAAAAGGTTGAGCTTTTTCTTTATTTGATAAAATTTCAAGTTGTTTATCATTACATATCAAAATAGCATCGTGATATTGTAAACTACAATCCACTGCCCCATGTGGTACTATAAGTTCAGCTCCTATACTTAGGGCATCTTGTTTTAGAATATTACTTGCACCACAATAGATATGTTTTAGATAAAAAAAATGAAGTTTTGATTTTTTTTTCATAATAGCAATACCACCACTATCTACATTAAGTTTTTTCATAGCACTTACGATATCTATATCATTTGATAATTTATAAATATTCATTGAAAACCTTTTAAAATATTTATTACTTTTTCTTTTATTTTTGGAAAATTATATCTAATAGCATTATCTATAATTAAGTCATCTACACTATCATAATCGTGAGCGATAAAATTCCTTACAGCACTAATTCCTCTTAAGTCTTTTTTATCAAATTTTTCTAATATTTCAAATTCATTTTCATCTTTTAATTTTTGAAATTGTTCTGCTATTCTAATAATATGCATTCTAATAGCAGGTTTTAGAATCTTATCTTCTATTACATTTGTAATTTTAAAATCTTTTTGAGATAAAATAAAATCTATATCATCAAGAGCTTCTTTTATCGTTAAAAGCCTATTTTTAGCCTTAGACATATTTAATATCCTTACTTATTTTATCATTAAAAAGGATAAAATCTACTTTTTTATGGAAATTATTTTCAAGAATCTTCTTTATTTCTTCAAGTTTAAGAATTTGAGAGAAACCATCTTTATATTTTTTAAAAAAAATATTGTAATTTATTTTATAAGCAATATCAATATCACTAAATTCATCATTTTTATTTTTAGCAATAGAACCAAAAATACCTATTATTTCTATACCATCTTTTAAAAATTTTTGTTTTAACTCTTTTAGTTGTTTATAAATTTCCATTATTTTCCCTTATACTAAGTAAAAGTAAACTCAAAATTGCCTGTTTATCACTATTTAAATCGACTAATTTTATAGCAGTTTCAAAATTTTTAAGAGTTCTTTCGTTTGGATTTTTTATTTTTTTAAAAAGTTCTTGAATATAAATTTTAAGTTCATTTTTTGAAATATCTTTTTTTAAAGTTTCATAAATATCTTTTGTAGTAAGTCTATCTATATTTATATCAATTTTGATTTTGGGTATTTCAAAATTTAGATTTTTTATCTCTACCCTACTTCTAATTGTATCAAGTAAAGCATATTTTGAAGTAGTAAGAATAAAGAATCTTACTTTATCGGGACTTTCTTCAAGTAATTTAAGTAAAGCATTTTGAGACTCTTCTCTTAAATTTATAGCTTTTATTAAAATAATTTTTTCTTTATTTGTAGTTTTGTAAGCTTCCTCTTTTATCTCTTTTACAAGAGAGAGTTTTAATTCATTATCTTCAAAAACAATAATATTTTCATACTCTTTTAATAATTTTTCTTTTGCTTTTTCGATGTCATTAGATATATAAGCTATATTCAAATTTCAATCTCTCCAAACATACTAACTGTTATTGTTTGATTAAAAAGTTTAAAAAGACTCATAAGTTGATGGTCTAAATTTTCTGTATAACTTTTTAAGAAAAAAGTATTTTGAGCTTCTTTATCAAAAAGCCAAATAAAAGAATCATTTTTTCTTTTTACTAAATTATAAATATTACTATCTTCACTACCTATATACCAATATCTATAATTTTCTTTAAATGTAATATCAAGCATATCCTCTATCATATCTAAATGCTCAATCTTATCAGTTTTATGAGAATATGGTATAAAATTCATCAATGAATATACAGGTACAAATGGACGATTATTTTTTATTGAGTTTATATTGTTTATGATGTAATAATTAAACCAATCTCTTTGTCTATCAGTAACTACTAAAAATGGTGTACCTTGCATCAAAGCAGAAATTGCTTCATCACATAAAGGTACCCATTCATAAATTCTCTCACTAAACCAAGAGTTTAGAGACTTGTCATTTTTGACAGTCTCTTTTGTCCAAGCTAAAATATCCAATTATTTATCCAGTTCATAAGCTGCATGAAGAGCTCTTACTGCTAACTCTCCATATTTTTCATCGATTACCATAGAGATTTTAATCTCACTTGTAGAAATCATTTGGATATTGATATTTTCTTTTGCCATAGTATCAAAAGCTTTTGCAGCTACTCCACTATGACTTTTCATACCTACTCCTACTACACTTACTTTTGCTATAGATTCATCATAGCTAATCTCATCTGTTCTATCAGAAAAATCTTTCATCACTTCTTTTGTAAGTTCAAGTTCTGTTTGAGGTACTGTAAAAGTTACATTTGCTTTTCCATCGTGTCCTACATTTTGTACTATCATATCTACATTGATTTGTTTATCAGCTAATTTATTAAATAGCTCAGCATTTATTCCAGGTTTATCTTCAAGTCCAAAAATACTTACTCTTGCTTGATTTTTATCAAGTGCGATTCCACTAACTAATACTTTTTCCATCTCTTTACTTTCCTTTGTAATTAATGTTCCTTCGTTATCTTCTTCTTTGAATGATGATTTTACTAAAATATCTACATTTAGTTTTTTTGCAAGTTCAACTGATCTACTTTGCATAACTTTAGCACCAAGACTTGCTAATTCTAACATCTCATCATAAGAGATTGTTTTAAGTCTTTTTGCTTTTGGCTCAATTCTTGGATCTGTCGTATAAATTCCATCAACATCTGTATAAATCTCACATACATCAGCTTTAAGTGCTCCTGCAATTGCTACAGCTGTAAGATCACTTCCACCTCTACCTAATGTTGTAACATCACCATTTTCATTGATTCCTTGAAAACCAGCAACTACTACGATTTTACCTTGTTTTAGTTGGTTTTGCATAGGAGTTGGATCAATAGAATCAATTCTTGCTTTTGTATGGTGAGAATCTGTTTTAATTCCAGCTTGTCTTCCTGTCATTGCAATCGCTTTGTATCCCATCTCTTGAAGAGCAATACTAAGTAATGCAGATGTAACTCTCTCACCCGAACTTACTAATAAATCCACTTCTCTTTGAGGAGGATTTTTACTGAAATGATTTGCATAATCTAAAAGCTTATTTGTCTCACCACTCAT
>Ga0256843_1003423_pt1 | contig 11017 bp, 9 predicted proteins | sample AlvinellametaG_FD_191572 | JGI IMG/M metagenome (GOLD analysis project Ga0256843, IMG submission 191572) | Pompeii worm associated microbial communities from hydrothermal vent at the East Pacific Rise, Pacific Ocean - Alvinella | ecosystem: Host-associated > Annelida > Integument > Unclassified ... | reverse complement strand
GAGCTTTGGTATTTGGTATATCACCAGATAATAATAATTTATCTGAATGAAATTATGTAGATGATAAAAATAATTCTATAATAAAGATAAAACCTTGAGTTTCAACTATTATAAAATTTACAAAAGATAAAACAAAAATAGTTTTACCTTCTTGAATTAATTATATTAATATTAACTGACAATATAAGGTTTCTGATGGTTCTACACCAACTGATGTTAGAAAATGAAATGAAATTGAATTAGCAGATTGAGATCAATTATTATCAAATAGTGGATTGACTTGATTAGAAATTGAAGATGAAACAGCAATTGATGAAATGCATGATAATGTTAAATATGATGATGCTTGAACTTCTTCTTATGTAATGATAACACCATGATTTATTAATTTAGATTTAAGAGATACCAATAATAAATGATATGGTATTTATGAAAAAAATTTCTTTGATTCAAAATGAAATTTATATGCTAATGGATATATGTGGTATGGTGTTGTTGAAGGAACAACAAAGGAAGTAAAATATTGAATAGTTTTATATAATTCAACATATTATAATAATATTAGATTATTTTATTGACCTATAGATAATACCATATCAACACCTGTATTTGTTTGAATTTCAAATGGAAATGCTACAGATAAATTATCAACAGTTTATTCTGGTTCTCCATTAGGTGATTTAAGTAGAAAAGATGATATTTTAATTGATGGTTCAAAAATATTTCAAGAACTTAATTTTCAAATTTGATATGAACCTGATCCTTTAGACCCAAATCAAGATTTAATATTAGATTATCAAGAAAGAGATACAACAGATCCTTATCCCTTTATAGATAAACCACATTCAAGATATGCTATTAAATTTAAAGTTAAAATAAATACAGATAAAACTGTTTGTCAAAGAGAACGGGTTACTTCTGATTGAGGTGATACATTAAGATGGTGAAAAAAAGATAGTAATAGAACAGACTTTGATGATATAGATACATTTTGTTTTGTTGCTGAAACACCAGGTATTGTAATATTAGATAATGCTTCTTATGCTAAAGGTTGATATAAAACATGACAATCAAAATGTGTTGTTAATCACTTATCTTTAATGTGATTTAATTCACAATCTATAGGATGGAACAATAATACAAACAATAATTGTTGGCTAACATATAAAATTAAAGAATCAGAAAAAGATTTAACTTTACAAAATGATAGTCCATATAAGGTTTTAACTAAATTTATGGATAATATAGATGTTAGACCAGTTGATTTTGCTAAAACAATGAATGAAAATAGTGTTGTATTTGGTAATCCAAAAGCATTAATTGTTGAAACTTCTACAGGTAATAAAGAAATGGCTATATTAGATCCTGATTTTAAACCTGTTGAATTGGATATGATAACAAGTAAAACAGCTTACTTAATTTGATTTAATTGAACTGATACTTACTTATTATATACTTCTAATAGAGGAGATACATGGAAAATTGTAAAAAAGATAGATAATAAAAATTTAAACTTCTTTACAGTGGTAGATAATATTGTAATGATATTCTTTGATGACTGAACTTATTTAAGAAATATTGAAAATTGAATAACAGGTGATTGGAAAGAAAAAAAATTAGAAAATGGTGAAGGTGTAAAATTAAATGATTTAGGATTAATTTCAAATAGAAGATTAATTTTAATTTGAAACAATGGTAAAATGTGGAAGACATATAGTGGTTGAGATGATTTTGAATTTGTAAATGCTAAAGATAATTATAATCTAGCTGTTTGAGAACATTTAAATGCTATAGATGTATATGGTGCTAATGATGTATGGATAGCAACTAATAAAGGTAATATATTATATTCTCCTAATGGTTGAGATAGTTTCTTTAAAAAGACAACAGGTTCAACAATTGAATATGTTTTAAGCAATTTAGAAGATTGAGTAAATGTCTTTGAAAATAGACTTTGAATATCAAATATAGGAACTTATTTAAGAGATATTGATAAAGAAGATAATCATTCTATGAAATTTGGAAATGATTATCAATATTTAGAAGGGTGTGTAGATTGGGGACAAGATGAAATAGTTGATAATGATAATTATACAAATTTAGAACCTTTTACAGTTGATGAATATGATAAAATTTGGATGAAATGAGATTTATATATAGACTATTATTTAGATAGTAAAAGTTCAATAAAAGGTATAAAGACATTAACATTAAAAGATGCTTACAATCATACATTGAAAATAAATGTTTCTAAAATATTAAATGATCAAAATATAGAACCTAAATTATGATGGAATACATTAAAAGTTGAAATAAGAGATTATTTATCTGATGATTATGTATATGATGCACCTGATAATACAACTTCTGATGTGGAACATTGGCAAAAAATAGATACTTATATTATAGAACCAACAGCAACACTTAATGCTGATGAAAGAATAGGTATTTGAAAAATAAGTTTTGCACCTGCTACTAACTTATCAAATATAACTGAAGTCAATAAATTTGATAATGTTATGGCAAATTCTAGTAAAAGAACTTGTAAATTAGACAATGATAAAAATATGTTAAAATTAATAGATTGAAAATTAGACTTAAATTCATTTGTTGATAGTGATTGAAATTTAAAATGATTTTTAGCAATAGATTTATATGTTGAAGATAAAAATAAATGGAATATAGATTCTATAGAATTATGAAATGATAGTTCTAAAAAGGTAACTTGGAATGATATAAAATCTTTTTCATCACAATGAGTAGATACAATTTCTGATTGATGGAATACATTTATTTTACCATTTAATGAAGCAAATTCATCAAATGTAGTTTATACTAACAAATGAGATATAAATTGGTCTAATTTAACATATTTTAAAATAAATAATGTTTCAGGTTCAAATAATGATTATAACAGATATGCCTTAGATAATATAAAATATTCTTCAGTGGCTAACACAAATTTAAGGTTTATAAAATTCTTTAATACTAAAGAAGGTGTTGCCTTTGATGATTCTAATAGTTATATAACTAATAATAATAGTTCATGGTGAATGAACTGAAGATTTTCAAGAGGACCATGATACAATACATCTTTTAAAAAGATTATTAAAATTAAATGAAGAGAAGTTTATGGTATCTGAAATGATTCACAATGATGGTTTAGTTACTATTCTTTAGATAAAGGTAAAAATTCAAAAGTAAAATATTCTGATAGTAATATCAATTTAGTATCATTTGATATGGTAGATATAGATGATTGATTAGCTATTTCAGAAAATTGAACTATATATGAATTACAATTAGAACCAGATAGTTAATAAAAAATAAAAGAAAACATTTTAAAAATGTTTTCTTTTTTTATATAAAAAAAACATTGATTTTAATAAAAAAAGGTTTATAATTAAATTAAAATATTTTTTATAAAAAAATTAAAATATGTCCTTATCAAAAAATAAAAAAACAAGAATTTTAAATGAAATAAAAAATAAATTAAATTTAGAAAGTTATATATTATCAAAAAAACAAATAGATCTTTTAGATGCTATAAAACATAATAAATTGATTATAAATAATAATCAAATTTTTTTAGATGCTTTTTCTAAACAGAAAAAAAATCAATTAATTTATATTATTAACAAAATTAATGAATTAATAAAACAAAAGAAATTATGAAAAAAAACATTAACAATACAGTTAGAAAATTTAATAGATAATAGTAATATACAATTTTTTCATAAAAAATGATTAGCCAAAAATAATGTTATTAATTCAAATTATATATTAAAAGATATAGTTGTGCCTTTAAATTTATCTGAAAAAAATACATTTGAATTATTAGATATAATAAATAGAATTAATCAAGAGAAAAAATTAACAAATATAAATAAAACTAATATCAAAAAAATAAATAATTTGTTAAATAATTTTTTTCTTCAGTCAAGTGATAAAATTTTTATACAATTATATACTAAATTAAAAGAATATTTAGAACTATTTCAAAATATAGTTTATTATAATAAAATGACTATAAATAATTGAGATATTTATTATGTTTTAGAAAAATATAGAGAATATTTTATTTTTGTATATAAAGATAAATTATACTTTTTTAATTTTCAAATTGTAAATGATACAATAAAATTAAAAAAAGATAAAATTTATTATTGAAAATATAAAAAAACTTTATCTTTATTAAAACAAGTTGATTATTTTAAAATTAAAAAAATACCTAAAAGTTTAATAGAAAAAAATATTTCTTTATACTATAAAATTGATATTTCATTATTAAAAAATAATATAAAATTTAATACAATATTCAAAAAAGATATTATAAATTTTATAAAAAAAGAGTATTTTTAATTTGTTAAAATATGGCTTTTTTAAAATAAAAAAAAGAGATTTGAAAAAAAATACTTAATATGTTATTTTACTTATAACATATTTTGATGAAATATATTTCAAAATATGATAATTCTATTTATTTTATAATTATTTATTTATATGAAAAATAAAAAAATTTTAGTAAGCTCTATAGTTGTTGTGAGTTCTATATTATTTACATCTACTATAACTTCTGTATCTGCTTTTTCTTTTAATAGCAGTAATACAAATAATTCTATATCTTCTAGTGCTGATAGAGATGGTGCTGATACTTCTGTTCAAACAGGTGCTGGTTCAACAGCAGTAAGTACTGATAGACCAGATATAGAAAGACCAGATATGCATGATGATGAAAAAGATGATATGTATTATACTGGTTGAACTCCAAATTTTGATGAAAGCACAGGTAGATATGTTGATTGAAGAGATGATGATAGAAAATTAGCTGAAAAACAAGAAGCTGAAAGAAAAAAGAAAATGGAAGAAAAAAGACAAGAATTACAAGAAAGATTTTCTAAAATGAGTGATCAAGTTAAAGAAAATGCTAATGCTGTTAAAGAAGAAGTAACATCTGATGCTAGTTCTTTTTCAGATACTATGGAAGCAAAAGCTAAAGAAGCTAGAGAAAAAGCTAAACAACAAAAAAAAGAAATGTTTAAAAGATTTTTAGATAAATCAAGTAAAGAAATTGAAAAAACAAAAAAAGAAGTAATGAAAATGGAAAAAGCAATGAAAGGAGAATATGTAAAAGTATTAAGTGATGCTAGAGAATTACAAGATAAAGCTGCTGCTTCTGATCTAAGTAAAAAAGCAGTTGAATTAAAAAATGAATATATTGCTTTAAAGAAAGAAGCATTGAAAGAATTAAATGAAATTGATGCTAAAATTAAACAAATTTCTAATGCTAAAATGTTAGAAGATGCTAAATTGGAAGCTATTGAAAAACTAACTGAAAGAAAAGTTGAAGTTTTTAATAAATTAGAAGAAAAATCAGCTGAACTTTTAGCTAAATTTGATGAAGTAAAAGAAGAATCTACTAACTTATCAGAAGATTTCAAAAAAAGAATGGATGAAAGAGCTAAAAAAATAGAAGAAGCTCATAATAAAATGAAAGAACAAGCACAAAAAGCTAAAGAAATGGGAGAAGAATATAGTGCTAAAGCTGATGTAAAAAAAATGAAAGCTCAAAAAGATGAATTTAAAAAAGTTTCTAAAGAAGAAAGAATAAAATTTGTAAAAGAAGCTAATAAAAAATTAGAAGAAAAGAAAGCTGAATTAAAAGAAATAGTTGCGAAAATTAAAGCTGAAAAAGATCCAGAAGTTAAAGCTGAATTAATAAAAGAATATAAAGAAGTTAAAGCTGAATATAATAAAGAAAGAGAAGAAATAGCTGCTAAATATAAAGAAATGAAAGAAAAATCTTCTGAACAATTAAAAGATATGAATAAAGCAATAAATGATAAAAGAGCTGAATTAAGAGTTAAATATAAAAAATTATTTAGTGATAAATTATCTGCTAAATTAGATAAAATTGATTTAGATAGATTAAAAACTTTAGAAGAAAAAATTAAAGTATTTAAAACTAAATATGAAAGTAAGAAAAATATTTCTGAAGATAAAAAAGCAGTTGTATTAGCTAAACTAGATGCTTTAGAAGATGTTGTAAAAGATGAAATTGTTAAAAAATCTACAACAGATGCTGATACAGACTTAATTAATAGTTTTATTCAATAATTTTGTTAAAAACAATTAATACAAAAAAGACTATATATTATATATAGTCTTTTATTTTTGATATAAATTAAAAGTATTAAGTAAATTTTCTAAGTTATCAAATAAAGCAATAAATCTTCAAGTATGAATAAATTTTAATCATTGTATATCTTCTTTATTTTTTAATATTTCATTAGATAACAATTTTTGTTGTCAATTATTTAATGATTTTATATAATATCATGGTGATTTAGGATCTGAAGATTTATATATTATATAAAATTTATTTTTTAAATTTTCTCCTATTTCTTTTTCTATTCATGGTATATAATCATCAATTATAATATATTCTTCATCATTATTTAAATTATCATTGATTATATTATTAATTATAAGCTGATTTTTTGCCTGTATATAATATTTTAATATCATTTTGGATATTATATCCCTTAGAATTAAAAAAACATCATAAAAAGCTAAATTTTGGTCTTCTGAAAATATATTTTCTTGATTATACACCTTTATAATGTTCTCAATTCATATAATTCAATCCAGTTTAGATTTTTCTATAATTCAATTATCTATTTTATCAATATATGATACAAAATTATTATCTAAGTTATTATATATAAAATTTATAATATCATTATTTATACTTAAATTATTATTTTTAAGAATTAATTTTATATAATCTTTTCAGAATATATTAAAAACTAATCATGCTGATGAATATTTTCTATAATCTAATAACTCATATAATTCATATTTAGCAAAATAAATTAGCTTATCTATTTTTGATAATAAAATATTAGATATATCATATCAAGTATTTGTTAATATTGAATCTTCAATATAAGCTATTAAATTAATAATTTCTTGTTCTAAATAAAAATTAACATAGTCTTCTATAGCTTTATTATCATTAACTATATTTAACAACATAGTTCAATTTTTTGATAAATATTTTTTCACTATATTTTTTATGATTTTTAAAGAAAAGTTTTTATCTTTAATAATTGTCAATAATTTTATATCTAAAGATGTTTTGTTTAAGATATTATTTATTAATAATTCAAAAATTTGTAATGAAAATAACATATCTTCACCCTTTTTAGATATAGTTTCTAATTTTCTATCTGAAAAATGATGATCTAAATTATATTTTTCAAAATTTAAATCTTTTCATAAATCAGCTATAATTACATTATCATTCTTTAGTGCTTCATTTATTATATTTTGATCTCTAGTTCTAACTAAGTTCATTTCTGGAAAAAGTTCTTTAATTATAGTATAAGAAAAAGTTTCATCTAAATGAAAAGTTCAAGAGTGTGTTATAAAATTATTAAACATAAAACTTTATAATTTAAGGGCTAAACTAAACAAATTTAATTATATTAAAATTATGTAATAAAGCAAGAAAAAAGTGATATTTTTGATTTTATATATTTTTTATGTATATAAAAATACATAATTTTAATTTAATAACTATTTTATTATGAATGTAAAAGATTTATATATAACAAAAGATCATTTTAATGATGATTGAAGTTTAAAAGTTTGAAATCATAAAGTTTCACTTGTTGTTTTTGTAGCAAGTTGGAATGCTTTGGCTAATATATTAATGGAAGATATTGAAAGAGCTTTAAATGAAAATTGGAATAATTTACCACAAATTTTAGATATTTTCTTTGTTGATGTAGATAAAGAACCAGAATTAGCTAATTATTTTGGTGTTTCTTGAACACCTGTTTCAGCAATATTTATTGACTGACAATTTGCATCTCATCTTAATAATCCATGACATTATATTGAAAATGGTATATTAAAAATAGCAGGACTTCCAGATATACATTTAATGCTTCAAGCAGAATGATTAATCCCTACTGATTTTTAATTTAAAAATAAAAAAATATTAAAAAAAGAATATATAAAATTATGTATTCTTTTTTTTGATTATTTAAAATTTATATATTATTATAATTAATAAAAATATATAATTTGTATATATTTATTTAATATTTAATGATAGTATAATGGAAAAAATAAGTAAAGATTTATTTAATAATTTTTTAAGTGAAGTATCACAAAGGGCAAAATTTATATTACAAAGAAAAGATGTGCCTGATTATGAAAAATATAGATTTGAAAGTTTTATAAATGGAGGTATAACAAAAGAAGAATATGAAAGAAATAAGGTAAATGGAAGTAATGCTATATGGTTTAATGAAAAACAATGAAAAATAGGTATATTTTTAATAGATTGAGAAGCATGAGAATGGAGTAATTATGAAGATATGGAAGAAAATTTTGATGAAAATGTTAGTGAATGTATTAATTATAATATTTATTTATTAAAAGATATAGATTTAGAAGTTTCTCCTTTAAGTGAAAAATAATTAATTATATTTTTTATTTTTATTGACTATTTTTATCTTTTATATATTATTAAAATAATAATTATTTTATATTTTAAATTTTATAAATATGTCTAAGTTAAATTTTACAAAAACAGATAAATTTCATTATTTTATATTTGACAAGTCTGAATTTACATCTTTTTTAGATGATGATGATAAAAAGATTACAGATTTAGAAATAATAGAACAAGGTATGTCAAATATAATACATTTGACAACCGCTTCTGATGATAGATTTTATATTTCAAAATTAAAAGAAGATCAAGAAAGTTTATCATACAATGATATTTATGAAGCAGATGAAGATGTGGTTGATAGTTATAGATGAATTTTAGTTTGATATAGTGAAGAGAAGGATATAACTATAACTTTAGAATTAATGGAAGAATGATTTAATGTATTTAAAGGTGATCCTTTAGAACTAAAAAAATTATTTGGAAAAAAATAAAAACTATAATTTTAATTATAGTTTTTTTATTTATGAATATCATTAAAATGATTATATGTTACAGGTTTTATTTTCCAATATATTTTTTCTAATCAGATTAAAAGAATGCTTAAAAGTATAAATTTCATAAAAATTACTATAGCTATTTGAGTGGTATTCATTAATAATATATCTCAGTTTAAAAGTGGTACTGCTAAAAAATATAAAGCAAATAAAGTATATAAATATAAATAAGTTTTTATATATAAATTTTTCATATTTAAAAAAATAAAGAAATAAAATATATTTAAAGATTAAATATATTCTATTCAAATTTCTTTTTATGTCAAAAGTTTATTTTTGATAATTAACAAATTCAAATCAGCAGACAGGACAAAATCTAACTTCACTTTCATATTCTCAGTTTGTTATATAACCTTTTTTATTATCAACAGAATAACAATATTCAAAAGCTTCTCCCCATCTATTTTGTTCTGTATTAAAATTCTTTAGGTTAGTATTTTCTAAAATATTTCATTCTTTATCTATATCTAATCAAACAGTTCTTTCTTCTGTTTTTCATCTTAAACAGAAATGTTTTACTTTTTTAGGCATAATATATTTTTTAATAAATATTTTATTTTAGTTTAAAATGGCAGCTCCGCAAGGAATTGAACCTTGTACTTGGGATTTGGAGTCCCAGATTATAACCATTTTAACTACGGAGCTAAATTGGTGAGAATAATAGGATTTGAACCTATAACCTACTCCTTAAGAGGGAGGTGCTCTACCAATTGAGCTATATTCTCTTATTATATAATTATTTTATATAACTTTTCAATATTTTTATTTATTAACTGGAGCTCCCACTCAGAATTGAACTGAGATCTAATGCTTACAAGGCATTTGTTCTAACCATTAAACTATGAGAGCCTATGGTACAGCTACGGGGAATTGAACCCCGGTTGCAGGGATGAAAACCCTGAGTCCTAACCACTAGACGATAGCTGCTTATGTTTTATAAATGGTAGGAATGCTGGGACTTGAACCCAGAACCTTCACCTTAAAAGGGTGCTGCTCTAACCATATTGAGCTACATTCCTATAAAAATTTAATTTTTTAAACAGTATAGTTTATAAACTAAATAGTTTATTTTTTTTAATAAATTTATATTTATAAGGTAAAATAATTTTATAATATGGAGCCTCCACTGGGATTTGAACCCAGAACCTTTCGCTTACAAGGCGAATGCTCTACCAATTGAGCTATGAAGGCAAAATAAATATAAAATATTTATTTTTTGAAATAAAAATTTTTACTTACTAATAAAAAATTCTTATTTATTTTTTTATTCACTTTTTTTATAAATTCATTATTTCTTTTAATAATATTTTTATTTTCTTCTTTTTTTAATTTAATATTTGCTGAAGGTAAAATATTGAATAGTTCTTTTAATATAGATAACATGATATTAATATAATTAAGTATTAACAAATGGTAGGAGTGATAGGACTTGAACCTATAACCTTTGGTTTAGAAGACCACTGCTCTTCCTATTAAGCTACACCCCTATAAAATATTATATTTAGATATTTTGGACTATAGTCTAAATTATGGTGGGAATATTGGGAGTCGAACCCAAGACCTTCACCTTAAAAGGGTGCTGCTCTAACCTGCTGAGCTATATTCCCTAAAATATATTTTTAATAAATGGTACTCCCTCCGAGAATCGAACTCGAGTCTTGTGGATGAAAACCACCTGCACTAACCACTATGCTAAGGGAGCAAATAATAAAAAGGCTAAATGTAATTTTAATATACATTTAGCCTTTAACTTAGTTTTAAATTTTTATTATTTTATAAAAATTTAGTTCCTAATTTTTTGTATATTAAAATTACCCGAAAACATTTTAGTTTCAGTTCTTTCCCATTTAGTTCCAGTTAATGTGAAAGTAATATTTAACATACTATTAATTAGTTATTTTTATAAAATATATGTTTTTCTAAATAAATTTTATTTAGAATTGAAAGTATAATACATGGTTTTTTTATTTTTTCAAATCTTTTTTTCACTTTT
>Ga0256843_1003422_pt1 | contig 11018 bp, 8 predicted proteins | sample AlvinellametaG_FD_191572 | JGI IMG/M metagenome (GOLD analysis project Ga0256843, IMG submission 191572) | Pompeii worm associated microbial communities from hydrothermal vent at the East Pacific Rise, Pacific Ocean - Alvinella | ecosystem: Host-associated > Annelida > Integument > Unclassified ... | reverse complement strand
CGCCTACGATCCGAGTGTCAGCGGCATGCAGTTCATGGAAGAGTTTTCCATCGTTCCGGCTTTCGGTATCAGTTACCTGCTCGGAGTGGACGGAATTTCGCTGTTCATCATCATTCTGGCGGCGTTCTTCACCCTGATCGGGATGGCGTCGCTGACGGAGACGCGCCGCATCAAGGACATGATCATCACCCTGCTGTTCCTGCAGATGACGATGGTCGGCGTCTTTGCGGCGCTGGATGCGATCCTCTTCTACGTGTTCTGGGAACTCTCGCTCGTTCCGATGCTCTACATCATCGGTGCCTGGGGCGGACCGCTGCGGATCTACGCGTCGATCAAGTTCTTCCTCTATACCTTTACCGGTTCGCTGGTGATGCTGGTGGGGATGCTGTTCATGGCGTATTTCTATTTCCAGGCGACCGGACAGTGGAGCTTCTCGATCCTCGAGTGGTACCGTCTGCAGCTGCCGCTGGATCTGCAGCTGTGGCTGTTCGCGGCCTTCTTCATGGGCTTCGCGATCAAGGTTCCGATGTTCCCGTTCCATACCTGGCTGCCGTATGCGCACGGCCAGGCACCGACCATCGGTTCGGTCATTCTTGCGGCGATTTTGCTGAAGATGGGGACCTACGCCTTCGTCCGCTTCTCGCTGCCGATGTTCCCTGACGCGTCGGTCTTCTTCATGGTGCCGATCGCCGTCATCGCGATCATCATGGTCGTCTACACGGCGATGGTCGCCTATGCGCAGGAAGACATCAAACAGGTCGTGGCGTACAGCTCGATTTCGCACATGGGGGTCATCATCCTCGGAACGTTCGCGCTGAACGTCGAGGGGATTTCCGGTTCGGTCTTCCTGATGATCGCCCACGGGGTCGTTTCCGGCGCGCTCTTCCTTCTCGTCGGCGTCATCTACGACCGCCGCCATACGAAACTGATGAGCGAATTCGGCGGCCTGGCTTCGGTCATGCCCCGTTACGCGACGATTTTCGGCATCATGCTGATGGCCTCGGTCGGTCTGCCGCTGACGATCAACTTCGTCGGGGAGTTCCTGAGCCTGCTCGGTTTCTATCAGCAGTCGCACATGATCACGCTGCTCGCCGGTACGGCGATCATCGTCGGTGCGATCTACATGCTGTCGGCGTTCAAGAAAGCCTTCTTCGGCGAAGTGACCAAAGAAGAGAACAAAAAACTCAAGGACGTCAACAAGAAAGAGCTGATCGCGCTGATCCCGCTCTCCGTGATCGCCATCTGGCTGGGGGTCTATCCCAAGCCGGTGCTCGGACCGATCAACAACTCGGTCGAATCGGTCGTACAGCTGATGCACGAAAAGGCGCTGACACCGGAAGCGAAATCGGCGATTCCGGACGTGGTCGCGCTCAAGATGGCCAAACTGGAACAGGAGCGTGCCGCTGCGACGCATGCTGAAGCCGCAGTAGAAAGGGGGGCAGAATAATGCTGGAAGCTGTCAATGTAAGTATGGAGTCACTGAACCTCGCGACACTGGCCCCGATGCTCATCGCCATCGCCGGCGCTCTGAGCATCCTGGTGATCGATCTGGCGAAGTCCGGGCTGCACAAGTCCTTCTACGTCATGGTTTCACTGCTGTTTCTGGTGCTCGATTTCGGGGCGCTTCTGAACTTCGCCGGCGTCTTTTCGCAGAACGGGACAATGCTCGGCTTTTTCGATGTGATGCTGATCGACGGGCTGGCGATTCTCGCCCAGCTCATCATCGTCGGATCTTCGATGCTGTTCATTCCGCTGGCGCTGACGTCCAAGCGTTTTCATGAATACGACTATCCCGAGTACTTCGCGCTTTTCCTGTTCATGATCGCCGGATTCCAGTTCATGGTCGCGACCGACAACCTGATCCTGGTTTTCGTGGGCCTCGAAACGGCGTCGCTGGCGCTTTATACGATGATTGCGCTTCACAACCGTTCCAAGTCGTTCGAAGCGGCGGTCAAGTATTTCACGATGGGGGCGCTCGCCGCGGGATTCTTCTCGTTCGGTGCGATGATCTTCTACGCCATCAGCGGTTCGGTCGAAATCCATCAGATCGCGGCGGTCATGGCCACGGACGGATATGCCAACATCGGCTACCTGCTTATCGGTGTCGTGTTTATGCTGGCCGCGCTGGGCTTCAAGGTTTCGCTGGTGCCGTTCCATACCTGGACGCCGGACGTCTATGAAGGTTCGAGCGCGGCGCTGGCGGGCTACATGTCCATCGTGCCGAAGATCGCCGGGTTCATCGTCGTCATGCGCCTGTTCGAGTTCCTCGTCAACAGCGGCGTTGTCTGGCTCGAAATCGTTCTGTACGCTGTCGTCGTCATTACGATGACCGCCGCGAACATCTGGGCGCTGGTGCAGACGGACGTCAAACGGATGCTGGCCTACAGCTCCATCTCCCATGCCGGTTTCGTCATGGCGGCGGTTCTGATCGGAACGACGCAGGCCAACACGGCGCTGTTCCTGTACTGGATCCTGTTCAGCTTCACGAACCTCGGCGGCTTCGCGATGCTGTGGGTCAACCGCCAGAAGCATCTGCTGCCGGGCCAGAGCTCCGATCATCCGTACGAGAAGTTCGCGGGAATGGTCAGAACGATGCCGTTCGCGGCCGTCATGATGGCGCTGTTCATGCTGTCGCTGGCAGGTGTTCCGCCGTTCGGGCTGTTCTGGGGCAAGCTCTACATGATCAGTTCGGCCGTCACCGGCGGGTATCCGGTCCTGGCCCTGATCATGGCGCTCAACTCGGCGATCGCCGGGTACTACTACCTGAAACTGATCGTGTTCATGTTCATGAAGGAGCCGACGCTCGAAGGAGTGGAGAACTACTACATGATGAACGCCTCGCTTTCGCTCAAGACGATCATCGGCGTCGCGGCTTCGACAACGATCTTCGCGGTCGTCGCGGTCAATCCGCTGATCGAATTCATCGCGACGCTGGTCTACAACTCGGGATACTGATCCCGTCCGCTTCCGGGAGCTTCTTCCCCGGAAGGTTTTCCGCCACTCTTTTTTCTATTCCGACTGTTTTTCGAGGATACGATGAAGTATCTGCTGTGCCGGCGCGGAAAAACGCTCCGGAAACTGGCTGCGATTGAAGGTCTGCTGACGTTTGGCCAGCTGTGCCGTGTGGGTGGCGACAGAGGTTTCGAGGGTTTGCAGCGAAATCCTGCCGTCGAGGTAGTCGAGCGTCTCGACGATGCCGATGGCTTTCATCGACTGCGGCGCGCGGCCGTAGCGGCGCTCGAGACCGGCGACCTCGTCGATCAGTCCGTTCCGGATCATTCCGGCCGTCCGTTTTTCAATGCGTTGACGCAGGACGGATCGCTCCACGGTGATCTCGTAGAGGTCGAAATCTTCGATCACCGGTTTGGGCGGATGGCCGGCGAACCATTCCGACGGCGGCATACCGGTCTGTAGAAACAGTGTGAGCATCTTTTCGAGCCGGTAGCGGTCGTTGCGGTCGATTTTGCGCATGGTTGCCGGATCGGCTCCGCTCAGAAGGGTATGGACCTTTTCCGGTTCAAGCATGGCTTCGCGGACCTGACGCAATGTCGTTTCGGACGGTTCCGGAATTTCGGAGATTCCTTCCGCGAGCGCCTTGAGATAAAAGGAAGTTCCGCCGACGATGACGAGAGGGCGTCCTTCGTCGCGGCATCGGGCTTCGGCCTCGCGGTACAGGTCGATAAAGGTCGTGACGTTGAACGGTTCGTCGGGCGCGAGAACATCGATGCCGTAGTGCGGAACGCCGCCGCGCTCTTCGGGCGTCGGCTTGGCCGAGACGATGTCGATTTCCCGGTAGATGGCGAGGGAGTCGAGCGAAAGAACGGCGGCGCCGAGCCGCTGCGCCGCCTCGACGGCGAGAGCACTCTTTCCCGAAGCGGTGGGACCGATGATGGCGATGGTTTTCATACCGTGATTATACGATACAATAGGGCATGAACAGAAAGAAGAGTCTCCGGCGTTTTCTGTCGAAGATCGGAGGAGTGTTGTCGGTGCTTCTGTTCGCCGGGTGCACGAATCTGGTGTTTCAGCCGGACAGGGCGGTGTACGCCACCCCGGCGCAGTACGGCGCGGCATACGAGAACGTCACGTTCGCTTCCGCCGACGGCACGAAACTCGACGGCTGGTGGATTCGTCCGCAGGGAGAGCCGAAAGGGACGGTGCTGGTCGTTCACGGCAACGCCCGGAACATGAGTGCGCATTTTCAGGGGTTCGGCTTTCTGGTCCGAAGCGGCTGGGAAGTGTTCATTTTCGACTACCGGGGCTACGGAAAGTCCGGGGGCGAACCCGGCATGGAGGGGGCGGTGGAAGATACCGTCGCGGCCATCCGGTACGTCCTGCGGCGGCGGAGCGGGAGCCTGACGGTGATAGGGCAGTCGCTCGGCGCGGTGCTGCTGATCGACGCGCTGGCACGGACGGAGACGGATCGCATCCGCCTCGCGGTTTTCGACAGTGCGTTCGCGTCGCTGCCCGAGGCGGGGGACGACGCGCTGTCGGGCAACGCCCTGACCTGGCCGTTTCAGTGGCTGGCCTACCTGACGCTCGACGACCGTTACGACGCGATCGACCGGGTCGGGACGCTGAAGGTGCCGAAGCTGTTTCTCGCCGGTTCGAAGGACCGGATCGTCAATCCCAACCACAGCTGGCGGCTTTTTGATGCCGCTTCCCGTCCCCGGGCCTTCTGGCTCGCGACGGAGGCGGGACACATCCGCGCGCTGGAATCGCCGGCGCTGCGACGGCATTTTGTCGCGTTTCTTTCCCGGCCGGTTTTCCCCGCCGATTTTTCGGAAATGTTGATTTTCGATAAAATATCAATCATTAAAAAAAGTAAGGGACCAGATTGAAACGGATCGTTGCACGGCTGAAGGACTTTAACGAGCTGGTGATGTTCCAGCATTCCGTTTTTTCCCTTCCTTTCATCTTTATCGCGATGATCGTCGCCGCGCACGGCTGGTTCGGCTGGGAACTGCTGGGGCTGGGGGCGCTGGCGGCGGTGACGGCCCGCAATTTCGCGATGGGGGTCAACCGTTACGCCGACCGGGACATCGACGCGGAAAACCCCCGCACGAAAAACCGTCCCAACGCGGACGGGCGGCTGGACAGTACGACGATCCTCGTTTTCAGTGCCGTCAACGCCGTCGCTTTCGTCGTCGTCGCCTACCTGATCAATTCCCTGGCGTTCGCGCTGTCCGTGCCCGTTCTGCTGATTCTGGGAAGCTACTCCTATTTCAAACGCTTCAGCGCGATGGCGCACGTCGTGCTCGGTGTTTCCCTCGGGCTGGCGCCGATCGCGGGGGTGATCGCCGTCGAGGCCGCCGTGCCGCAGTGGTCGGTGCTGCTGGCGCTGGGAGTCGTGTTCTGGGTGGCGGGATTCGACCTGCTCTATTCGCTCCAGGACATCGATTTCGACCGCGAACACGGCCTGCATTCGGTTCCGTCGAAGTACGGGCCGGAAGCGACGCTGTTCATCTCCGCGCTGTTTCATCTCAACACGGTACTGTTCTGGTGGATGTTCGTCTGGGCGGCGGGTCTGGGGTTTTTCGGCTGGCTCGCCGTCGCGGTCTCCGCGCTGATGCTCGCCTACGAACACCGTCTGGTCCGCAGGGACTTCACGAAAATCGACCGGGCGTTTTTCACGGTCAACGGCTATCTCGGGATCGTTTTCCTGGGACTGGTCGTTCTCGATCAGGCCGTGGGGTAACGGATGGGGCTGACGGCGTGCAGGGAGTGCGGGATTCTGGTGTCGATGCCGGAACACCTGAGCCTTTCACAGTACCGCTGCCCCAACTGCAACGCGCTTCTGCACCGCCGCGGCCAGCCTTTTTCGCATGTGATCATCATGGCCGCGGCGTCGCTGCTGCTTTTCGTCCCTCTGACGTTTCTGCCGGTGCTGTCGCTCAACATCATGGGGATGCAGTCGGAAGCGACCCTCTTCGAAGCGCTGTGGCAGCTCTACCGGGACGGCTACCACATCATCGCGGTGCTGTCGCTGATGACGGGGCTGCTGCTGCCGCCGATCATGATGGTGCTGCTGCTGCTCATCCTCGTGCCGCTGCGCTGGGGCTACCGCCCGCAGAAAGTGGCGCTGTACTACCGGATCTACGATCATGCCCGGGAGTGGGGGATGGCGGAAGTCTACCTGATCAGCATCATGGTCGCGATCATCAAACTGAGCAAGATGGCGACACTGCACGTGGGGCTGGGGCTCTACATGTTCGTTTTCTTCTTCATCACCTTCTACATCACCACCGTCTGGTTCAATCCCGACGACATCTGGGACGACGATGCGCTACTTGAGTGACATCGAGGCGGGGAAGGCCCTCTGCCTGCACTGCGGGAAACTGCATCCGGCGACGGCACACACCTGCGACCGCTGCGGGGCGCCGGTGCACCAGCGCATACCGCTTTCCGTCCCCAAAAGCTGGAGTTACGCCATCGCCAGCATTCTGTTCCTGATTCCGGCGAACCTGCTTCCGATGATGATCGTCAACTCGATCGCGGGGGCGGATGCCGGAACGATCATGGAAGGGGTGCTCTACTTTTTTCATCACGGCTCCTACGGCATCGCCTTCGTCATTTTCACGGCCAGCGTCTTCGTGCCGATTTTCAAGGTCACGGTGCTGCTCTATCTGCTGCTGATCATCCATTTCAAATGGTCCGAAAAAGCGCGCTTCGGCCTGAAGCTCTACCGGATCATCCATTTTATCGGCAAATGGTCGATGCTCGATATTTTCGTCGTGGCCCTGATGGTCGGTCTGGTGCAGTTCGGCGGGCTGGCGACGATCGTCACCGGACCCGCCGCGCTGACGTTCGCGTTCGCGGTGGTGATGACGATGCTCGCGACGGAGAGTTTCGATTCGCGGCTGCTTTTCGACACGGGGCGTCCGGTGCCGCCGGCACTTCCCGCGACCGCAAAATCCCAAACGAGGAATGAACATGAATGAAATCGAAAACGCACCCCCGGCGGTGGAAAAGGGCCGGGGAACGCTCTGGCTGGTCTGGCTCATTCCGTTCGTCGCCCTGCTGATGGCGGGCTGGATGATCTACAAATACTATGCCGAACAGGGGGTCGACATCGTCGTCACCTACAATACCGGCAACGGGATCGAAGTCGGAAAGACGCCGCTGCTGTACAAGGGAATCCGCATCGGCCTTGTCAGCGACGTCGAGGTCGATCACCGGGACATCAGCAAAATCAACGTCACCATCACCGTCGACCGGCGGGCGATCGAAGCGGTCGGGCGCAAGGGCAACACCTTCGTCAAGGTGTCGCCGAGGGTGACCCTCACCGAAATCAGCGGGCTGGACACGATCATCAGCGGGGTCTATATCGAGGCCTATCCCGCCGTCAACGACCGCAAAAAGCTGTTGACGCTGCCCCGGCAGTACCGTTTTACCGGGACGGAAGTGCAGCCGGTACAGTACAACCAGAAAGGCGTTTACGTGACGCTCGACGCGCCCGACGGCGCACTGACCGAAGGCACCCCGGTGCTGTTCGACAAATTCATCGTCGGAAAGGTCCTGAAAAAGGTGCTCGACAAAAAAGGCGTGCACTATATCGCGCATATCGAAGAGAAATATGCCTGGCTGGTTCGGGAGAAGAGCCGGTTCTGGAAGCTCAACGCGCTGGAGATCAAGGCTTCGCTGGCGGAAGTCAAAGTGTCGTTCGATTCTCTGGCATCCCTTCTGACGGGCGGAATCGCTTTCGATTCTCCGTCGGACAGCCCGTCCGTTTCGAAAAAGATGATCACCCGGAAACTCTACGAAGACCGTGCGGACATGCGGCTCGAAGACGAGATCGTCGTTTTGAAAACGCACAGGAGCAGTTCTCTGGTCGCCGGCCTTTCGAAAGTCTATTACCGCGGCCACGAGGCGGGACAGGTGGTCAGGGTGGATTTCCGTCCGCAGAGCGACGAAACCGAGATCCATGTGCGGCTGGAGAAAAAATTCCATCCGCTGGCGAACGAGTCGGCCTACTTCTGGTCCGTTCGGCCGGAAATGACGTTTCGAGGCATCCGCGGGCTTGATGCGATCACCCGCGGAACCTACATCGCGTTCGACACCGACAGGAAGGACGCGCCGGTCAAAAAGGCCTTCACCCTGCACGAGACCCCCAAGCCCGTCAGCGGCCACAAAATCCGGCTGACGGTGAAGGAAGCGGGAGGGATCCGTTCGGGGACGCCGATCTATTACCGCAATATCGAGGTCGGTACGATCCAGGAAGTGCATCTGCGGCCGAAGTCCCCTCTGCTCGATGTCGATGCCGTCATCCGCAAACGCTATCTGGGCTTCCTGAACGACACTTCCATGTTCTACAACCGCAGCGGGATCGAGGCGGAGTTTTCGCTGTCGAATGTCCACATCGATGCCGGCCCGCTGGAATCGGTCGTCAGCGGGGGCATCGCGTTCGAGACCCTGCGTTTCGACGCCCCGCTGACGAAAACGAATTTTCCGCTGTACAAGAACTACAAAACGTACAAAAAATTCCGTTATCTGGACGGGGAGGGCCGCAAAATCAAACTGCGCGTTTCGGAACTCGGCAGTCTCGGCGAGGGAGACCCCGTCCTGTACAAAAAAATCAAGGCGGGGGAAATCATGGACGTGAAGTACCTCGAAGCCGACGACGCGTTCGAGCTGACCCTCTTCATCGCGGCGCCGTACAGCCGGAAGATCAACAGCTCCACCCGTTTCACCGAAGCGAGCGGGATCGACCTGGAAGTCGCTTTTCCGGAAGTCACGCTGAAAGCGGGCAGCCTCGAAACGATCGTCCGCGGCGGCCTGAGTTTCGAAACCCCGGACCCTTCGGCGGCGAAAGACGAAGGCGTTTTCGGCCTCTACGACGCCGTGGCGGCGAAATACAGGCACTTTACCCTCTATATGGAGGAAGGCTACGGCCTCAGAAAAGGGAGCGCGCTGCTTTACAAACAGCTGCCGGTCGGGAAAGTGGCATCCGTCGAACTCGGGGACGGCCGGGTCGAGGCGGATGTCCTGATCGAAAAGCGCTACGGGAAGCTGCTCGATGCCGATACCTGGTTCTGGGTGGAAGCGTTCGAGGCCGGCATCGACGGAGTCAAAAACGTTTCGGCCGCGATCAGCGGTCCGGCGATCGCCCTGCGGCCGGGGATGAGCGGGAAGACGGCATCCTCCTTCGCCCTGCGGAAGGCCCCGCCGCCGCCCACCTACGGCAAGGCGGGACTGCGGGTGGTGCTGATCGCCGACCGCCGCAGCAGTCTGGACGTGGGGTCGCCGGTGCTTTACCGTCAGGTGAAGATCGGGCAGGTCGAATCCTGGACCCTGCTCGGAGACGGGACCGGTGTGGAGATCGTCGCGTTCATCGAGCCGAAATATATCCACCTCGTCCGCGCCAACGCGAAGTTCTACAACGCGACCGCGTTCGGCATGGATGTCAGCCTGACCGGGGTCAAGGTGAAAACGGAAACGCTCGAGACGATGCTCAGCGGCGGCATCAGCATGGCCGTGCCGGAACCGCCCGGCGCGGTGGCGAAAGAGGGGACGCGTTTCCTGCTCTACAACGAGCCTGAAAAAGAGTGGCCGCAGTGGAAACCGAAACTTTAGGAGCGAGACAGACAACATGAGTATCTTCAGAGAATACGACATCCGGGGAATTTACGAAAAGGAACTGAACGAGGCCAGCGTCAAACGCATCGGGTATGCACTGGCGGGAAAGATCGGCGGGAAGTACGTCGCCGTCGGCTACGACGCCCGAACCCATTCGCCGGCGCTGTTCGAGTACCTCTGCGCGGGACTCAACGCCGGAGGCAAAACGGTGCTGGCGATGGGAATGGTGCCGACGCCGGTGAACTATTTCGCCAACTATCAGACGTTCGAGGTCGAGGATGAAGAGGTCACCCCGTCGGCATCGGTGATGATTACCGGTTCGCACAATCCGCCGGAGTACAACGGTTTCAAGATTACGGTGGACCGTGCGCCGTTTTTCGGGGAACAGATCTACGAACTGGGGAGGGAGACCGAAGACCTCGACGTTCCCGAAGTGCCGCGCCGTGTCATCGACATCGACGTCAAAAGCCGTTATATCGACTATATCTGCGGTCAGTTTTCGCATCTTGAAGGCATGAAGGAACGGATCGTCTACGACTGCGGCAACGGCGTGGCCGGAACGGTACTGCCGGAGATCTTCGCGCGGCTGGGGCTTGACGCGAAAGGGCTCTACGTCGAACCCGACGGCACGTTCCCCAACCACCATCCCGACCCGTCGGTCGAAGCGAACCTGGCCGACGTCGAGGCCCTGCTGGAAAAAGAGGGAGATATCGCTTTCGCCTACGACGGAGACGCCGACCGTATCGCCGTGCTGACGCACCGGCACAACATCAAGGGCGACCAGATGGCGCTGCTTTTTTCGATGGGGATGGAGTCGCCGACGGTGATCGGCGAGGTGAAGTGTTCGCAGGTGATGTACGACACTCTCGAAGCGCGCGGGGCGAAAGCGGTGATGTACAAGACCGGCCACTCCAACCTCAAGGTCAGGATCAAAGAGCTCGATGCCGATCTCGCCTGCGAGGTGAGCGGGCACGTCTTTTTCAACGACCGCTATTTCGGCTTCGACGACGCGATCTACGCGACCTTCCGGATGCTGGAACTCGTGCACGAAGGGATCGATCTCGACGCGGAGCTGGAGAAACTGCCGCAGGTTTATTCCACGGAAGAGATCAAGGTGGAGACGACCGAAACGGAGAAGTTTCCGCTGATGGAGCGGCTGAAAACGCTGTTGCAGTCGCCGCCGGAAGGTTTCCCGAAGATCCGTGACATCATTACCGTCGACGGCGTCAGGGTCGTTTTCGACAACGGCTGGGGGCTGGTGCGCGCGAGCAACACGACGCCGGTGCTCGTCACCCGGTTCGAGTCGCCGTCGCCCGAAGATGCCCAACGGTACGAGACGGCGCTCAACGACCTGATCGCCGAAGCGAAAAGGAGCCTGTAATGGTGAAGGTCGCGGCGGTACAGATGGCGATGGGGGCCGACAGGGCGGCCAACAGGGACAA
>Ga0256843_1003421_pt1 | contig 11021 bp, 11 predicted proteins | sample AlvinellametaG_FD_191572 | JGI IMG/M metagenome (GOLD analysis project Ga0256843, IMG submission 191572) | Pompeii worm associated microbial communities from hydrothermal vent at the East Pacific Rise, Pacific Ocean - Alvinella | ecosystem: Host-associated > Annelida > Integument > Unclassified ... | reverse complement strand
TTGAGCATATCAGTATCATAATAACCTACCATTGTACGGTTATAATAGCTCCAAGCCACCGATGCCAAAAGTGCAGCAATAAGCCCCATCTCAAGGTTTTTAAAAGCACGTGCAATAAGAATAATAGGTACTACAACCAAAGAGCTTAAAAAAGCAGGCATATAGAAGATTATAGTCTCAAAAGAGAGTGGTAAAATTTTCACAAAAAAAGCTGTCAGTTGAGAGAGTGCTTTGTCAACAGGTGATAGATCATTGGCCTGATGTGTTCCTGCTAAAATATCTCTAGCACCCTCAGCCCAATAGTAACCATCATTGGTATTAATCATAAACTCACCATTATATTTAAAAGCGTCAAAGTCACCAAACTGACTCACCCAAATTAAGCGCATTAAAAATGAAAATATAAAAGCTATAAAAATATATAAAATTGTGATTTTTGTATCTTGTGAAGTTTTAATCAAGTCTATTCCTCAAGTTATGTGGAGGAATTATAACATAAAAAAGTGGCTCCGGATACTGGATTCGAACCAGTGACCAAGTGATTAACAGTCACCTACTCTACCGCTGAGCTAATCCGGAATTTATAGAAGAATTTTATCTAAAAATATTTAAAGTAATCTAAATATAACCATTGGGATTCATATTTTGCCACTTCCATGTACTTTTACACATATCATCTAAAGAATATACTGCTTCCCAATTTAACAACTGTTTTGCTTTAGATACATCTGCATAGCACTCTGCTATATCACCAGATCTTCTAGGCATGAATTTATATGGAATTTTTCTTCCAGAATTTTTTTCAAAAGCTTTTATTATTTCTAGAACACTATGTCCTTTTCCAGTACCAATATTAATTACTTCAAAACATGGTTTTTTCAAAAAAGATAAAGCTTTTAAATGTGCTAATGCTAAATCTACTACATGAATATAATCTCTAACACCTGTTCCATCATTTGTTTCCCAGTTTTGTCCAAAAATTTGTAAATATTCTCTTTTACCTAATGCGGTTTGGGCTATTAATGGCATTAAGTTATTAGGAATACCATTTGGATTCTCACCTATTAATCCTGTTTTATGTGCTCCAACAGGATTAAAGTATCTCAATATAATAATTTTCCATGATGAATCACTTTTATATATATCCTGCAAAATATTTTCTATCATTAACTTTGTTGTTCCATAAGGATTCATAGTACGTAAAGGATGTCTTTCATCAATAGGCAAATATTCAGGATTTCCATATACAGTTGCAGACGAACTAAAAACAATTGTTTTAATTTTTGCTTTTTTCATAGATTTTAGTAAAGATATAGTTCCGCTAACATTATTATCATAATATTCTAAAGGTTTTGCAACTGATTCACCTACTGCTTTTAAACCCGCAAAATGTATAACAGCATCACATCCTAACATAGCCCTATATAATTTCTTTTCATCTCGGATATCACCTTCTATAAAAGTTATTTTTTTATTGGCAATTTTTTCAACTTTATTTAATGCCTTCTTTGTTGAATTAGACAAATTATCATAAATTACAATATCATAACCTTCCGCTAAAATTTCTACACATGTATGCGTTCCTATATATCCACTACCACCTGTTAAAAAAATTTTTCTTCTCACTATCTACCTCTTTTTTCTAAAACTATTTTTATAGTTTTAATAATAATTTTTAGTTCCAATAATATATTCCAATGTTTAATATAATATAAGTCATACATTAACTTCTGTTTAGCATCTTCTAAGCCATCACCATAAGGATACATAACCTGCGCCCAACCAGTAATACCTGGTTTAACTATGTGCCTTTGATTATAATATGGAATTCGACTTTCAAAATCTTTTTTAATCCAATATTTACGTTCTGGTCTTGGACCAATTAAACTCATCTCTCCAAACATTATATTTAACACTTGAGGAATCTCATCTAACCTACTTTTTCTCATAAATTCTCCAAAAGGAAAAACTCTTGAATCATTTGCTGATGCAAATTTTACACCAAATTTTTCAGCATCTTCATACATACTTCTAAATTTAATACATTCAAACTCTTTATTTTGTAAGCCTACTCGTAATTGTCTAAAATATAAGCTACCAGGGCTCTGTTCATTTATCTTCTTTTTTACAATAATACTTACAACACATAAGAACGGTAATAAAAATATAATTGCAATTATATCAATTATACTTTTTTGTAGCTTTTCTATAAAATTAAATTCTTTAATTTCATCTAAAAAATGTAAATCATTATTAGAATCAGGAATATAACATTTATATAAATATTTTTCTAAAAAATGTTCTATTGAAAGTATTTCAAACTTTGTACGTGCTATTTTAAACTTTATATTTGTTAAAAATCTAATAATCTCATCATCAACTTTAGCTTTAGTATTTAATACTATTATTGTAAATGCATCATTTTTTAATATCTGATCAATACGATTAATCACATCTTTTGCAGACTCTTTTTTATATTTAATTGTTGTAATAGTATCAAATTTTTTATTTAATTGTTTTTTTTCTAAATCTGTAAATTGATATTTTTCTCCCAAAATCAGCATATTATCTTTTATTCCTTTTTATAATAGCATTATAAATATAATGCAGTAAATAATAACTACTATCAAATACATTTAGCTTTACTATATTTCTATAGATATGCCATTGCCATTTTAATGCTTTTATTTTATTTGAAGATAAAGAATCTGTTAATACCCTATATTGAGCTAAAGATTCATTAATACCTTGAGTAGTTTCTATTTGTTTCATTATTTTCAACCATAATAAATAATCCTCATGTCCTATATCATCCATATATAATTTACCCATTTTAGTGCAATCATAAATTCCTGTTAAATTACCTATATGATTTGACTTTAACATATCCTCGTAATTAATAACTTCTTTAACACTTTTATTATTAAGTATATTATTATTTTTATCTATCCTATCATAGGCACTATATGTTAACCATAATTTATTCTCTTTCATAAATTTTATTTGTTTTTCAAGCTTTTTAGGTTTCCATAAATCATCACTATCTAAAAAAGCTATATATTGTCCTTTTGCTTCTTTAATTCCTATGTTCCTAGCAACTGCTGGACCATTATTAGTCTCTAATTTTATTAGTTTTATACGATTATCTTCTTTTGTATATTTACTTATAATATCATTAGAGTTATCCATACTACAATCATCTATAATAAGCATTTCCCAGTACTGATAAGTTTGAGATAAAACAGACTCTATAGTTTGTGATATAAACCTTGAAGAATTATATGATGGTGTTATTATTGATACTAAATTATTTTTCATATTTCACCTTGGAACAATTTTTTTTAATAAGGTATTTTCTGTAATATCAAGATAAAACATTTGGAAATAATTAATATTGTACTTATTGTATAAAGAATTATATATAAGATATTGTCGCCATTTAATACAAAAATACCATATTGCTTTCTTATAAACAATTGTACAATAAGATGAATTAAGTAAATTCCAAAACTTAATCCACGTATCATAGTAATAAATTTGGATAATATTTATTATTTTATTCCCTCCCCCTATTTTTAAGATAACAAATACCAATATAGCTTCAATAATTGTAGTTATTGCAAAACTATTATAAAAATACATAATTAATTTATTTGATTGCAATGAAAAATAATATATAAAATAAGAAAATGTTGAAACAATTAAAAAAAATAAAATAATAGTCAAATAAAACCATTCTTTTCTAATTCTAATATGTATACTATGTATAATATAACCTAGTGAAATATATCCAATATAGCTAGTAATCATTGGCATATACTTATAAATATTACATTGAAATATTAAATTTAATAAAGGCACTATTGAAACTCCAATAATCCATAATGTAATATAATATATTACTATTAATTTTGTTAAATGATTAATAAAAGTTTGTAATATTAGTATAAATAAATATATTCCTATCAAATCATATAAAAACCATAAATGATAATATGCACTCTGATTTAAACTACTAAAAATACTATTTACTATTTCTATCTCTTTATGTAATGCAAATTTCTTAAATAAAATATATATTATAGACCCTGATATAAAAGAAATAAGGATTCTAACTACTCTATTTTTTAAAAAAATTTCAATATTATTATTTTTAGTTAATAGTAAATCCATCATAACTATAAAAAACAATATTAGTGACATTTGTACTGATGAATTATAAATATTTCCTAACCACCAATTAAATATACTAATTTCCATCTTAATGGGAATTATAGTAGTGGTATGAATAGCAACTGCACCTATAATAGCAATAACTTTTATAAAGTCAATATATATTAACCTATCTAGTTTCATTTTAGTCTCATAAAGATTAAAAACTTAACAATCATTCTTTTTAAATCATTTTTCATCTCATCAATTAAAGTTAATAAATGTCTTTTTAGAATGTTATTTTTTATAATCTCTTTATTTTTTACCAACTTATTTGTTTCTAAATCATACACATCATAACATTCTACAATAGTTCTTGGTGAAAAGTTTTTGATTTTGATATTATTTTTTTCAAATATTTTATACAACATATCGTGAACATGATGCATTCTTGCATTTTCATAATAACCAGAATTTATTCTTGCAAAATAATTACTATGATAATGATTTGGATCATATTGCTTTTCACTAGAAGTTGTTTTCCAACCTAAATCAACACCATAAAAATTAATTTTTTCAGGTTTAAATAAAAGTGCAATTTGTGAAGCAAAATTTATACTTGTACCAGATTTAGTAAAGTATTCTTTAGGGTAAACTACACTATTAAACATATATAATCTTGGTTCTTTAATACAATTTACAACATATAACTCAGAAGATAAAATTTCTTGTGTTGTTTTTCTACTATCATTTAATAAAAACTGATAAACTTCTTTAGAAATAATAGTTTTTTCAGATACTTGAGAGCCATTATATAAACTACTGTACCACTCATTTCCCCACTCTTTATTAGCAATATTATCAGTAATAAAAATATAAATAAATAATTTTATATTATGATCTTGAATAAAAGAATCTATTCTATTCATACCAATTAACTTACCTTGAAAATTATACCCTTTTGGTATATCTTTTAAACTTGGTCCATTTCCAAATATAGTTATACAATCTTCAGTTGTAAAATCAAATTCACTTGGTTTATTTATAAATTTTATATTATCCATGTATTATCTCCAATATTTTTTTTCTTATATTGAATTTTAATTTTTTATTAACTATTAAATTAAAATATTTGGATGCTTGCAATTGTTTCTTTATAGTTCTTTTTAAATTAAATTGTAAAGAATCATTAGAACCATGAATTAATCTATAAATTACTATATCAGTATATTTTACCTTTTCTATAAAATTTAAAGCTAACATATTTATTCTACTATCCAGCCAAACATCAGAAAATTTTTTGTCAAAATTTATTATTTTATCTAAATTATCAATAAGTAATTGTTTATTGATTACAATACCAGATGTTGGAACTATAGTAGGCCATATTTTAGTATTAATTTGATGTACTTTTCTTTTAATCATTTGTTTTTCTTTTGGTAATTTATGATAAGATTCAGCATCTCTTAAATCATTAAAATATATTTTGCATTTAGTTTTATTAACCTCATTATATATATTTTTTATTGAATTTTCACCAAACCAATCATCAGAATCTATAAAAACAATATAATCATTTAATTCTTTGTTGTAAGAATCTATAACTTTTTTAATACCTTCTAATTGTCCAAATGATGGGTATTTTCTTTTTAGTTCAATGGGTGATACTTCTATAATTGTTAAGTTATTTATATTATTAGTATGAATATAGCTATTTACAAAACCTAAGCTATCATCAGAAGAACCATCATCACAAAAGAAAATATTTATATTATCATTATTAAATGCATATTCTAAAGAAATAAAAAGTTGTCCTAAAAACCTTTTATAATTATAATTAAAAATCACTATTGATAGTTTCATATTTCTATATCTTTTAATAATGATTTAACAGTATCATATTTTTTAAATGGCATTTCACTTAAAGGACTAAGATTATATATATTAATTCCCTGCTGATATAACCAGTATTCTAAATATGGTACAGTACCTTTTGTATAATAAAATTCAAAATCATCAACTTTATAAGCATTACTATCTTCATCTTCTTTATTATCATAAAAGTGAAATTTACCTTTACTATTCATATCTATTCCACATAAAATAATATTTTTTGCTTTAAATAATACTGGTAGAAAAATCGCTAACTCAAAAAATATTCCAACACCCCAAGGTCTTCTAAAACTATTTTTCAATTCATTTTCTTCATAGTTATTATTTCTAAATAATGAATTTTTTACTTTATAACTTTTAATTGGAAAATGTAAGTGTGTATTAGAATTATTCATAAATTGAGATACACTCATTCTATAATTTCCAATTTTAGAATATGCCTTACCGTATCTAACTTCATTAAAAACTTGAATATTTGAATACTCTGGATATTTTAAACCTGCTTGTTTAATAGAAACTACTGGATATTTTTTTAGTAAACTTTTAAATTCTTCATCATTATCAAACAATTCTAAAGACGGACCAGCACCTAATATTATCCAAGTGTCATCTTTTATTAAATTTTTTTTAGATACTTTTAATAACTCTTGATATCCAAGATAGTTTTTAATCTTTGACTTACAGTTTAATTCTTTTAAATTCAAATTAGGAAATTTTTCTTTTAACATTTTTCACCTTTATAGTTTTAATTTTTCAATATACATACTAACTACTGCTTCTGTAGAAAAGTTTTTTCTAGCTTGATCTGAAATTTCTTTTTTAGTTAAAACATTCTTTGAATTTATCATTTTATTAAATTTATTACAAACATTATTTATCCCTTTGTAATTACTATATTCAATACAACAATTATCAAAAAAAGTGTCTTTCAAGCCTGCATTTTTAGATGATATAACAATACTACCACACGCTTGAGCTTCTACTTGAAACAGACCAAATGCTTCAGGTGGAAATATTGATGTAACACAAGCTGTTGCCGTAGCAAATGTATATAGATTTCGTAACTCACTTGATGTACAATTACCCATATATATACACTCTTTAATGAATTGATTAGCATATTTTTTATCCTCAATTATACCTGCTATTACACATTTTATGCCTAACTGTTGTGCAATTTTGTATACGAGTTTAGTTCTTTTATGTTTATTAACCCTTCCTACATATAATAGATACTTTTCCTTAATCAAAGGTGTTTCATCTACAATATAAAACTCTTGAAAATCTATAGGATGAGGGATAACTATACCTTGCTTTAAAAAAAACATATTCTTTAAAAAATTTGATGGAAAGATTATATTAGTATTACCAGAAAAATTTTTATAATGTCCAATCTCAAAAAATTTTATTTTTTTAGCCTCTAAATAATTACGAATATCTTTTTGCTCGGAATGGTTTAAAAATACAACATCATCTTTTTCTAAATTATTTTGCAAATAAGTAAAAATACCACTTAAATACTCTTTTGAATGATGTGTTAAATTTTCTTTTATATTTACAATATCATTGATTAAAATACCATTATCTTCATATGGATCAAAAATTATTTTTAATTTATCTTCATAAGATTTATTTCTTTTAGCTAAAACCTTTACTGAGTAGCCTTTCTCTGTAAAACCATTTGCTAAATTCCATATTACTCGTTCTATTCCACCATATTTTACTACTGGAATCTCTAATGTACCAGGTGCTATAAATACTAATTTCAATTTCTTATCTCCTTATTGTATTTTATATAAAATGCTGTAAAAACCCAATACAATATATATAAATCATATTTCACAAATCCAGACACAAGTAAATCAGCCAAAAGTATAGGTAAAATCAAAATTAAAAATCTAATTGATTTTTTGAATTTTAAATAAAAGAATACTATGGTTAATGGCATAAAATAAAATATTAATGATAATAGTATTCCAACTTTTGTAAAAATAAGAAAATAGCCTATTTCTTGACCTTGTGCTATATGTGCACCCATACCCCAAAATATCATTTTAATTTCATCTGTTTTAATTAAGTCGAAAAACCAAAATATATCTGAAACTCTTTGTGAAAAAGAACTATTTTGAGATTCTAGTATAGGATTTAAATTACCACTTTTATAAACAAGATATAAGTGATGGTACACTGTCTTAATAGGTGAAAAATTATTTACAAGATATAAGAAAGCAATAAAAACTAAAATACCAATAATTATCTTATGTACAAATTTAAGTTCTAAAAATAAATAATAAAAAGGCAATAAAAAAGTACTTCTTGTATTACTAAGCAAAGACCCTATAAAGACAAATAAATTAAATTTTTTAGAAACTTTTTTATTATTTACTGATAATTTATATAAAAGCATCATCAGCATAATAACTTGTGTATATATGTAAAACCCAACAGTAAGACCTGAAGCCCTACTATAAGGAAAATTTGATATATATCCTTGTACTGACCCATATAAAGACATCATAATTTGCCTTGTATATGGAAATTGTTGTAAAAAAGCGACTACAATACTAATAATTATTAAATGATACCATATTTTCCTATTTAATTCTTCATTAGAATATATAATCAAAAAATATAATAACACTCCAGATAAAAGTTTTATATAAAAATAAGCATTTCCAATAACTGTACTATTAAGTATGCTATATGTTATATGAATACTGATGTATATAACAATAATAGAAAATAGAAAAATATCTGTATATTTTATTTTTACTGATTGTTTTAAAAATTTATATAAAAATAAAAAAATTATTACTCCAAAAAAAAGTAACACTTTTAAGTTTATAAATATAAAGCCTGTAAACTGTAGTGTTGGAATTAAAAAATAAATAAAAATTAAATATTGTATTTTATATTTGAAGATTTTATGCATTTTTACTCTTGATACTAAAAAAAGCTTGATTAAGTAAATGAAGATTCTTACTTGATTTTTGATTTATAAAATTAGAAAAATATGAAATATATATCATTGTTATTATTGTGGCATATGCTGCACCATTGATTCCATATTGAGCTATAAGAAAATAGTTTAATACAATATTTATAAATGCTCCAACAACTGTTCTAAATAAAAATGATTTTGTATAATTATTTATGACATACCATTGATCACACACAGCATTTATAAATGAAAAGAATACACTTATCATTAAAATATTCAATACAACTATACTTTTTCTATATTGTTCACCAAATGCTATTTTAAGAATATCTTGTCCAACAAAAAAATAAATTATTATTATAAAAATACTTACTATACCCATTAATCTATAAAATTTAATAAATTTTGTATTTTGCATTTTCATATTATTTGTATTTTTCACTAATAGAGGAAATAATACTTTAGTAAGAATAGATGCTAAAAAAATTAAAATTAAATAAATTTTATAAGCCATAGCATATATTCCTACTGAATAATTATCCATCATTTTAGAAATCATTAACATATCAATATTTGCAATAATAACCATAGAAATTTTATGAGGCATTAATGGCCAACTATCATTTAATAAAGACCTGGCAATTTTAGAATTATATTTCCACCTTTTAATGGAATCAAATTTCAAATAAAAATATAAATACATTGAAGCAATAATAAAACTTTCTAAAATTGCAATATATGCAAAGAAAATTAATTCATAATTATAAATAATTAAAAAGATTTTTGCCAATGATGAAATTAAAAATGCAAACCCATTTGAAATGGCTACATATTTATTTAATAACTTTGCTTGAAAATATGAATCTAACATACTCATTATTTGAAATATATAACTAAATGATATTATTAAAATAAGAGTATTCTCTTTACACTGATTAAAAAATACATAAAAATAGATTGTAAGTATAAGTAGAATAGCACTTATGAATTGCATTACAAATGATGTACCAAAAAGATAATCTTGAGAATATTTTTTTAAAAGTAAATCTCTTGTAATTATAGGGCCAAGCCCTAAAGTAACAAAAGCAATAAATACTCCAATTATTGCTTGCGCAAAAGTTAATATACCAAAATCTGCTGGACCTAAATATCTTGCCATCCAGATATTTACAAAAAAACCAACCAATAATCTAATAATTTTTTCTAATAATAACCAACTAATATTTGTTGTATATTTTTTTATATTATTTATATTCATCATTAAGTAAAATATATCTTATTAAAAGAATATATATATTTATTTTTATTATTTAAATCTATATTGTTATATCCATAAAACTCTATTCCATTCATGTGAGAAGCTTCATAATCATTTATAGAGTCTCCTATTAAAATACTTTCTTCTTGTTTATAGTTGTTTTGTTCTAAAATATCTTTAACAATTTTGCTTTTGACTTTTGGTGAACCATTAATCGATAAAAAATATTTTTCTAAATTTAATCTACTACATATATATTTGAGATCACTTTCATCGGCACCTGAAGCTATATGCATATTATATTTTTTATAATTTTGCTTTATGAAGTTTAAAGTATCTTTTATAAGATACTTTTTTTGTGCTAATTCCTCTTTTGTAATTTGGGAATACCTTTTAGCATACTTCAAGATATCTTCATTTAGAATACTTTTATTTAGAATTTTCGTAAAAAAATACTCTATTTTTTTATAACGTGACATACCACCATTATACATATGATATTCGATTAGTTCATCAACCTTATTTTTTGGAAAGTTTTCAAATAGTTTTCTAAAACCTTCACTTTTTACAGGTATAGAGTCAAGTATAACACCATCAAAATCAAAAATAATATTTTTTATCAAACAGCAACCTTTACTACTGTTTTAACGACTTTTTCACTCTTATTTGTTTGGAGACAAGGCATATGAGCATCTTCAGGAAAAAAAATAGCGATATCGCCTTTTTGAAGCTTTAAAGAAGAAGCACTCTTTGTATCATCATATTTTATTAAATCCA
>Ga0256843_1003420_pt1 | contig 11022 bp, 14 predicted proteins | sample AlvinellametaG_FD_191572 | JGI IMG/M metagenome (GOLD analysis project Ga0256843, IMG submission 191572) | Pompeii worm associated microbial communities from hydrothermal vent at the East Pacific Rise, Pacific Ocean - Alvinella | ecosystem: Host-associated > Annelida > Integument > Unclassified ... | reverse complement strand
AGCATGGTGAGACAAATGCTGCCGGTGCATATGGATGGGCTCAGGGAATGTATACAGATATGTTTCAAGAGTAGCCTCGTTTAATTTTTAATTTAGCAGAGTTAGAGTAGAATTCGGCTATCAATTTCTAGTAGGGAAATCTAGGCATTTATGTTTAGGTTGCTTCACGATCAAAAGTGAGGTTACGCTATCCGAACGGATTGTAATAATTTTAAGGATATATTTATGAAAAAAATTCTTTTTCTTTTAGTAGCATTTTCTGCTGCTGCTTTCGCTAACGAAGGTGGAGCTGAAAAAATCGCTCTTTTAAGTGACAATGGTGCAATGGTTGCAGCATTCTCAATGATCGCTGCTGGTATCGCTATCGGTACTGCTGCTCTTGGTGGTGCTATCGGTATGGGTAGTACAGCTGCTGCAACTATCGCTGGTACAGCACGTAACCCAGGTCTAGGTGCTAAACTTATGACTACAATGTTCATTGCATTAGCAATGATCGAAGCTCAAGTTATCTATGCACTTGTTATTGCATTGATCGCTCTTTACGCTAACCCATTCGTAGGTTAATCGTAAGCTTCCTCTCTTGAGTCCGCGTTAGCGGGCTCACTTTTTTTAAAACTGCGCAGGTGGTGGAATGGTAGACACGCTATCTTGAGGGGGTAGTGCCAATAGGTGTGAGGGTTCAAGTCCCTCTCTGCGCACCATTTCTTTTTAATCAATCAAATCAAACTTTAAATTTCATCACTTTTCCAAGCTTCTACAGCATCTTGAAGTGTATCAAACTCATCTGACTTTCCAACTATAAAGACTTCATCAAAAACATAACATACTATACGACGACTCAGTGGTTCTAATAAAAAGGCACAATACTCTTCACTGTTCTTTGCATGTGTAGAGAGTACTCTCATACCATCAACAACATCACCAACTTCAACTATCGCATCATACTCAACATTGAGAAGTTTTTTCCCATCACTTTGAAAGACTGCCATGTACGCTCACTTTTTTAGTATAATTCTATCAAAAAAAGGCAATATTTATGCATTCAGTCATTTTTGTCTGCTTGGGAAACATCTGTCGATCTCCTTTGGCAGAGGGTGTAGCAAGAGAGATCGTTCGTAAAAATTCGCTAGATATAGTTGTAGACTCTGCAGGAACAGGAGATTGGCATATTGGCGAGCCACCCTGTCCTAACTCTATTAAAGTTGCACAGTTACATGGTATAGATATCAGTGATCTGAGAGCTAGGCAGGTAACGAAGCAGGATTTAGAAAAGTTTGCACTTATTGTAGCTCTTGATGAGAGTAACAAAGAAGCGTTGATAAAAATGGGTGCTAAAAATGTTGTGAAGCTTGGATCGTTTGGTTATGATGGGGCAGATGTTCCCGATCCTTACTTTTTTAGGGGCTTTGAAGGTTTTGAAGAGGTTTTTAAGATGATAGATATTTGTGTAAAAAATCTTTTTCAGATAGAATTTGGCTATAAGGAAGTGTAGATGAAAATAGCAAATGATATATCGGAGTTGATAGGCAATACTCCTCTTGTAAGACTCAACACACCATCACAGCTTAGTGGTGCGACGATACTTGGTAAATGTGAGTTTATGAACCCTACATCATCGGTTAAAGATCGCATCGGCTTTAACATGATTCAAAAAGGGCTAGAGTCAGGCGAGATCACAAAAGAGACAACTATTATAGAGCCAACAAGCGGTAACACAGGAGTAGCACTTGCATCGATCTGTGCTGCAAAAGGGCTTCGTCTTATCTTAACTATGCCAGAGTCTATGAGTATTGAGCGAAGAAAACTGCTTGGTGCATTTGGAGCAGAACTAGTCTTAACCCCTGCAGCTGAGGGGATGAACGGAGCTATACAAAAAGCACAAGATCTGGCTTCTAAAGAGCCAAATGCTATTGTCCTGCAACAGTTTGCAAACCCTGCAAATCCAGAGATACACAGACGCACAACAGCACAGGAGATCCTTCGAGATACTGAGGGCTCTTTAGATGCTTTTGTAGCAGCAGTAGGAACTGGTGGTACACTCACAGGTACAGCAACGGCTTTAAAAGAGGAGCTAAAAGATATTGCTGTTTTTGCAGTTGAGCCGGCTGACTCTGCAGTACTTTCTGGAAAAGCTGCTGGAGCGCACAAGATTCAAGGTATAGGGGCCGGTTTTATTCCAGATATTTTAGATACAGAGATCTATGGTGAAGTCATTACTGTAAGTAATGAAGATGCGATAGAGACGGCAAAAATGCTTGCAAAAAAAGAGGGACTTTTAGTTGGCATCTCTGCTGGAGCCAATGTCTATGCAGCTATGCAGGTAGCAAAACGAGCTGAGTTTCAAGGCAAAACGATTGTAACTATTCTCTGTGATACCGGAGAACGCTATCTCTCTACTGAGCTTTTTGGTGAAGCGTGAGTATCTTGAGACCATCAAAGTTTGTGATGGGAAGGTCTATAATCTAGCGTATCATCAAAAGCGCTATGAAGGAGTTCTTGTGGAGTATGCACAAGAGCCAAAGTTACTGCAGGATTTTATAGACCCACCCAAAGAGGGGCTCTATCGTTGCCGTTTGCTCTATAATGCAAAGGAGATTCTCTCAGTTAGTTTTCATCCATACAAGAAGCGCTCTGTACTTTCCTTGAAACTTATAGATGCTTTGGATCTTGAGTATGCTAAAAAGTATGCAGACAGAAGTGCTTTAGATGCTCTTTTTGAAAAAAGAGAGGGGTGCGATGATATCTTAATGGTAAAAAATGGCTTTGTGAGAGATACAAGCATTGCAAATATAGCACTCTTAAAAGATGGTATCTGGTACACTCCAAAAGAGCCTCTTTTACGAGGGACAACAAGAGAGAGACTCTTAGATGAAGGAAAGATTGTTGAAGATTATATAGGAGTTGATACTCTAGATAGTTTTGAATCGATTGCATTGATGAATGCAATGATAGATTTTGATATAATTCAAAATAAAAGTGTAGAGGAAGTAGTGTGTTAGAAAAGTTAGTAGAAGAGAAGCATTTTGCGCAGTTGATGAAGAGACATTTAGAGGAACTCATTGTTTTACTCTTTGAAAAAGAGCAAAATTTTGGTGTTTTGTGTAAAATTGAAGATATCTCATTTAACCCTGAGTTGCCAGAGGAGATGTTTGCCGAGTTTAGACCATTGACTCTCTTCTTTTTGGCAGGCTATACTTTTGAGACTGCAAAGATTGAAGATGGCTTTTTGATCTTTGAAGCTGGTTTTGGCAGAGAAAATTTTGGAAGTGTAGTATCTGTACCACTACTGAGTATTTTACAGGTTATTGTAGATGATACGCCGATTATGATCAATTTAGCAATAGAGAAAGAGGATCTAGAACAAGAGCTAGAGAAAGAAGTTGATGAGAGCGGTGTAAAAAATTCGATGGCCTCTTTTCTTTCAAACCCGGAAAATCAGAAGTTTTTAAAGAAGTAAAAACTTCTCAGAGTTTTAAACTCTGTGAAGTGAGAGAAGGTAGTTGACAACATTGTCAACAAAGGCATCATGTTTACGCTCTTTAAGGTAAGCGATATAGAAGTTTCTTGTGATTTTATGATTTTTTAGTCTTGCTTCATAGAGTTGACCATTTTCTAACTCCGCTTTAATCACATGACGAGACATGATTGAGACTAAAGGACACTCAGAGTTTTTATCTGCATGTAAGATAGACTCTTTAATAGCTGTAGGGCTGGCAAGTACACCTATGACATTGAAGTTTGTACACTGTACACCGATCTCTTCAAAAACTTCTGCTGTGAGTCTTCTTGTATGTGAGTCTTCATTACGACAGATCCAGTCAAAATCAAAAAGATCATCTGCCGAGAGGTGTTTTTTGATAGGTTGGTTTGAAAAGACTACAAGTTCATCTTCAACCCACTCTCTATAGATTACACCCTCTTTAAAGATAGGTGATTCAATAAGTGCTACATCGATTTTCTTATCTTCGAGTTGTTCAATGATATTGTCTGAGAGGTCAACATTCATAAAGACTTCATTATCGATGCGCTTTTTGATCTCTCCAAGGTAGTTAGGAAGTACATAATTCCCAATTGCAAAAGAAGAACCCATTACAAAAGTAAACTCTTTGTTGATGATTTTTAGCAGCTCTTTTTCTGAGTTTTGAATGGCTTTCTCAAGACGAAGAGCAATACGATAAAGATCTTCTCCCTCTTTTGTTAAAACAATACCATTCTTTTTACGCTCAACAATTTTTGTGTCAAGATAGTCCTCGATGAACTTAATCTGCTGTGTTACAGCGGGTTGAGAGATACCGAGTTTTGCTGAAGCTTTGGAAAAACTTTTCTCTTTTATCACCATCAAAAACGTCTGTAATTTCGCAAAATCTTTTAACATAATAATTCCTATAAGTAATAATAATGACAAAATTATAACTCAGAATTATAATTATTGCAATAGTTTTGTAATAATTTTAGCTTTTTTTGTTATAATATTTTTACTTTACAAAGATAGTGAACAATTTATGGAAAAAATATTTAAAAATTTAAATGAGGCTCAAGCAGCTGCTGTAAAACAGACAGAAGGCCCTGTACTTATTCTCGCAGGAGCTGGTAGTGGAAAGACAACAACTATTGTCTCTCGTTTAGCCTACCTTATAGAAGTTGTGGGTATTCCTGCATCAAATACACTGACGCTTACCTTTACCAACAAAGCTGCGCGTGAGATGAAAGAGCGCTCTATGGCTATGATGGAGCAAAATGGCGCTTATCCGCCACTTCTATGTACTTTCCATAAGTTTGGACTTCTTTTTTTAAAATTTAATATGCACCTTTTAGGGCGTGAGAATAACTTTGTTGTTATTGATACGGACGATAAAAAACGCATTATCAAAAAGATTAACTCTGATCTTCCTACACCACTTATAGCAAGTGAGATCTCACGCTATAAAAACTCACTGATGACTCCAGATGATGCTTACAAACAAGCAGAACTCTTTAACTATAAACAGATAGCTGAAGTCTATGGGGAGTATGAGCAGTATCTCAGAGAAAACAACTTAGTAGATTTTGATGATCTCTTGGCACTCACTTATAAACTTTTAGATGAAAACCCAGAATTGGCACAAAAGACATCCGAGCGTTATCAGTACATAATGATTGATGAGTATCAAGATACAAATGAGTTGCAGCTCAAACTGATTCAAAAACTCTGTACAACGCACAAAAATATCTGTGTGGTTGGTGATGATGACCAGAGTATCTATGGTTGGCGTGGGGCACACATTCGAAATATTATTGAGTTTGATGATGACTTTAAAGGTGCAGCTGTTTTTAAACTAGAGGAGAACTATCGCTCACGCGCTCCGATTTTAAAAGTAGCCAATGCACTTATAGAACACAACCGCTCACGCTTGGGTAAAAAGCTTATCCCAACGAGAGGTGAGGGTGAAGATGTAGCAACACTCAACTCCAATGATGAGAATGAAGAGGCGCGTAAAATCGCTCAAAAGATCCAAAAACTGCTTGACAGCGGAACAAAAGCGAGTGAGATAGCAATTTTGTATCGTGTCAATGTACTATCGCGTTCTATTGAAGAGGGGCTTAACCGTGCAGGTATTGCCTATAAGTTAGTAGGAGGTCTTCGCTTTTATGACAGAGCTGAGATTAAAGATCTTATATCTTACATTCGTGTAATTACCAACAACCATGATGACTTCTCTTTTAAACGCATCGTTAACAAACCTAAGCGTGGTCTTGGAAAAGCAAGTGTAGATAAGATAGAACTGGCAGCTCACGCAAAGGGAAGCTCTATCTTTGAGTACTTAAAAGAGGTGAGTGAAGAGGAGCTTGTTGCTCTTGTAAAGAAAAAAAATGCAGCAACACTGAAAAAGTTTATTGCAGATATTGAAGATGTAGCCAAAGTTGCTAAAGAGTCAACCTATGAGTTTATTGATGTCTTAGAAGACACCTTCCATCTTAAAAATATTTATGTAAATATGCAAGATGGACAAGAACGCATCTTAAATATGGATGAGTTTTATGGACTCTTTAGGGATTTTATCAAAAATAATCCAGATGCAACACTCGATGAGTTCTTAAATGAGTTGACACTCCAGAGTGATCAAGATGAGGTAGAGGGTGAATCTATCTATATGATGAGTATTCACGCTTCAAAAGGGCTTGAGTTTGAGCATATCTTTATCATCGGTATGGAAGAGGGCTTTTTACCACTTATAGGAGAGGGGAGTGATCTTGAAGAGGAGCGTCGTCTTGGTTATGTAGCTTTTACACGGGCTAAAGAGACACTGACACTCGCTCACGCAGCAAGCCGTTTTTATAAAGGGCGTAGAAGTGATCTCTCAAAAAGCCGTTTTTTCAATGAAGCAGGACTTTGCCAAGGTTCACTCAAAGTAGAGAAAAACTCTAATTTTAAAAAAGGTGACCTTGTTCGTCATAAAATTTTTGGTACAGGACGCGTAACAGGTGTGAGTAAATCTGGGCGTGAGTTTAAACTTCAGATAAACTTTGCCGGAACAAAGAGAGATATCTTGGCCTCATTTGTGGAGAAACTCTAGTAATGAATGCACTCATTGTTGCTTATAAACCAAGTGGTATAGGTTCAAACAAATATCTCTATGAGTTAAAACGAAAATACAAAGAGAAAAAAGCGGGCTTTGCAGGGACACTTGACCCCTTTGCCAAAGGTGTTTTACTGGTTGGCTTTGGCAGCCACACCAAGCTTTTTCGCTTTTTAAACAAAACTCCCAAACGCTATAGAGCTACATTGTGGCTGGGTGCAAAGAGTGACTCTTTGGATATTGAGATGGTAGATGAGGTGAGGCTTCCAAAAGAGCTGCCCTTAGAAGCTGTAGAAGAGGCTGTTGCCTCTTTAGAGGGGGAGCTTGAGTATGAGCCACCTATTTTTTCTGCTAAACGCATTAATGGTCAAAGAGCTTATGATCTAGCACGTGCAGGTAAAGAGGTAAAACTTAACAAAATCAACTCTACTATCTATGAGATGAAACTCCTGCACTACTGCCACCCCTACATCACCTTTGAAGCTGAGGTGAGTGAGGGGACATATATTCGCTCACTAGGTGCTATGATTGCAAAAAAACTTGGAGTAGAGCATGGAAGTCTCTCTATGCTTGAGCGACTAAAAGAGGGGCAGTTTGTCTATAGAGATGAAGAGTTTTTAGATATTAAAAAATCACTTGCTATCCCTCAAAACTACTACCTGGGAGATAGTGAGAACTTACGCTATGGAAGAGTTCTTGCTTTAGAAGATATGAAGATTCAAGATGATGGAACATACTGGATAGATAATGGTGATACCATAGCAATTATTACCATCAAAGACAAGAGTGTAAAATACGAACTAGGAAGAATAGAATGTTAGTACTTGCAAGAAAAGTGAATGAGTCTATAGTTATTGGTGATAATATAAGTATCAAAATAGTTTCCGTTGAGAATGGTGTAGTAAAGCTAGGTATTGATGCTCCACGTGAGATCTCTATTATTCGAAGTGAACTCATAGAAGAGATAACAGAGCAAAACAGAGCATCAGCTTCACAGAAACTTCTTGGCAAAGATGATGCAAACTCTCTTTTAGAACTCTTAGGAAAGAAGTAGCGTTATGAAAAAACATAAGGCTTTTGCAAAAGTCAACATTTTTTTAAAAGTAACAGGAAAAAGAGGAAATTATCATGAGATCATCTCTCGTTTTATGCGAGTGAGTAATCTTTATGATGAACTCTCTTTTGTTCCTAAAGAGGAGCTTGGGATTGCTCCACGAGACTTTTCAATACTGGGAGATTTCTCCTGTACAACAGAGCAAAATACTATCTACAAAGCCTATGTCGCTTTGCGTGAGGCGACACAATCACAAGCACTTGAACGCTTGATGCAGAGCTATGCGATTAAGGTAGAGAAACAGATTCCAGCCTTTGCAGGGCTTGGTGGAGGAAGCAGTGATGCTGCAACTTATCTGAAGATGTGTAACGAAGTTTTACACTTGGGACTGAGTCTAAATGAACTCGCCGCAGTTGGGCTAAAAGTTGGTGCAGATGTACCATTTTTTATCTATGAGTATGTGAGCGCAAATGTTAGTGGTATCGGTGAGATTGTCGAGCCTTTTGAAGAAGATGCTCTTGAGATTGTTACGCGTACTCCTGCCATAGAGATCAGTACTCCAAAGGTTTATGGCTGTTACTCTCGTGATTTTTATAACCCAATAGATGGTTTTAAAGTCGAGGAATTTAAGAAGATCACTTCAAAAGATGCCTTAGAGAGTCTGAGTGCAACAGAGGCAAATGATCTTTTTGCTCCAGCTTTGAAGCTTTATCCAGAGTTACAAGAGCACTACCAAGAGGGTGACTTTTTTAGTGGTAGTGGCAGCAGTTTTTTTCAGATTGCCAAAAGTGAGGAGATATAAATGGGTGAGACCATAGCAAAAAATAAAAAAGCCTATCATGACTATTTTATAGAGGAAAAGTTTGAAGCGGGGCTTGTGTTAACTGGAAGTGAAGTAAAAGGTCTTCGTGCAGGCAGAGTCAATTTAAAAGATAGTTTTATCCGTTTTATCAAAGATGAGCCCTATCTTTTTAATGCCCATATCGGACGTCTAGAGACAACACACCACTATTATGGACACGAAGAGAGAGCTCCTAGAAAGCTGCTTTTGCATAAAAAAGAGATAGCAAAACTCAAAAAAGCAGTAGAGCGTGAGGGGTATACCATTGTACCTTTGCAGCTCTACTTTAACTCACGCAACATTGCCAAACTCCAAATTGCACTTGCAAAAGGAAAACAGCTCCATGACAAGCGCCATGACCTAAAAGAGCGTGACCAAAAGAGAGATATTGCAAGAGCACTCAAGGATTACTAATGTTAATGCGATTATTTGTAGTTATCGCTCTGTTTATCAGTGTAGCGTATGCTTCTGTTGATATAGAACTAGCCTTGAAGCAGCTGCATAATGGAGAGACAACACTTGTACGCCTTCCTAAAAAAGAGGGTGTAGTTTATGAGAAGGTTACTTTTGAGAAGCGCAGCTTTCCTCTCTTTAGTATTGCAGGAGACAAAGAACATCTCTATGGGCTTATTGTATTTTCGTATTATGATAAAGCAGGTAAAAAAACACTAAAACTTCTCTATAAAGAAAATGGCAAAGAAAAAAGCCAACTCTTTCATATTTACCTTAAAAATGGAGAGTACAAAAAAGAGCAGATTCATGTAGCAAGCTCAAAAGTAAATCCAAAATCCAAAGCAGTTAAAAAAAGAACAGCAAGAGAGTATAGTGAAGCTATGAAGCTCTATCACAGTGTAACGCCAAAGCTCTATATTAAAGAGCCTTTTATCTTACCGCTACAGAGCACAATTACAAGTGAGTTTGGAAAAGCCAGAGTCTATAACGGCTCACTCAAAGGGTATCACTCCGGAACAGATTTTCGTGCTCCTGTTGGCACACCTATTGTAGCAAGTAATGATGGAGTGGTAGCCTATGTGGGTGATAGATTCTACTCAGGTGGTACTATCATTATAGACCACGGAGAAGGGATATACAGCTGCTACTTTCATATGAGCAAGTATGATGTGGCAAAAGGAGAGCGTGTACAAAGAGGAGAAGTTATTGGTCTCTCTGGTAAGAGTGGACGCGTAACTGGACCACACTTACACTTTGCAATGCGTGTTGATGGTGTGCAGGTAAATCCACTTCAGTTTATAGAATTAACAAACAAAGAACTTTTAAAGGAAAAAAACTAAATGACACTTTTTCAACTTATAATGCTAGGTATATCGGCATTTTTTGCCTATCAGGTATATCAACACATCCAAACACTTCAAGACCCTATAAAAGAGGAAGAGGATGGAAGAAGCAAAGATGCTTTTTCTCCTTTTGATGCAGAGGCACTTGTTGCAAAAGCAGATGAGGCTATGGAGGCAGGAGATCTGCAAAAGGCTCTTGCTATCTATAAAGAAGCAGATATAAAAGCCCCAAAAAATCCCGAAACACTCTTTAAGATGGGCTATGTTCTAGCGCAGCAAGACAGAGATGATGAGGCTTTGGAGTACTACCAAGAGGCACTTGAGCTTGATGAGCAAAACACCTACATCCATCAAGCACTCGCTTCACTCTATAGAAAGATGAAAGCGTATGAAAAAGCGCAAGAGCATATAAAGCGTTCGTTAGAGATAGATGATAAAAACCCAATCACCTACTTCAACTATGGAAACCTCTTACAGGATATGGGTGAGAAGCAGAAGGCAAAAGAGATGTACAAAAAAGCGCTTGAGCTTGATAGTACACTTGATGCTGCAAAAGAGGAACTAGAAAAATTAGAGGAGACGACATGAAAATCTTAGAGATATATGAGAAGTTAAATGAACTCTCACCCTTTGAGTTGCAGGAGTCTTGGGATAACTCAGGTCTTTTGGTAGGAGACTTTAAAGATGACATCACAACTGTGGCACTCAGCATCGATGTAGATGAAGCACTCATAGACTCACTCGATGAGGGAACACTGCTTATTACTCATCATCCTATCATTTTTGGAGGGCTTAAGCAGTTGGAGTTTTCAAAATATCCGGCAAACTTACTTCATAAAATGATACGAAAAAACATCTCAAATATCGCAATGCATACAAACTTTGACCAGACACACCTCAATGACTATGTTGCAACTGAGGTTTTGGGTTATGAGATAGCCGATAAAGATGGCTTTGTAGCTTACTTAGATGTTAATGAGAAGTTTGATGCTTTTGCCAAAAAAGTAGCTGCTGCTTTTGGTCTGCCTCACGCACGCTGTGTAAAGACAACTGAGTTTGTAAAAAGAGTAGCACTAACAACGGGAAGTGGATGCTCTTTGATGCGAAGTTTGGATGCAGATTGCTTTTTAACAGGTGATGTAAAATATCATGATGCAATGGAAGCAAAAAGTATAAATCTCTCACTAATTGACATCGGACACTATGAAAGTGAGAAGTTTTTTGCCCAAATTTTACAAAAGCATTTGAAAAATTTAGGTTTAAAAGTTATAATTG
>Ga0256843_1003419_pt1 | contig 11024 bp, 6 predicted proteins | sample AlvinellametaG_FD_191572 | JGI IMG/M metagenome (GOLD analysis project Ga0256843, IMG submission 191572) | Pompeii worm associated microbial communities from hydrothermal vent at the East Pacific Rise, Pacific Ocean - Alvinella | ecosystem: Host-associated > Annelida > Integument > Unclassified ... | reverse complement strand
ACTTAGAAACATCTGTTTTTTTCTTCTTTTTGGGTTGTTTGTACAAAGTGGCATCAGCACGAAGATCTAAATGTTTTTTGATAGAATATTTTTCAACCAATCCGTCTAATTGCATTAATTTTTGTGTAATCAGCTCTTCGATATTTTCAACGTGTTTTTCAAAATCTTTGTTAAGTTGCTTGTTATCGGTACTGAAATTGAAATCATCAAAAGGTTTTTCGATAAAAGTTCTGGTTTGTTCCAAAAAATAATTGATGGCTTTATGAATGCGTTCCTGAATGGTATTGTCATTTTCAATATCAACAACATCGGCACTCATTTGTTTCAGTTGTGCTATAAAATTATCTTTTATTTTCAGTAGCGGAATAACTGCTTTGTCTTTTATGGTTTTCAAAGGTTCGATAATATTTCCTTGAAAACTCGATGCGTTGCTGTAATAAATGTCTGTCAAGCGGTTTAACGGGTAAATAAAAGGAAAATAATCGAGCAATTCGGCAATTAAATTAAGTGTAAAAGCTTTTTTTGAGGCTTGCAACACCTTTTCGTCGGGCTGATGTTCGGCAACAGATTTATTAAACGAGGCAACACGTGTGTCATTGATTATGCTTTGGGCTTTAATTGGGCTTTTAAGTACGAGTCCGTCTAAGGTTTTACAACGGCTGAGTGCAACGTAAGTTTGTCCGTGTGCAAAAGACAATTCGGCGTCAATAATAGCTTTGTCAAAGGTGAGTCCTTGACTTTTGTGTATGGTAATTGCCCACGCCAACCGAAGCGGAATTTGCGAATAGCTACCCTTTACTTTTTCGATAATGGCATTGGTGTTTTCGTCAATATCGTAAGTGACATTGTCCCAAGTTTCGCGTGCTACTTCAATTTCGTAGTCATCACCGGGGCATTTTACGGTAATTTCTTTGTTATTTATTTTTGTGATTGTGCCAATTTTACCATTAAAATACTGTTTGTCAAAGCTACTGTCATTTTTGATAAACATGACTTGCGCCCCTTTTTTTAACTCTAATTTTTCTTCGTTTGGAAAAGCATTTTCAGGAAATTGTCCTTCTACAATTGCCTCAAATGCATATTTTTTACCTTTTAATTGTGCTAATTTTTCCTGATTGGTTTTATCGGCTTTATAATTATGCGTTGTTAATATTATGTATCCTTCTTCATCTTTTGGGTTAAAATCAGGCTGATAGCGTTCGTTCAATATTTTGGCGCTTTCTTCTGACAATTTATTATCACGAATTTCATTAAGTACTTTGATAAATTTTTCATCTTGCTGACGATAGATATATTTTAATTCAATGTTGATAGCTTGTGCTTGTTGAAATGCTTTGCTACTGAAAAAATAAGGTGTTTCGTAATGTTGCTTTAACAATTGCCATTCATTATCTTTGACCACAGGAGCTAATTGTTGCAAATCGCCAATCATAAGTACTTGTGTGCCACCAAAAACTTTGTTTCGGTCTTTGTATTTGCGTAGTACTTGATCAATTCCGTCAAGCAAATCGGCACGCACCATACTAATTTCGTCAATGATTAATAAGTCTAGCGAACGAATTAAATCAATTTTTTTACGTCTGAATTTTCGTTTGAAATTGCCTTGATTTTCGGGTGCTCCCGGAATAATCGGGCCAAAAGGCATCTGAAAAAATGAGTGAATAGTTACGCCTTTGGCATTAATAGCAGCAACACCCGTAGGAGCAACAACTGCCATACGTTTCAAAGATTGCTTTTTAATATCGTGAAGAAAAGTCGTTTTTCCTGTTCCTGCCTTTCCGGTCAGAAAAATATTTCGGTCGGTGTGATTAACAAATTGTTGGGCTAAATCTAATTCGTGGTTTGTAATCATAATAAAAAATTGAATGGCTTTGATTAAAATGCTAAGTTATAAAAAAATATTAAAAGCTTTGTTGAAAATTATAGATATACTTTTCATAACCTGTATTGTTTCAATTTTTTTCATTAAATTTGTCTCATTATTAACCCAAAAATATCATTATGAGTCCACTAATTATTGTAGGCGGTATTGCCTTAGTACTTTTCTTAATCGGTTTATCGATGTATAACGGATTAATCCGCAAAAAAAACAATGTTAAAAATACTTGGAGTACCATTGATGTGATGCTCAAAAAACGCCACGATTTGATTCCCAATCTGGTCGAAACTGTTAAAAAATATATGGAACACGAACGTGGCACATTGACCGAAATTGTCAAATTACGTTCGCAAATTGTCGATAATAGCAATATTTCTGACGAAGAAAGAATGAAATTAGAAAGTCAGCTTAGCAGTAAATTAAGCGGTTTAAAAATAAATATTGAAAATTACCCCGATTTAAAAGCAAACACAACATTTATCGAATTACAAGACAGTCTCAACGAAGTTGAAGCGCAATTGTCTGCTGCGCGTCGCACCTACAATGCTGCCGTACTTGATCTTAATAATGCGATTGAAATGTTTCCATCGAGCATATTTGCACGTCAAATGAATATGACAAAAGCCAAATTTATCGAAATTCCCGAAGAAGAAAAAGCGGCTCCTGATGTAAAAAGTTTGTTTGAATAATGATTGAACCAAAAATCAGTCAAGAGGTTGAAAAACAACTTGAAGAAATTCAAACCAAAGTGCGCAAAGCCAATGAACAGTCTAAATACATTTGGATTGCTTATGCTGTATTTGCCATAATTACACTACTTTTAGGTTATTTTTCCGACTCAATTGGCTATTATTTTGCCACAGGAGCCGGTGGTTTTGGCGCATTTAGTGCCGATAGTTACTTAAAAAATAAGGCAAAAGCCGGATTTAAGATGAATATTATCCAAAAACTCATCAACGAAGATGCATCTTTGGGTATTACATACTATCCCGATCAATCAATTTCTGTTGCCGAATTCGAAGCAAGTAAAATTTTCAACAGTTATGTCGATCGTTACCATGGCGAAGATTTGTTTGAAGGTAAACGCGATAAGACAGTATTCAAATTTTCTGAAATTAAAGCCGAAGAAAAACACGAAACAACCGATAGCGAAGGGCATCGGCAAACCAGTTATTCCACTATTTTTGAAGGTGTGATGTTTATTGCAGAATTTCATAAGAATCTTAAAGGAATCACTCGTGTAAAAGAAGGAAGTGACGGTTTTTTTGAAAAACTTTTTGCCGGTAAATCAAAAGTAAGTTTAGAAAATATTAATTTTGAAAAGATTTATAATACTTACAGCACCGATCAAGTAGAAGCACGATACATACTTACACCTGATATGATGGAGCGCATGCTGAAACTCAAAGAAAAATTCAATGCCAAAGTAGAATTTAGTTTTTTACACAATCTGGTTTTTATTGCTATTCATTCCAACAAAGACCAATTTGAACTAGACCGTAAAAAGCCTGTTGACCACGCACAAATCAAACGTATTTTTGCCGAAATCGATAGTTTTATCGAAATAATTGATATGCTGAATTTGAATACTCGTATTTGGGGGAAAGTGGAGTAATAATTGAAAATTGACAATGAAAATTGATAATTGATAATGCTAAGTCGGGCGACGCTTCGATATCTTGAACCGTACTTCTTGGGACTACCTGCGGTAGCAGTTTATTTATTAAAAATCACTCAGCCGCCTTTGCTTGCGGTGTTAAATATAAAAGAGATTCCTCGGCGCTCCTTCGTCGCTTTGCCGGAATGACACGCGTTAAACAATAACGTAAACGTAGGACACTGAGTGAATTGCGCGACGCAGGAGGGCAATTTGTATCGAAGTGCCGGAATAGTATGAAAAAATAATGTTTGGTGCCAAATTCTAAGAGATTCCTCGGCGCTCCTTCGTCGCTTTGTCGGAATGACATCTGTTACAAAAAAAAAACAACAAATCTTCTTTTTTTTCAGCAAAACAAATCTTACTTTTGAGCAAAAATTAATATTATGGACAAATTAATAGAACGCTTTGTAAAATATATCAAAATAGATTCAAAATCAGATCCCGAATCTACCACAACGCCTAGTACCGAAAAACAATGGAATATTGCCCGTGTGCTGGTAGAAGATTTAAAAGAAATCGGCATGGAAGATGTCACTATTGACGAGCATGCGTATGTGTATGCAACCCTTCCTTCAAATATCGACAAAGATGTGCCTACTATTGGATTTATTGCACATTTCGATACAGCGCCCGATTATAGCGGCACCAATGTCAATCCGCAATTTATCGATAGTTATGATGGAAAAGACATCGTTTTAAACAAAGAAAAAGGTCTGATTTTATCGCCTTCATATTTCCCCGAATTAAAAAATTACGTAGGACAAACACTTATCCACACCGACGGAAATACCCTTTTAGGTGCCGATGATAAAGCCGGTGTTGCCGAAATTATGGACGCCATGGAATACCTGATTAATCACCCCGAAATCAAACACGGAAAAATTCGCGTAGGTTTCAATCCCGATGAAGAAATTGGTATGGGCGCAGATAAATTTGATGTCGAAAAATTTGGTGCCGAATGGGCATATACCATGGATGGCTCGGTAGTTGGCGAATTAGAATACGAAAACTTTAATGCCGCAGGCGCAAAAGTAAAAATTAACGGGAAAAGTGTACACCCGGGTTATGCCAAAAACAAAATGATAAACGCCATGCTTATTGCTGCGGATTTTATCAACCAATTCCCAAAAAATGAAACACCTGAAACAACCGAAGGTTATGAAGGGTTTTATCACTTGCATAATATGAAAGGTGATGTAGAATTGACCGAATTAAATTATATTATTCGTGATCATGACCGTCAAAAATTTGAAGAACGCAAAGTATTCTTCCAAAAAGTAACCGACGAAATGAATAAAAAATATGGAGAAGGTACTGTCGAATTGGAATTAAAAGATCAATATTACAACATGCGTGAAAAGGTAGAACCCGTTAAACACGTTGTAGATATCGTAGAAGAAGCCATGATCGAAATGGGTATTAAACCCTTGATTAAAGCCATTCGCGGAGGCACTGACGGTGCGCAATTATCATTCAAGGGATTGCCCTGCCCCAATATTTTTGCAGGCGGATTAAACTTTCATGGTCCCTATGAGTTCGTTCCGGTGCCATCTATGGAAAAAGCCCGCGACTTAATCATTAAAATTGTAGAAAAAACAGCTGTTAAATTTGGAAAATAATTAATAAAGGTACGAGGTAAAAGGTAAAAGGAAAAAGTACGTAGCAACGCGATAAATCGCGTTGCACGTTGTTTGCTTGTAAACCAACAGCCAAAGACCAATAGCTAAAAGCTAATAAACATGCAAACAAATTCATTTATATACCGCCATTTAGGTCCAAGACAAAACGAAGTAAAAGAAATGCTTCAAACCATTGGTGTTGATTCAATGGAACAATTGATTTTTGAAACTATTCCCGATAATATTCGCTTAAAAGAGCCTATGAAATTGCCCGAAGCAATGACAGAACTCGAATTTATGCAACATATTCAGGAATTGGCAAATAAGAATAAAATATTCCGTTCGTTTATCGGATTGGGATATTATAATACAACCATGCCGGGGGTTATCCAACGCAATATTCTGGAAAATCCGAGTTGGTACACCTCTTACACGCCTTATCAAGCCGAAATTTCGCAAGGACGTTTAGAAGCGCTGCTCAATTACCAAACCATGCTTACCGAATTAACGGGTATGGAAATGGCAAATGCTTCTTTACTCGACGAAGCTACGGCAGGCGCCGAAGCCATGGGTATGTTTTTTAATTTAAGAGATAGAAAGCAGAAAAAGGCAGGAGTCAACAAGTTTTTTGTAGGCGTAAATGTATTGCCACAAACCCAAGCGGTGCTCGAAACGCGTGCCAAAACATTGGGTATTGAAATCGTGAAGGGAATTTTTACCCAAATAGAATTTGACGATACTTTCTTTGGAGCATTGGTGCAATACCCGATGAAGCACGGAAAAGTTGTTAGTTTTGAAAAATTTGTAGAAAAGGCACATCATAGCAAGGTAAAAGTTGCCGTAGCAGCTGATTTACTAGCCTTAACATTATTAACACCTCCGGGTAAATGGCAAGCCGATGCCGTTTTTGGCACAACTCAACGTTTTGGTTTACCACTTGGTTATGGAGGACCTCATGCCGGCTATTTTGCTACGCGCGAAGAATATAAACGGCATATTCCGGGCAGGATTATTGGTGTATCTATTGATGCGCAAGGCAAACCTGCTTTGCGAATGGCATTACAAACCCGCGAGCAACATATCAAGCGCGATAAAGCGACCTCAAATATTTGTACGGCACAAGTGCTGCTAGCCGTTTTATCAGGCATGTACGCCGTTTATCATGGTGCCGAAGGATTGAAAGAAATTGCCAAACATACACACAATCAGGCTAAAAAATTGAATAAAGCCCTAAAAGACAGCGGTTTTGAACAAGTACACGATATGTTTTTTGACACGATTTTGGTCAAAGCAGACGTTGCAAAAGTAAAAGCCAAAGCCTTGGCAAAAGAAATCAATTTGAATTACTTTTTTGGTGATGACAAAGTAGGTATTTCGGTTGACGAAAACACCACAGATGCCGATATCAAAGATATTCTTGCTTGCTTTACCGATAAAGAAGTTGAATTGAGTGCCGATTATGAAGTAATTCCCGAAAATTTGCTCAGAAAAGACGATTTTATGGCGCAAGAGGTTTTCAATTCATACCAATCGGAAACCGAAATGATGCGTTATATCAAAAAATTAGAGCGCAAAGATATTTCGTTGACACATTCTATGATTCCGCTAGGATCATGTACGATGAAGCTCAATGCTTCCACCGAAATGTTCCCTATTAGTTGGAGTCAGTGGAATGCTATTCATCCGTTTGTTCCTACTGACCAAGCCCAAGGTTATACCGAAATGATTGAAAATTTTGAGAAAGACCTCAAAATAATCACAGGATTTGATGCCATCAGTTTGCAACCCAATTCGGGGGCTGCCGGCGAATATGCCGGACTTTTGGCAGTTAAAAAATATCACGAAAGTCGAGGTGAAATGCATAGAAATATTGCATTAATACCTGCTTCGGCACATGGTACCAATCCCGCTTCTGCTGTAATGGCAGGGCATAAAGTAGTCGTTGTTAAAACGACTGACGAAGGAAATATCGACGTCGATGATTTACGTGAAAAAGCCGAAAAATACAAAGACGAATTGTCGGTATTTATGGTGACTTATCCATCAACACATGGCGTTTTTGAATCGGCTATTCAAGAAATGACACAAATAATTCACGATAATGGCGGACAGGTTTATATGGACGGTGCCAATATGAATGCCCAAGTAGGATTGACCAATCCGGCTACCATTGGCGCTGATGTTTGTCACTTGAATTTGCATAAAACATTTGCTATTCCACATGGCGGTGGCGGCCCCGGTGTAGGACCCATTGGTGTCAAAGAACATTTAAAAGATTTCTTACCTAATCACCCTTTGATTAAAATGGGCGGCGCTAGCGGAAATGCAGTAGCAGCAGCCCCTTACGGTTCGATTTTAGTAACACTGATTTCTTATGCATATATTCGTTTGGCAGGAGGAAAAGGGCTAAAAAAAGCCACTGAATTTGCTATCTTAAATGCCAATTATTTAGAAGCACTTTTAAAAGATTACTATCCTATATTATATATGGGCGAACGTGGCAGAGCAGCCCATGAGTTTATTGCCGATTGTCGCGGATTCAAAGATAATGGCGTAAATGTTGGTGATATTGCCAAGCGTTTGATGGATTATGGTTATCATGCGCCAACCGTTTCGTTTCCGGTACATGATACATTAATGATTGAACCCACCGAAAGCGAAAGTAAAGCAGAATTAGACAGATTTGCCAAAGCTATGATTAGTATTTGGCACGAAATTCAAAATGTGGATAGTGAAAATCCGGATAATCCGCTTAAAAATGCACCACACACCGAAGAAGTAATTACCTCGGATGTATGGTTTCATGCTTATACACGCAAACAAGCAGCCTTTCCGTTAGATTATATCAGAGAAAATAAATTTTGGCCTACGGTAAGTCGTATAGACGATGCTTTTGGCGACAGAAACCTGCATTGTACTTGTGATCCAATTGAAAGTTATGAAGATTAAATGAAATAAAAGTTACAGTGAAATTGTTAAAAACAGGTTTTAAAATTTGTAATTCTTAGTTTTTTATGTAATTTCGCACCCAAATTTATACTAATTATGTCAAAATTAAAAGCAGAAATTATCGGAATAGGAAGCTATTATCCTGATAGAGTAATTCCTAACACACACTTTTTGGATTGGGAGTTTTATGATGTAAACAGAAACAAAATTGAAACGCCAAACGAAGTAATTATCGAAAAATTCAAAGCGATTACAGGTATCGAAGAACGTAGATGGATGGAAGACGATATGGTTGCTTCTGATATGGCAGTTATCGCTGCACAACGCGCTTTGGATGATTCAGGTATCAATCCTGACGACTTAGATTATATCATTGCCGCTACCAATTTTGGTGATGTAGAGGCGGGTAGTAACTTTTCGGATTTTATGCCTGCGGTTGCTTCACGTATTAAAGATAGATTAAAACTAGCCAATCCTAAAGCCGTTGCATTTGATGTAATTTTTGGTTGTCCGGGCTGGTTGCAAGCTTTGATTATGGGTAATCAGTTTATGAAGGCAGGTGATGCCAAATATGCTATGATCGTAGGTGTTGAAGCACTTTCAAGAGTAGTTGACCCTTATGATAGAGACGCCATGATTTTTGCCGATGGTGCAGGCGTTGTGATTATCAAATTAAATGAAGATGAGGATGGTTCCGGAATTTTGTCATATAAATCGGTTTCGCATGCACATCCACAAGCAAAATTATTATTTAACGATAGTTCTTTCAATCCGAATCATAAGATAAATGGAAAATATATCCGAATGCAAGGACATAAAATTTACGAATATGCCCTCAATGAAGTGCCCGCGGCAATGAAAGCAGCGATGGACGAAAGCGGATATGATATTGACGATTTGAAAAAAGTATTTATTCACCAAGCAAATGAAAAAATGGACGAGCAAATTGTTCGTCGTTTTTACAGACTGTACAAAAAACAAGCGCCTGAACACATTATGCCTATGAATATTCAGAAATTAGGAAACAGTTCGGTTGCTACCATTCCAACATTAATGGATATGGTGCGTAAGGGTGAATTAGAAAATCAAGAATTAAACAAAGGCGATTTAATTTTATTGGCATCAGTTGGTGCCGGTATGAATATCAATGCCGTTGTGATGAAATACTAGAAAATTTTATCTTTATAATTATTAAAGCCAATGACAATTGTTGTTGGCTTTTTTTAGGTAAAATCCTTATTAAAAAAACCTCCTTTGTTTTTTTTTCGATATTTTGAAAAATCAACAATTAAATAAGCAGTTGTAATCAAATTACGCAATTCTAGAAGGTCAGTGGTTAATTCAGAATGGTCATATAAACGTTTATTGTCTTCATAAAGTACATATAAACGTCGTAACGCGCGCAATAATCGTTCATTAGATCGAACAATACCAACATAATTACTCATAATCGTTTTTACTTCGTTACGATCGTGTGTAATGAGTATTTTCTCCATATTTCGTTCAGTAGAGGTGTCAATCCACTCGGGAATATTAGGTAATTCGGTATTATCAAAATTTTGAGCAATATCTTCCGAAGCATTATGCGAAAAAATCAAAGCTTCCAGTAACGAATTGGATGCTAAACGATTAGCGCCATGTAATCCTGTACGCGATACTTCGCCCGAAGCATATAAGTTATTGATAGAAGTACGTGCTTTTTTGTCAACAACCACGCCGCCCATCATATAATGTGTGGCGGGCGCAATAGGAATAAAATCTTTACGAACATCAATATTTAAACTAGCACATTTTTTTGTGATATTGGGAAAATGTTTAACAAAATCGTCGTAATTAATATGCGTTACATCCAAAAACATATTTTTTACCCCTTCTAATTTCATTTCGGTGTCGATTGATCGTGCTACGATGTCGCGAGGAGCTAATTCAAGTCGTTCATCATATTTATACATAAATCGCTCGCCATCGTGATTGCGTAAGTAGGCGCCAAATCCGCGCACTGCTTCCGAAATTAAAAACGCAGGGCTTTCCCCCGGATTGTATAAAGCAGTGGGGTGAAACTGAATAAATTCTAAATCAGCCAATTTGGCTTTGGCACGATATACCATGCCAATACCATCGCCGGTAGCTACAAACGGATTGGTAGTTGTTTCATATACTTGTCCGCTTCCTCCGGTTGCCAACATGGTATATTTTGCTGTAAAAGTTTTTACTTCTTTAGTTTTTTCGTCTAAAACATAGGCGCCAAAAACCGTTTTTTCTGAGTCGAGGCTTGTTAATGCACCAAATACTTGATGTTCAGTAATTAAATCAATAGCAAAATGATAATCATAAAAATTGATATTGGGCATATCTGCTACAATTTTGAGTAGCGAACGCTCAATCTCAAACCCGGTAATATCTTTATGATGAAAAATACGGTTTTGCGAATGTCCGCCTTCCTTGCCTAAATCGTATTCGCCATTTTGTTTTTTGTCGAAATCGACACCCCATTGCAAGAGCTCGTCCAGGCGATAATGCGCTTCGGTAATCACCATTTCTACTACTTCTTTGTCGCATAAACCATCACCTGCTACTAGTGTGTCATTGATATGTTCTTGGTATGAATCGTTGACCAAATCATATACCGTAGCGATACCACCTTGGGCATATTTAGTGTTTGATTCTTCTTTGGTGCCTTTGGTAATGATGTTTACCGTTTTGTCAGGAAATTTTTTGGCTATTTTGATAGCAAAGGATAAACCTGCTATGCCTGAGCCTATGACGAGAAAGTCGCTTTTTATTTTCATTTAATTAAGGGAAAAGGTTAAAGGTGCAAGGTAAAAGTACTTAGTTAGATGTTTATATTTTTAAAATTTGTAATTCATAATTCATAATTTCTAATTGATTATGATAAGTCAAGCATTCGTTGGATTGA
>Ga0256843_1003418_pt1 | contig 11024 bp, 8 predicted proteins | sample AlvinellametaG_FD_191572 | JGI IMG/M metagenome (GOLD analysis project Ga0256843, IMG submission 191572) | Pompeii worm associated microbial communities from hydrothermal vent at the East Pacific Rise, Pacific Ocean - Alvinella | ecosystem: Host-associated > Annelida > Integument > Unclassified ... | reverse complement strand
GTGCTCTGGGCGCTGTCGGGGGTTTTCCCCATCGACAAGACCGCCGTCGCCTTCGCCGGGCTCGGGGTGCTGATGGTGGCGCGGATCTTCACGATGGAGGACATGCGGGGGCAGGGCGAGGCGCTCAGTACGCTGATCTGGTTTTCGGTGCTCTTCACGCTCAGCTCCTATCTCAACAAACTGGGATTTATGGAGTATGTCGGCACGCTGGTCGCTTCGGGCCTGCACGGCCTGGCCTGGCCGGCGGTCTATGCCGTGCTGGTGACCGCCTATGTGCTGATTCACTACCTTTTCGTTTCGCAGACGGCGCAGATGCTCGCGCTGTTCGGCATCTTTCTCGAAGTCGGCATCGAGGCCGGGGTGCCGCCGCAGCTGCTGGCGCTGATGCTGCTGTTCGCGACCAACTTCAACTCGGCGATCACGCCGCAGGGCTCTTCGGCGAACGTCATCTTCGTCAGTTCGGAGTACATGACGTCGCGGGAGCTTTACCGCAACGGGCTGATCATGACGCTGTTCAATCTGGCGGTTTTCATGGGGATCGGGACCTTCTGGATCCTGATGACAGTTTAAGAGGTATCCAAAGGAGATGCAATGACCGATTTTGCGACGCTGTACCGTTTGACAAAAGAGATGCGCGTTCTGCTGGCCGAAGACGAGGCTTCGACGCGCGAGGAGATGCACCGGCTTCTCGAAGAGCTGTTTGCGGAGGTCGTTTCCGTCGGAAACGGGGCGGACGCGCTTCGCCTGTACGAGGAGGCGCGCGAACGGAACGGGTTCGATCTGGTGATCACCGACCTTCAGATGCCCTGTATGCACGGAGTTTCTCTCGTGCGGGCCGTAAAGGAACTGGCGCCGCGACAGCACATCCTGGTTCTGTCCGGGCACACCGACAGCGAATACCTGCTGGAACTGATCAATACGGGCATTTTCCGTTTCATCACCAAACCGCTCGACCACGATACCTTTTTCAGGGCGTTGCAGGACGCCTGCACGGCGATAGCGGATGCCGGAGAAAAAGGCGTCCCGGAAGAAGAGCCGGTGCAGCGGCTCGGGAAGCATCTGGTCTGGGACCGGAAAAAACGGCTGCTCAAACGTGACGGCGAACCGGTGGAACTGACCCGCAACGAGCTGCTGTTTCTCGAAGCGCTTCTGGCGAATGCGGAACTGGTGACAAGCACCCAGTCGCTGATGGAGATGTTTTTCCGCGAAGGAACGGACATCACCGAAAGCGGCATCCGCAACCTGGTGCTGCGTCTGAGAAAGAAGTTGCCGAGGGGATTCATCGGCACCGTGTACGGCATGGGATACAAGCTGCGCTTCTGAGCGCGAAAGGACGAATGCGGATGCAATACGATCTGGATACGGTGGCGGCTCTGACGTCGGAGCTGTCGGTCCTCTACGTCGAGGACGATCCGCAGACCCGGCAGGCGATGGAAGGCATGCTCGAAGCGCTTTTCGCCGAAGTGCGGAGCGCGGAAAACGGTGAAGAAGCCCTGCGGATTTTCGGAAACCGCCTTGAGGACAAAGGCGAAGGTTTCGATCTGGTCATCAGCGACATCGAAATGCCGGTGAAAGACGGGATCGCGATGAGCCGCGAGCTGCTGGAGCGTTTCCCGGAACAGGAGATCGTCATCTTTTCCGCCCGGGACGAGCGCAGCGGTCTGATTGAGATGATCAATCTCGGCATCGGCCGTTTTCTGCTCAAGCCGATAGAGGAAAAACAGCTCTACCAGACGTTTTACATCGTCGGAAAGCGCATCGCCCTGCGCCGGGAAAAACAGCGCCTCATGGAGGAGGTGCAGCGCCTCAACACGGAACTCGAACGCAAAATGGAAGCGTTCCGGCGGCTGGCCTACGAAGATTCCCTGACGGGGGCCGCAAACCGGAGGGCCTTTTTCGAGAAGGCGCCGGAATGGCTGAAACGAAGCCGCGAAAGCGGTGCGCCGCTTTTTCTGTTCGTCGTGGACATAGACCGGTTCAAAACGATCAACGACACTTACGGGCACGGCGTGGGGGACGGAGTCCTGCGCTATTTCGTCGAGACCGTAAGACGGCATCTGGACGAAAGCAGCTGTTTCGCCCGCCTGGGCGGAGACGAGTTTATCATTATGATGCACGACTGCACGTTCGACGAAGCGTACGCCCGGGCCGACCGGATCCGCACGGAGATCGACCGCCTGCGAAACATCGGGGACGTGACCCTGCGTTTTACCGTCAGCATCGGGATGACCTCGCTGTGGGAGGAGGACGAAACGGTCGACGACCTCATCCGCCGGGCCGACAAGAACCTTTATCAGGCGAAAGACCTCGCCCGCAACAGGGTAAGAGGGTAGAACGCTATTTCCCGATCGCCTTGTCCCGGCGGGCGAGGGCGATGTAGAAATCGTAGTAGTTGGTGACGAGGTTGGCGCTGGCGTCGATGTAGCCCTGCCGCGCCTGCTGGAGCTCGATGTAGTCCGAAAGCCCGTGCTCGTAGCGTTTCTGCGCCTGGACGAACTTTTCTCTGGCCGCTTCGGCGAGGCTCTGCGAAAGCTTGACGCTGTCGCGGGTTTTGAGCAGCAGGACCTGCGCGTCGGCGATTTCCTGACGGATTTTCAGTTTCGCGTCGCTGTACAGCGCTTCGTTTTTCAGCCGGAGCGCGCGGTACTCTTCCGTTTTCGCTTCCGTTTTGAAGCCTTCGAAAAGGTTCCATTTCAGCGCGATCGCGGCGTTCCACTGCTCCTTGGGGATAAACAGCTGCAGTTCGTCGTTCAGGTCGTTGAGGGTGTAGTCCCCCCGGGCGTAGAGGCCGGGAAAATAGCCCGCACGCGCCGCAACGACTTTTTCGCGGGCGCTTTTGACCTGTTCGCGGTAGGTTTTGAGGGTGTAGCGGTGGGCGTAGGCGAAGCCTTCGAGTGCGGCGAAACTCTGGTTGACGTCGGGCAGGCTTTCGTACAGCCGTGCGGTGTCGATCTGCGGCGCTTCGAGTTCGTACGCTCCGCCGTAGGGATCGATGCCGACGGCCGCGGCGAGCCGGATGCGGGCGCGCCGGTATTCGTAATGGGCGTTTTGCAGCGCCAGCCGTGCGCTGATCAGGTTGACGCGGGCGTCGGTGACGTCGATGCGGGTACGAATGCCCGCTTCGAAATAGCGCCGGGCGCGATGCAACTGCTGTTCGTTGAGCTTGACGTTTTCGCGGTTGACCTCGATGAGTTTTTTCGTTTTGAGGGCGTGGTAGTACGCCTCTTTGACCTGGAAGACCTTGTCGCGGATTTTCTGCTGCAGCCGGGTGAACGAGGCGTTGGCGTCGTAGCGGCTGGCGCGGACGGTGCCGCCGGTTTTTCCGAAGTCGTAGAGAAGCTGGCTGGCCGAAAGCGTGCCGGTCAGCAGGCGGCTGGAACGGGAGGTGTCGCTGCCGGCGACGTCGGCCCTGATTCCCGTCACGCCGGCGGCGGTCTGCAGGTCGACGCGGGGCAGGTAGTCGCCGGTCGCGTTCCGGACGCGCTGCACCGACGCGTTGTAGTCGGCCCGGCTGACGTTGAGATCCGGACTGCGGTGCATGGCCAGGGAGATGAAATCGTCGATTCCCAGGCGGTGCGTTCCGGCCGACAGCGCCGGCGGCAGTGTCAAAAACAGGAAAAAGAACAGATGAAACATATTTCTCACAGGGACTCCCTTCTGGCGACTTCCTCTTCGACGTCGACGAATTTTTCCCGCATCGTTTCGAGCAGAACGTACAGAACGGGCACGAGGAGGGTGCTCACCACGGTCGCGGCGAGCATGCCGCCGAGCAGCCCGACGCCGATGGAGACCTGGGTGAATGCGCCCGCGCCCGTGGCGAAGGCCAGCGGCAGGACGCCGAAGACGAAAGAGAGGATGGTCATCATGATGGCGCGGAAGCGGAGCTTCCCGGCCTGGACGGCGGCGTCGACGATGCTTTCGCCCTTCTCGCGCAGTTCTTTGGCGAATTCGACGATCAGAATGGCGTTTTTCGACGCCAGCGCGATGAGCAGCACCAGGCCGATCTGCGCGTAGATGTTCAGCGGCAGGCCCGCCAGCCGCAGTGCCCCGACGGCGCCGATCATGACGACGGGCACCGACAGCAGGATCATCAGCGGCAGGATCCAGCTTTCGTACTGGGCCGCCAGCACGAGAAAGACGACGAGGGTGACGAAGAAAAAGACATAGACGGTGGCGTTGCCCGCGAGCTTTTCCTGGTAGCTCATCCCCGACCAGCTGTAGCCGTAGGTTTTCGGAAGCACCCGCGCCGCGATCTCTTCCATCGCCGCCATCGCCTCGCCGGAGCTGTGCCCCGCGGCGGCGGTGCCGTTGATCTGGATGGAGCGGTAGAGATTGTAGTGCGCGATGTTCTGCGGGCCGGAAAACTCGCGGATTTTGACGAGCGCGCTGACGGGAACCATTTTTCCTTCCGCGTTGCGCACGTAGAGCTTGTTGATATCGTTGCGGTCGCTGCGGAAGGCTTTGTCCGCCTGAACGAATACGCGGAAAACTTTCCCGAACTTGGTGAAGTCGTTGACGTAGTACGATCCCAGATAGGTCTGCATCACGCCGAAAAGATCGGCGACGCTGACGCCGAGCGCATTGGCCTTTTTGCGGTCGATGTCGAGCGCGTACATCGGATAGGAGGCGTTGTAGGTCGTAAAGGCCTGACCGATGCGCGGATCGGCGTTGGCTTCGGCGATCAGTTTCTGCGCGTAGCGGGTGAAGGTGTCGATGTCCCGGGCCAGGTAGTCCTGCAGCCGGAAGTCGAAACCGCCGACGCTGCCCAGGCCCGGGATGCCCGGCAGGTTGAACGCGACGACGGACGCGTCGGTGACGGCGGCGCTTCTGGCGAAAATCTGCCGGATGATGCCGTCGACGCTCTGTTCGGGATCCCGGCGTTCCTCCCACGGCGCCAGGGTGACGAAGAGCACTCCGGCGCTGCCGTCGAGGGTGGACGTGATGATGTTGTAACCGTCGAGCGCGATGACGTCGGAAACGCCCTCGATGCCGGAAACGATGTCGTTGACCTGCCTCCGGACCTCCTCGGTCCGTTCTATCGAACTGCCGGGCTTGAGATTGAACGCCACCATCAGCGCGCCCTTGTCCTCGGAAGGTACGAAACCTGTCGGTGTGCTGAGAAAGAGGTAGTAGACCGCCCCGTACAGGGCGAGGAAAAGCACGAGTACGGCCCAGCGGATCCGGACGAGAAAAGCGACGGTCGCGGTGTATTTCTCCGTCAGCCAGTCGAAAAAGCGTTCGAAAAGCACGAATCCGACAAAGGGTTTTTCGTCCTTTTTCCGCCGCCGGATGATGATCGCCGCCAGCGCCGGGGAGAGGGTGAGCGCGTTGAGCGAGCTGATCATGACGGCGAAAGAGATCGTCAGGGCGAACTGCTGGTAGAGCGACCCGGTGATCCCCGGCATCATCGACACCGGTACGAAGACGGCGACGAGCACCAGCGTCGTGGAGATGATGGGCCCGATCAGTTCGATCATCGATTTCTTGACGACCTGCGGCAGGGTGAGGTCGGGATATTTTTTCATGTTGACTTCGACGTTTTCGACGACGAGGATGACGTCGTCGACGACGATCCCGATGGCGAGGATCAGCCCGAACAGCGTCAGGAAGTTGATGGAGAATCCCGGCGCGATCTTCATGACGGCGAAGGCGCCGATCAGCGAGACGGGGATCGCCACCGCCGCGATGACGGTCGGCCGCCACGACTGCAGGAAGATGTAGATGATGAGGATGACGAGCAAAATGGCGATGATCAGGTTGCTGACGACGTTGTCGATGGCGACCTTGACGTATTTGGTCGTGTCGTAGGGGATCGCGTAGTCGATGCCGTCGGGGAAACGGCTTTTGAGTCGTTCCATGACCTCGCCCACGGCTTTGCGGATTTCGAGGGAGTTGGAGCCGGGCAGCTGGTAGATGCCGATCATGCCCGCCGGTTTCTTGTTGAGCAGGGCGTTCCAGTCGTATTTTTCCGCTCCCAGTTCCACCCGGGCCACGTCACGGAGGTAGACCAGCGTGCCGTCGCGGCGTCTTTTGACGACGATGTTTTCGAACTCCTCCACCTTGTCGAGGCGGCCTTTCGCCGTCAGAATGTATTCGACCTGCTGGTCCTTGTAGGTGGGAGCGGAACCGATCTTGCCGATGGAGGCCTGCTTGTTCTGCGCCTTGACGGCGGAGATGATGTCCTGCGGAGTCAGGTCGAGGGCCTTGATGCGGTCGGGGTCGAGCCAGATTCGCATGGCGTACTTCTTTTCCCCCATGTTCTCGGCCTTGCCGACGCCGGGAATGCGTTTGAGTTCGTCGAGGATGTTGATGTTGATGAAATTGCTCAAAAAGGCGTCGTCGTAGCGTTCGTCACCGCTGACGGTGACGGCGCAGACCATCGTCGGGCTCTGTTTGTCCACGACGATCCCCTGCTGACGCACTTCGGCGGGCAGGGCGGGTTCGGCCATCGAAACGCGGTTCTGCACGTCGACGGCGGCGATGTCGAGGTCGTAGCCGGGCCGGAAATAGACGTTGATGTCCAGCTGGCCCGTCGAGGTGGAGGTCGATTCCATGTAGATCATGCCCTGCACGCCGTTGATGCGGTCTTCCAGCGGACGGGCGACGCTCTCCTCGACGTCGTAGGCGTTGGCGCCGGTGTAGGTGGCGGTCACCTTGACCGTCGGCGGGGTGACGTCGGGAAATTCCTGCACGGGCAGCACATAGATGGAAACGAGTCCCGCGATGACGATCAGCAGGGAGATGACCATCGCGAAGATGGGGCGCTTGATAAACAGAACGGAGAACATGGTTCAGTCCGCCTCCGGCAGCAGGCGGTTCTTTTTCAGAACGGCGTAGACGCCGCGGCTGTCTGTCGCGTCCTTCGCCTCCAGCGGCGTACCCGCGTGGATTTTCATCAGTCCGGAAACGACGACGCGGTCGCCTTCTGCGAGGCCCGATTCGATCTGGACGTAGTGGCGGCTTGAAAAACCGACCTTCACGCCGGTTCTGACCGCTTTGCCGTCCTTGCCGACGGTGTAGACGAATTTGCCCTCCTGGTCTTCGAAAACGACCTGAGGCGGCAGCAGGATGAACGGAATGCTGTCGGTAATGAAAACGTCGACGTAGCCGAAGGTGCCGGGCAGCACCTCGAACCTGTCGTTTTCGAGCGTCGCCCGCATCGTGATGGTCGAGGTGGAAGGGTCGGCGGTGTTGTCGGTAAAGTCGACGTAACCGTGCAGCGATTCACGCGTCAGACGGTCGTTGTTCGACGGGACGGTGAAGCGGGCGGGAAGGCGGTCGCGTGAGCGGTAGGTCTGGATCATTCTGACCGTTCCCTCCGCCGGGGCGAAATAGACGTAGAGCGGATTGATTCTCAGCACCGTCGTCAGGAGGGTCGGTTCGCCGTAGCCCACGAGGTTCCCGACGTCGACGCGGCGCGCGCTCGTCTTGCCGTCGACCGGGGCGGTCACGACGGTATAGCCGAGCTTCAGTTTCGCTTCGCGGATGCGGGCCTCGTCGGCGAGAATGGCCGCCTTGAACTGCGCGTACTGCGCTTCGTACTCTTCGAGCGTGGCGCGGGGAGCGAGTCCTTCTTTGACCAGCGGTTTGTAGCGCTCGACGTTGGCTTTGGCGAGGTTGAGAGAGGCGACGTCCCTGGCCTTGCCGGCCTCGGCGGCTTCGAGGTCGGCCCGGTACTGGGTCTGTTCGATCAGAAAGAGTTTCTGTCCCTTTTCGACCATGTCGCCGTCTTTGAAATAGCGCTTCTCCAGCCGGCCGCTGACCCGGGCGCGGACCTCCTGTTCGCTGCTGGCTTTCGTCATTCCCGTAAATTCGGCCCAGATGGGAATTTTCCGTTTGTGGACGGTCACTGTTTCGACAGGCAGGGGCGGTTGTTCCGCGGGCAGCGGAACTTTGCCGGCGTTTTCGTCGCATCCGGCGAAAAAGAGCAGGGCTAACAGAGGCGGGAGGAGGTGTTTTCTCACAGGGCTATCCTTCGAAATACTGATGGTGTCAATGTCTGAACGCGATTTTTCCGACGAGCTGTCCGTTTTCTTCCCGAACTTCCGAAGTCATGTCGATCGGCGGGCGGTGATGTTCGAGCACGTAACGCAGGTCGTGGAGCACGGTGCCGTAGTTTCGCATCATCGGAACGGTCAGCTGCTGGACTTTCGCTGTATGGATTTCGTCGGCGAGCGCTTCGAGCGCGCACCGGTAGGCGCTTTCGTTGGTGACGTACTGCAGATAGTAGTCGCGCATCATTTCGATGTTTTTCAGCCACGCGGCGCGTTCGTCTTCCGAAATGACGCTGTTGGCGTTGACTCGGCCGATCAGTTCGCCGATCAGCTCGTTCGTCTTCTCTTCCCGGGTGGCGAAAACCCCGTCGAGATTCGCGCAGTATTTTCCGAGTTTCTCCAGCAGTTCGTCGGCGGTGTACTCCCTGCCGCTCGTATTGTAAACGTGCCGCGTCTCTTCCGTCTGTCCGTAATCGAGCGCTTCGAGCAGTTCGACCGCGGCGGTGAGAAAGGTGTATTTGTCCGGCCGGGAGTGGTCGAACGAAACCCCTTTTCCGGAAACTTCGGGCAGTGCGCCGACGTATTTCAGTTTCATGGGCTCATCCTTGTGCGAATTTTCGTTTCATTCTACCCAAAACTCGTCAAGAAAAGGGTTAGGGTCAGTATCCGCGCAGGAAATAGCCGACCTTGTAGCGGACGAGGGTTTTCTGTTTGGGGCGGGGGTAGCGGCTGTAGGCGTATTCGATGGTCTCTTTCGTGGTGTCGTCGAGCAGGTAGAATCCGCTGCGCTTGATGAATTTTATTTCGCTGATATCGCCGTTGGGGTAGAGGTAGAACTCGATGATGTTTTCGGCGTTGACCCGCATGTTCGACGGGATGTTCACCCGGCCGACGCGGTTGAGAACCTGCTGGGTGATGCGCCGCATGATCTCCTGGTTGTCGAGCAGGTATTTCTGTTCGCCTTCGCTCAGTTTGCCGAATTCGTCTCCGTAAAGCTCCTTGAGGTCCTGGTTGATGCGGCTTTCGCGGCGGTGCGGATTGTTCGTGTCGACGACCCGGTCGATGTTCTTCTGTTTTTTCGACAGTTTGCTGAAAAGGCCGCGGTGCTCTTCGGGCACTTTCGTCAGGTTGGTCTCTTCGGTCTTCACCGTCTTTTCCGCAGGTTTCGGTTCGGGTTTCTTTTCGACCGGGATATAGGGTTTCTCCGGCGGAACGGGTTCGGGCTTCTTCGGCGGCGGCGGTTTTTTCGTGGTCTTTTTGGGTGTGGGGACCTTTTGCTGGGGCTTGACCGGTTCGGGCGGTTTGGCCTCGATCTGTTCTTTCGGCTTCGGCAGCGGCTTCGTTTTGGGCCTGACGATCTTTTCGAGCTGTTTGCCTTTGGGCATCGGCGGGGCGACCTCGGTCGGTTTGACTTTCTTTTTGACGACCCCGTTCTGTTTGGCCTTCGGGCGTTCCTTGAGGGCGACGCGGATGCGCTGTTCGGGTTTTTTCGGCGGCTTGATTTCCGGTGTCATCGTCGCCAGCAGCAGGAAAAGCAGCACGATCAGCGCATGAAAGAGGATGGCGATGATCAGCGATGCGGTCTTGCGGCTCATTCCGGTCGTGCTCTCCACAGTATAAAGTGGCTGCATTATAACGCATTTGCTATAATGCGGGGACAAATCAAACAGCAACGAGGTTCCATGAAGATCGAAGCATCACTCAAAGCGTTCGAAGAGGCGCAGCAGCTTATCCCCGGCGGTGTCGACTCTCCGGTCCGTGCGTTCAAAAGCGTCGGCGGCACGCCGCTGTTCATCGAAAGAGGCGAGGGGGCGTATCTCGTCGACCTCGACGGCAACCGCTATGTCGACTATGTGCAGAGCTGGGGGCCGCTCATTTTCGGCCACCGCGACGAGGCGATCGAAAACGCCGTCTGCGATGCGGTCCGTCACGGGCTCAGCTTCGGCGCGCCGACGCTCTCGGAGAGCGAACTGGCGAAAGAGGTCATCTCCCTGTTCGACAGCATCGACAGGGTGCGTTTCGTTTCCAGCGGGACCGAAGCGGTGATGAGCGCCATCCGTCTGGCGCGCGGCTACACCGGCAGAGACGACATCGTCAAGTTCGAAGGCTGCTACCACGGCCACAGCGACTCGCTGCTGGTGCAGGCGGGGTCGGGACTGGCGACGTTCGGCAACCCGAGCTCTCCCGGCGTGCCGGCGGATTTCACGAAGCATACGCTGCTGGCGAAGTACAACGACATCGAAAGCGTGCGGAAATGTTTCGAGGATTCGGACAACGTCGCCTGTGTCATCATCGAACCCATCGCGGGCAACATGGGGCTGGTCCCGGCGGACAAGGAGTTCCTCGCCGCGCTTCGGACGCTCTGCGACACGCACGGCGCGGTCCTGATCTTCGACGAAGTCATGAGCGGCTTCCGCGCGACGCTGCACGGGGCCGAGAGCATCACCGGCACGACGCCGGATATGGTGACGCTGGGCAAGGTCATCGGCGGCGGGATGCCCGTCGGCGCCTTTGGCGGGCGTGCCGAGATCATGGCGCAGCTCTCTCCGGAAGGCCCGGTCTATCAGGCCGGAACGCTCAGCGGCAACCCGGTCGCGATGGCGGCGGGCATCACCGCCGTGCGCAAGCTCAGGCAGAACGCGAAGGTCTACAGTGTGCTCGAAGCCCGCGCGAAGCGCCTCATGGAAGGCTTCAGGGCGGCGGCGGACAAACACGGCATCCCGCTGCAGACGGACGTGCGCGGGTCGATGTTCGGCTTCTTTTTCAACGACAGGCCGGTCAGAAACTTCGACGACGCCGCGGCTTCGGACCTCGACCGTTTCGCGAAGTTCCACGCCGGGATGCTCGACAAAGGCTTCTATTTCGCCTGTTCGCAGTTCGAGACCGGTTTCATCTGTACGGCGATCACCGACGAGATGGTCGAGCGGACCATCGCCGCGGCGGACGAAGTGATGGGCAGCCTCTGATGGCGGACAAAAAACTGACGGGCCTGACGCCGGAAGGGGGCCCGGAAGAGAAGAAACCGCGCCT
>Ga0256843_1003417_pt1 | contig 11027 bp, 12 predicted proteins | sample AlvinellametaG_FD_191572 | JGI IMG/M metagenome (GOLD analysis project Ga0256843, IMG submission 191572) | Pompeii worm associated microbial communities from hydrothermal vent at the East Pacific Rise, Pacific Ocean - Alvinella | ecosystem: Host-associated > Annelida > Integument > Unclassified ... | reverse complement strand
TTAGATGGTAATATAGACGCCTTAATGGCAGTTAATAAAGTACATGTTAAATCATATAATAACAATAATGTATTTGAAGTAGATTATAGTTTAATTAAATTACTCACTAACGAGGGTGATGAAGATGAATTGATAGCGAAACTTTCAATTGGTGTTATAGAGGATAATGTCTATGACGATGAACATCAAGTAAATAACACTACACCAATTATAGGTAGTGACAACCTGCAACTTTTACATCAAGTCATAGTTGAACATACGGAACTTAATGCGTATTTCAATAACTACCTTAGTGATTTAGACTTCGGTCATCCATTAGGTAAAAATGAACATGGTTATTTTTTGGATTTAAATATACATGATTTCATCTTTAAGACAGTTGAGTTGAAACAAAGTGTAACACATCATAATGTTACACGATTAGAATTTGAGGAACGTAGGGATACTTCTATTTTAGATGTGTTGTTGATGGGCTATGATATTAATAGAGCATCACCATATAATAGAGTAGAACCATACTATCCAATTTCAAGTGGTGAAACTAGTAGGCTCATAATGATGAGTTGTTATGCGACTAATCGTTTAACTAAGGAAGCACCACCAATTATTACTTCAGAAGAATTAACAGATAGAGAATCAGATTATATGAATGGTTTAATGACATTCGAGTTATCAGATGTCAATGAGTCATTTCCAAAATTATTCGGTTCTACTTATATATTTTCTGAAACATTCTATAATAAAAAGGAGATAGGATATGACAGGACAACAGGTTTTAGGATTATTGATGGGGTTGATAGCGAAGGAAATCCTACCCGTATTGATACTGGAATTATCAATTACAATCAAGTTCCTCTCACGAAATTGGAGAGAAACGTACAAATTGCAATTGATGGTGGAAAATATGAAATATCGGAAATTATTAGCCTCGCAGAGACTTGTTATACGTTAACAGATATAGAGAAACTTTATTTCATTCCTATAGTACTCTTACTTCTTAATGAAATTATGATTGAACGGGCAGATGCCTTCTAAGGAGAATTTAATGTTTAATAAAACAGATGCAGATTTAATGTTTAATATTTATGTGCCAGCAAAGATTTATTATAGTCAAGAATCACTTTTAAATATGCGAAGGACTATATGTAATTTAAACACTAATTATGAGGAGGTTGATTTACCTCTTCCAGATGTGGTGGCTTATGTTGGAATAGAAACCATTCTAAATATACATGATGCTGGATTAGAAATATACTTCGTTGATGAAAAGGATATACCGTTATTTTACCAATATCTTTTCATACTTATTAAGAGATTGAAACTTAATAATGAAATAGAAGAAAATTTTACTATTATTAATTTAATGTACGATGTGGCTGATACATTATATGATGAATACAAAGAGTTATTGAAGAGGTTTTTCTATAAACAGATTTATGGAAATGTACAAGATATTCGTGATATGGTTACCTATGACGAGATGATTTTTAAGAAATTGGAGAGATTATGAAGAAACGACAACGTAGTCACATTAGACTTTTAAACGCCATAAAGAAAAAAGATTTGGAAACAATCAAGAAATTGATAAGGAACGGATACCTTAATAGTAACTATCTATTGGTAATTGAACACACATTAGATTTGGGAAGGTTATTTGAATCTATGATAAGTGATTCAAATAACAAATTTTCTGTTGGAAGGTTGGTAGAAAGTAAATTAGATGGAGCATCTTTAAATGGTGAGGGTTTAGATATAGCTAGTAGGGAATTACGTTTAAGTAGTAAGGTTTTTCAAAATAAACTAATACGAAATAAAGCATTAACTGAAGAATTAATTCGAGAGCGATTTGAAACTTTAAGGGTGAACGGTGAGTTAGTAAATACAATATTCAATTTGGATGACTTCGATGAATTTATACATAGGTTAAAAGTATTCATTAAGAGACATCAAGACCTTGATATTTTAAATGAGGTTAGGGGTGAACTTGAACGGATAGATTCTGAAGTTTTAAATATTATTTTTAATAGTAAAAAACTAAGTACCACGAAGTTTGATTTTAAACTCTATGAGGTGACTACTGATAAATGTAAAGTTTATGGTGAAGATGAAGATGATATTTTAGAAGTTTTTGAAGATTTGACGGAACTGAAATTACAATTCAAAGCCGACAAGGCTATAGCATTAGCTAGAATGATTCAAGACATGGTTACTGTAAGATTGAAACATGCTATTGAAACAGTATTTAAAAACTTTGTAAAGTCTGAAGAAGAGATGAATGCGAGTCAACAATTCGAATACCTGAAGACTCTTCTACTTTATAAAATTAACCTTGAGGAGAAATATAGTATCATCAATAGTAGAATAGAATCATTCCCAAACAATTTGAATGTTCTTAAAAAGGTTTTGAATTTAGAGGAGTAATATTATGATAGGTCTTGATAATGAGTTGAATAAGATAAGTTCAAAGGGTGTAGATGGAACATCAGTCACAAAGTTAAAGGGGGTTATACATTATAATGGTGGTAGTCTTACAATACATAAGCTGATAAAACTACAAGTTGATAGGAATTACAATAAAAACTTCTGTGACTATACAACGATAGAAACATATATGCCACTAGGTAACTTCGTAAAACATATTTACCCATCTAGGGATAATCTAGAATGTTCTATATTACAGGATAGAGGTGGACATAAGGCATTGGATAAATATAAATGTTTTGTCATGAATGATAACTTTTCCATTGAAAATGAAATGTTTAAAAAAGCATCAACTGAAGATTTAAACGTCGAGTTAGCATATGTAAAGTTCCTTCTTATAGAACGTACTGCTTTTATGATGAATAGTATCCACGTTAATCTAACAGTTAAAGATAATAATTTGGAGAATTTTATAACCTGTATTATGCGTTATGATTATGATAGAATTAAAATACCCGGAGACAGATATAAAAAGGGTTTTAGTATCATACCACCACACAATACTAAAACATATACACATATCCTGCTACCAACACCATTAAAAATTTTGAACCTTCCTAGTTACTTACAACGTAAAGAGTATGGTGTTTATAATGGTGATTGTGGAACGTATATTCAAACTTATGACCATCATATCTCTAGAACTAAATATGAGTCACATAGAATTCTTTGGGTTTATCCTTTATATAACCAATCAACGGAAGGACGTAAGAAGAAGAAATTAAAGATTTATATTTCAAAACGAAAAAAGGATTCGGAGATTGAACGCACATACTACATAGATGCATCCTTATCACTCAGGATACTAGCAACTATTAAAGATGATATAACAATTCCAAATCTAAAGGTAAAAAAGAATCATGGAAATAAAGATACTTATATGGAGGCAGAATCTGTAATGAATCGAAGTCATATAGTTACTAAAGATAGTTCTTATAGATATACTTCAGATGTTATAGATAATGTTGTACAGGTTCCAATGGAGGATGGTGAGAATACAATGAAGTATCATGGCATCATTCAGAATAAATTCCATTACAAATCTGACAATATGCGTTTGAATGGATACTTTATGACCGTGGTTTGGAAGTTCTCAGTACCAGATTATTTATTTCCAGGTATGTTAGTTGATATATATTGGGAGGAGCAAATTGATAATTCTAGAGTTATACGTTCGGCTAAGGGAGTCCTTCAGGCGTCAAATACAATAGTGGAAGCAAATCATGAAATGTCAGTAACAGTGTTAATAGTATTTATTTCAGAAAATTAAGGATAGGAAGATGTTAAAAACAATAGAAGAATTAGAATCATCAATGAAGTTTAAAAAGATAAAGAAAGATTATTATAATGCTTTCTATGATAAAGATTTAGCAACAAGATTCACACGTAGATTTAAAGCTACATTTTGCATGAAAGAGTTCCATGAAATATATGTGGAGGCTCAGGTGACAGATTTAATCAAAGGTCTCATCGTACGGGAGTTTATTAAACAATATAAAATATCAGACCTCAGTAGTTTAACCATTACAGTAACAATTTTAGGTAGACCCCACAACATTATAGTTGGGAATCTAAATGGGATAATAATTAATTAGTTTCAATATAACCGTCTTTATTATAAGTAATATCCTTATTTAAATAATAAAGTTTATTAGTTATTTTATCAGTCATTGAACCAGTAATCAAAATATTAAAAACTTGATTTGTTAACTGTTCATATTCTATTTCGATATTAACATTATCGAAATAGTGTCCATACATATATATTAATGTTTCCTCAGTTTTATCTGTCATTACTGCTAAATCATCATTATATAAATGGAGAAGTTCCTTTAATGGAACAGGAGAGTTTCGGTAAAGATTAGATTGAAAAGCACTAATCTTTATAAAGTTCTCAAATAATCTTTGGATTATAATCTTTGGATTACTTAAAACCCCTTTTGAGGTTAGGGTTGGTAACTTGGTTCCCATGTCATACCTTTGTTTTAAATTTATTACATTAAATTAGGAGTCATATATGAAGCGAATAAGAAAGATAATAATAAGTGATTTACATTACGGTAAGAAATCATCTAACAATATACATTTAAAATTAGAGGTATTTCTTTTAAATATTATAGACCCAAAGAACGTTGACTATTTCATAATAGCTGGAGATGTATATGATAAACTCCTATCCCTGAATTCTATTGCTACTTTAGAATCCTTAAGATGGTTGATTACATTAGGGAAGTTCTGTATACGATGGGGGATTAAACTACGCATACTTGAAGGAACACCATCACACGATAGGAAACAAATTTCAGTTTTTGATTTAATCTGTAAAGAGGCATTATCTGAGTTAGATTTCATATATGTCACTGAACTATGTGTAATATTGGAAAGTGACCACACCTGTCTTTATATACCAGATGAAATAAATCATAGTACACGCGAGACAATGGGTGAGATTTACGAACTACTAGAAGAGTATGGTTTAACTTCATTTGATTCCTGTGTGATGCATGGTGGTTTTAAACATAATATAAAATTTGGTAGTGAAGATGAATTATTTAATGAGGATGAGATGATGAGTATAGTACGTGGTATCATAGTTTGTGGTCATATACATACCCATCAAATTTATGATAGGATTATAACGATTGGTTCATTTGAAAGATTAGGATTTGGTGAAAATAGTCCAAAGGGTGGATTAGAGGTAATAGAGATACTAAATAGTAAAGAGAAACACATCCATTTCCTAGAGAATAAGATGGCTAACATATTCGATGATATTATGGTTACAACGGAAAACATAGATGAACTAATATCCATGTTTATTAAATATACGATTGAACATAAAATAGGTGACGGTGCTAACTTTAGATTAAAGTTCTCAAGTAATAATCCTTTGTTATTTTCAAATATAATGGTGGATAATTTCCCCAATTATAATTTTACAATGTTTGATATGGGTGACGAAGAAGAGGAGACTATAGATGATAAAGAGGACGATTTTATAATTATCAATAATATAACCAGTGCTAATATAGAATCCTTATTACATGATAAATTAACCATACGTGGTCTTGATAATAATGAGATAAAAAATATACTAGATATTTTAAAGGATTAAGATGGGGAGTTTTAAGAATATATATGCTGGATTAGCATTGGCATTAGAAACCATCATACCACCAGATATTGAACGTATAGATGAAAATCGTATCATTCCAACATCAAAATATCTTGATGAAATAGATGAGATTATTATAGATGTTGATACAATCATTTTTGAACTAGCTACTGTGGAAAAAATTACAGATATTAATTCATTAAGGAAGGAAACTATTAAGACTGTTGAATCCCTTGAAACAATGCCGACATTAATTGGAATTGTACGAATCATCAATAGTGGTAGATTCACAAACATCCCAGATGAGTTTAGATATAAGCCTAAACCCAATAGTAAGGTGGAGAAACAAATTGAATCTTACATGAGGGTACGTCTAACTATACGTGATATTTACCCACTCGATACAAAGATACTTATTATGAATAGGACTAAATTAATCTATTCAAGTAACAATTTCTGGCTTTCATCTTCCAAACGTGTCTCTGGTAGTTTACGGGTATTGGAATCACATACTGGTATTATATTAGATGAGATAACATTAAACAAGAGGTTTAAGAAGAGTAAAAAATATGATTGTCGGGAAATTCCCTATGATAGAACTTTACTACTACTTTTAGGAGACGGAAAACTTTTAGGAGGTTTTAAGAATGACGAGCTAAAAAATGATTTAAAAATGATTATTGAAAAGTTAAGTGATTGGAATGCATTAACACCACGTGGTACAATTGATGCATATATACTACATAAGCATCCAAAGATGTTTAAAATTATAAAGGATATACGATGAATAAGAGAATTAAACGAAACAAAGAAGTTTTGATGAGAAAACGTTTATTAGAGATTGATGAACTAACTCAACAATGGAGAAATCTAAACGATATAAAGACTGAGTTAGAGAACATAGATAAATTATCAAATGGCTCAAATGATAAGGTTAAAGTTATTTTACCTATCGTCCTATCGGCTATTAAGGAACTCAACGTCTCTTTTTATATTAGAAAGGAACTGAAAACTAATAGTATTCGTAAACCGTCCGAATTATCGTTAGATGAACTTGAAGCAATTATTTTTGCAGAGGATAAAGCATTAGACCTTATTTTAAAGGTTACAGAATTATCTACAGAGATTAACATAGAAAATGAAGAAGATAAAACATTAAAAACATCTGAAGGATTGAACAATGAAGAAAATTAAACCTATTAAACCTATTAAGCCAGTAATGGAAACAGAAACACCTTTAAAGAATATCAATGATGATATTGGTGGAGTTTATGATAATAATCCCATCATAGAAAAGGAAGTGGAATCAATTAAGGGTCCAGAAATTAGTAATCAATTCAAGGATGTTGAGGAATTAAAATTACCCTCATCTGAGGATTTTGATTTCAGTGATGAGGAGGATGTTTCATTTAAACCTGTAAAGGAGATTAAATTAGATAATGATGTACCTGATGAGGAGAAGATATCGATGGATGATGATGAACCCGTAGATACTATTCTAACACCAAAGATTAAAGACAATAGTTCACATATCCAAAGTATACTTTTAACATCCCTAACAAAGTCAGAAACAGCAAACTTATCTAAAGCATTAAATGAGTTACTGGATGAAGATATTCGACAAAGGGAACTCTGGGAAGAATCTGAAAAATTAAAAAAGAGTAAAGATAAGAATTATACTATTAAAAAGTACGAGAGTAAAATCAAGTTTACAGATGAGATGAGAATCAATAATAGTCGTGCATTGGATACTAGAACACAGTTCTCTGATTTAGAGTTTATCGTCCCAGAAGGTACAAATGATTTCGACATCATTGAAACTAAGAAATTCAATCCCGAGAATGCCAGTGTAAATCCATCAATGTATTTTAATAGTTTCCTAGGTATTTCTGCACCAGTACCAGTAAACCTTCCAACGTCTGGTTTCACATGTATCATTAAACCACCTAGTAAAAAGACATACAATACATTCTGGAAATTCTATGATGGTAATAAAGATAAGGTAGGATTCAATGATGCTTCAGTGTCACTAGATTCTTATGAGAGTATCGAAGTCAATAGACAGATTATCAAACTATTCTCTAGTCTTATCATTAGCAGTACCTTAGATGTTCCAGTTGATGAAGTTGTTAATTACATCCTCCTAGGTGATTTACGTATTGTACAGGCTGCTATTGTAAAATCATTATATCCATCTGGAATTCCAATGACTGTTCCTTGTGATGGTATTCAAAAGATTGATGGTGTTACCAATAAATGTAGTAATAAGATTAATGGAACTATCGATGCTAACGACTTTATTTATTTGGATGATAGTAAAATACCCGAAGAGATTGACGAATTACTCAGTAGAACGAAACCTAATTCTATTAGTGTATCCGAACTTTTAACGGCTCAAGATAAACTCCATAAATCGGTTCATAGATTTGAGGCTGAAGGTGGTTGGATGGAATTCCACTTTAGTCAACAGACAATTGCACAACATTTACATTATGGATTAGAAGTTCTAAAAGTCTTTAAAAAGAGTTTGTTGAGAAGTTTCGATTCACATGAGGAAACCGATATTGATGACTTTGCAATAAATCCAATTAGAAAATCTGGATACTGTTCAACCATCAAAACAGAACATATCACTCTAAAAGTTGAGGAAACAAACTTAGAAGTCCTAAATAATATTCTTCGTGACCCCAAAGCTATTAGTGAATTCTTAGAAGGTGTATTTAACTTTGAGAGACATTCATGTTATGATTTCGGTATGGCTAAGTATACATGTGGATGTGGTACTGTACGTGGTAATAAACACGGTATTCTTCCAATCAATCCTTTAAGACTTTTAACAGTGGGCGTTTCAATAAAACCATAGAAGATATAAGATATATGACGAATGGTTTCGACGGGTTAAATACCTATGAGAAAGAAATCATTTTACGAACTGAATTTAAAATATCGTTAGGGATTCCCAACGATATTTTAACTGCGGCTACATATGTCGATTATAATATGGAATTAAAAGATATTATTACATTCGATTTAAGACAATATAAAGCATATAGAATCAAGGATAACTTTGATATAAGTTTCAATGAATTCTTAGATTTACCAATAGAGGAGTTTGAATATTGCATCTCCGTAGGTAAGTCATTTATAAAGGAAGAGGAAGAAGCTAGATTGGCACGCATGAAACAACAAGAAGGAGATGAGAAACATGGGTAAACATATTTACATTACATTGGATTCTATTTATGACACACGGTTTACGATACTTTCCCTTTTAGATTCCAAATTAGCAAAGAGACAGATTGATAGTGATTACTTCCTTAGAACTGCTGATGAGTTTGAATATATGAGTCATAAATTCTTTAAATTGATGTATAGTGATAGAACAAAGAAAGTATTAATGAGTAGTAAATTAACATATATGTTAGGATACATTTCAGATTATATAAATGAGACGAAACTTTATAATGCTGAAACATTCGAGAATGAGGACTTGAAAGTATATGTGAACATGTATCCTTATAAGTTAGAACAAGATGAAATCAATCGAATGAAATTAGCAATGCTCCCATACTTCCCAAAGGTTCAAGATATTATCTTTTTAAATTATGAAAATGTAAGTCCTACATGGATACAAAAAGAGATTGGTCTAATGATAGACTATAACCTATTGGATTGGTTTCAATTCAATATAGCAAATAAATTCTTATTCAAGGTGGAACGATTAGAGACTTTATGTCTTATACCAAAGATTAAATATATACCAACACATAAAATGACAGAGAAGAACTTCGAAGAGATGATACATGATTATCTTGTATTGGCAGATATACAGTTTGTTGATAGTTTATACTTCTCCTTAGCAATTTAAAGAAAAAAAAAAAGATAATTATATGGGTGGGTCGAAAGACCCACCCATATAATTGCTATAAGTATATTACTTGGATAATAGATGTTTAAACGAAAGTATTAAATCAGAACCTCTCTTACCTCCTTTATATAAATCCATAGACACCATATAAAGGAGGTAAGAGATTACTGAAGTATAATCATCATGTCCGTTATAGAACGGTTTATTATCAAGTCCGAAGTTGTTCTCTACACCTTCCAACTCAAACACACTAACCATATGACTAAAATCCTCATCTGTTATATTCTCTAAGATTGGGAATTTACCCTCCACCTTTATAACATAATCCTTACGTTTCATAGACCCACCATTCTCAGTTTCCACTAATTTCCTATTAAGTCTCCAACTGAATTTCTTATCCTTCAGATAGGTCGTCGATAAGTATTTTAATAATAGTGTTTGTATCCAGAAATTCCGTATATCCATATCAATACCTTCTGTCTCTTCCATATATTCTAATATGCCTTGAAAGAGTGTCTCAAGTGTAACTTGTTCATTCTCCACGGCATAGTCATAGATAGATTTACCCTCTATGTAATTGATAGAATTAAGATTTAGTATCTTTCTTAACTCAAACATATTTAGATTAATACCTTCCTCATCTGGTTCAATTGGAAGTAACCGACCCCCATCATTAGTAGTTACATTATCCTCTATAGTGAATAAATTAGTATATCCCATTCTATATCTTACTATGAAGTTTTGAAACCAGTATCCATTTGGATATATCTTCATTTGCATAAGGTTCTTATCATAAGACATTAATAAGCCGTCGATACTGTGTCTTAAACCATTGTTAGTGTCTTTGATAGGATAAGCGTCGAACGTAGTGAAAACATCCTCAGGATGCTCTCCAAAGTTTATTATATACTCACCCATTAAATCTGGATTATTAGAACTAGTGTTAATAATCTTTCTAATGTCTGCAAGTGTATGAAACTTCATTTTCTTTACTCCTTTACCTGTATTTTTAACATCTTCCTTTTTATTTGGTGTGAATTTGGTTATATTAGTTTGTGACAATAAATCATGAGGTAACTTATTATCTGGATTACGTCTTCTTAATAATTTAATTACATCTGGGATATTATTGGAGATGTCTGTATCAGTTGAGAAGTATTTATTTACAATTATAAATTCAAGTCTAGTATTTGGTTTAAGATTAATTGTTTGCATAGTTGTTCCTTTAAGGTTGTTATAACATTCATTGTCTTCAAAGACTATTAAACGACATGACGCAAAAAATGCGTCATGTCGTTTAATAGAACCCATCAATGTAATGTTATAATATATCCTAGAATGATTTCGGTTTAATTGTTGTTAGGTATGGGATGTAAATCAATACATCCCATAATTTAATATTCTATAAAATCAACACCCCTATTAAAGAGGTCATCCAATGTCTCATACATCTTAACAGCTTCCAATTTATCTATTCCATTCAATTTGAAATCTATGTCTTTGGAGCGTTCAAATGTTTTGAAACTCTTTACCATCATATTATTATCTTCATACTTGTTCTTA
>Ga0256843_1003416_pt1 | contig 11029 bp, 7 predicted proteins | sample AlvinellametaG_FD_191572 | JGI IMG/M metagenome (GOLD analysis project Ga0256843, IMG submission 191572) | Pompeii worm associated microbial communities from hydrothermal vent at the East Pacific Rise, Pacific Ocean - Alvinella | ecosystem: Host-associated > Annelida > Integument > Unclassified ... | reverse complement strand
AAGATCATTCAACTTCACTCTTTCTAGCAACTCGCTAGACGTCCATGTGTTGTTGGACGCGTATTATAGCACCCAACGCCTCCCTTGTCAAGGGTTTTTGCGAAAAAAATTGAAAAAAATTGAAATTTTTTTCTTTACTTACATTATAGGGATTGTTTTTTCTTTATTTTTCTCTAGTTTATACGCTTTTTATCTATCATATCCTTTATCAACAGCCCATTCCTCTTGATGCTATTGAGCCAAAATAACTTCATTTTTACCGGGTGGTCCCAAAAAACTTTAATCAAGGATCAAAAACAGCTTATTTGTATATGGGGCAAAATAGTTAAACACTCAGAAAAGAAAGACAGAAACAACTTGTCTATGGCAACAAGAACAGAAAATTCAAAGATACTTATAGGTAATAGAAATATTTTTTAAATGTTTGAAACAGTATGGGAGAAATACTTAGAGGTATGAATAAAAATAAATAGAAGATATAGAAGTGGGGACACTCTAAAAGTGTCCCTGTTGTTTACGCGATAGGTTCTGCTTTCTGTACATCATATAGAATATCATCCATAGGGTGTCTGTACATTGGCATTGCCAATCTCTTCTCATCGAGTACGTGACCGATGAAGCCGATAGATCTACCGACAATAAAGAAGGCATTGAGAGTACCGGATTCAATAAACTCATTGATCTCTTCTTCTGTATAGCCCAATGCTCTCCACATATCGACCATCAGGATACCGATCGTACCATCCACATTGAGGATAAGGTTCTCTTTTTTAGATGTTGTCAATGCTTCAACTGTTTTTGCATAATCAAGAAGCGGTGTAGCAGGGAAATTTTCTGCTGCAAAATTCATAAGACCTGTAACACGAAGGTCAGGATTTTTCAAAGATTTGATTCTGTGTCCGATTCCAGGAATTGGTACACCCTCACCTTTCATGTATTTTAGGAACTCTGAGGGTGTAAGGTCATTGTCATCTGCATATTTGAAGTATTTTGCCGCACCGTCAATAGCACCGCCGAATCTTGGCCCGATGGTCAAAAGCCCTGTTACCAATGCTTCAACCACTGATTTACCTGCACGTGCTGTTACTTTTGCATTGTGCGCACCTGAAACAGCCGGACCGTGGTCAGCTACTGTTTTAATGACTGTTTCAATAAAGTCAGTCGCCCATTTCGGATACTGTTTTTTAAACCAGAGAAGGGAGATAACGTCACCAATACCTTTGCCTGTATCCGGTGTAGCTACTGAAGAGATAGGGAAGCCGGCATAGGTAGCCTCTTCACCTCTGTCATCAGAAATCGTACAGATAAATTGTTTTGGTCTTCTTACTTTTGGAACAATTTTAAGTTCAGGCTCTTCAATTTCACCGATCACACCTTCTGCCTTAAGCGTAGTGTATACTTCAGCAATCTTGGCAGGAAGGTCGTTGAATGATGCCGGTACATGAATACCTGCTTCAGCCATTGCTTTGTTCTTGGCTTCAGCTGTTTCAGCATCGGCATTGGCAGAAGCACCTGCGTGACCAAACTGTACACCTGAAGAGAAGTGTTTGGCAATCGTACCGATACACCATGCGATAACCGGTTTTTTGATTCTGCCGTCTTTGACTGCTTCAATTACTTTATACTCTTCTGTACCACCTACTTCACCAAGAAGGATCATATATTTTACATCCGGGTTTTCTTCCATTCTGAGAAGGTGATCAATAAATACCGAACCGACAAATCTGTCACCACCGATGGCAACACCTTCGGCAATACCGTCAGCATTGATCGCAATGATATTTGAAAGTTCATTAAATAATCCACCTGATCTTGTTACAAGACCACAAGAACCTGCTCTGTGAAGTTTTGAGTTTACAATGTTCTCAATCGTACCACCGATGTTTGCAATCTTGAATGCACCCGGAGCGATCGCACCGACTGTTGCAGGCCCGATAACCGTAATACCCGCATCTCTTGCTGCCTGATTCATCTTTCTTGCAAGTCTTTCAGGAATACCTTCTGCTGTGATCATAATGGATTTGAACTGACCGTCCATTGCAATCGCTTCCATTGTTACATCATATGCTGTTCTGAATGATGCAAAGTTCAAAAATGCATCTGCCTGAGGCTGTTCTTTTACTGCATCAGCGGTTGACTTGTAAAGAGGGATCATGATCTCATCGGGACCATAGAAGAATTTCTCAAACTTGTTTCCGCTTGTCGGTGCAACAATTGCTGCTACCGACGGCTTTTCTCTTCCGATCGTATAATCGTAATCCAACATTCTCTGGATCGCTGTTTTATTGTTGTTCCAAAAAATCGCCTGTGTATCTTTAGTATATAATCTACTGCTCATCTGATTCTCCTACCCTTACTTCTCTAATGCCATTCTAACAATGTCGGTAACATGTGTTTCCGGCCCATAAACTTCAATGTTAAGTCCCAATCTATCCGCAGCCTCTTTGATATCTTTCAACCCTTTTTCATAGTTAGGTCCACCACGTCTTACATAAATTTTTGTTTTATGTTGTGTCAGTTTTTCTGCATAAATTTCAAATGCCTGGATAATTCCGGTAAATGTTTTGGCAACATCTGTAAAGTTCGCAATTGCCCCACCGATAATAAGTACTTTACCTCTTGGATCATCATATCTTGTCATCAGATCAAAGATAGTCTCCGCATAGAATTTAGTCTCACCTGTCGTCGGTCCGCCTGAATACTCTCCGTAGTTTGCAAGATCTTCAACACCTGCAAAATCAGCAATGGTATCTGCATATACAACAGAGGCACCACCACCGGCAACCATTGTCCAGATACGTCCCATAGGGTTAAGAATCGTTAATTTGAGTGATGCACCTGATTTGCTGTCTGCTTCTGCAATTGCTTTTTCTTCATCTGACATATCTTCCATACCGAATGCTGTCGGGAATTCAATATCACCCCAGGCATCTTTCATCATGAATCCTGCTGTATCGTCCAGTCTTGCAACCAGGTCAAGGATCGCCATTTCACCACCGTCAAGCATCACAATCGGGTTGATCTCAAGATAGGCAAAATTCATATCTCTGTAAAATTTAAAGAACTGGATCGCAAATGAAGCAAAGGCTGTTTTGTTTTCATCGGGAATATCAGCAGGAATATGTGATTTAACCATTTTTTCCATATCTGCATCAGGCATATTGATAGGAATATGTACTTCATTGACCTTTTCGTCCCAACCCTCTTCTACTTCCATACCACCTTCAGCTGACATGAACAGAACATCATCTTCACCAACAGTCGTTGCAGAGATATAATACTCCTGCTCCTGTGTATGCGGTGTGAACGGCTCAACGATAAAGTGTGTCAAATGACCTTTTTCTCCTGAAAGAAGTGTCACATCATGTGACTGTTTTTCATCGATCCATTTTGCGGCATCTTCAAGCGTTACATCACCCGGCTTTTCAACACGGAACAATACAAGGTCATTCTTACCTCTTTTACCAAAGAGCATATCTGGCTTGGCAACCAACGGCTCCTGATTCAACCATTCAAAACCGTGTTCTTTTGCTTTCTCTCTCAGTTCATCTCCACTGGTAACCAATACTGATTTGAATCCATAATGAAAACCATCAAAATATTCATTCCAATGTTTTGCAAAAATTGCTTTACCATCGTACTCTCTAATTGCCTTTTGAGCCATCGAGTTCTCCTTTAATTTAGTTCCTAATAGTTTAACATGTGATTGTTTTAACTTTTGTTTATGTAATTTAAACTATAAGTAGAAAAAAAATATTGTGTATTTTAGAAACAGTTTACGGTAGTAATCTACAAGATTTGATACCATAATATTTCAGTTGGTATCGTTCTCCGGAATTATCTGTATTGTAACACTCAATATCCTGCTTTTTCAATTTTTGGGCAAGATCATAAGGTAAATAGATACGTTTGGCAAAATGTTTTTGCGGATTGGAGGAAATACGATACAGTGTTTGATGAAAAATGATGATCAGGGCACTTAAAACCAAAAATGCCACTACCACATAAAAGCTACGTTTGTACCATATACGGAATTGGGGAAGCCTTACCCTCAGCGAATGATTAAACTGATCAAACATCAACACTACTGCGGCCAGAACATAGGGAGCAAAGTCAGTCAGATAGATACGTTGACGAATAGAAAGCAGCAGAGAAAAAGCAAAAGCCGTAAAGGAGATATACCAGATCAGATCTCTTTTCCCACGAAGAAGAATACGGTACATCGTATAGAAAAAATAAAGAAAGACGAAAGGAGAAAAAAGTGTGGCATAAAGCCCGAAGATCTCGGCAAAATGCCCCGTAGGCCGTCCACCGATATTGATACCCTTGGCAAGATAGATAAACGCCAAAAGAAATGCAGCCGCGGCGATAGTAAGCTTTTTATCTTTATGTGCAATACCGTAAAAAAGCAGTGCTACAAAAAAGATGATGGAGGCTTCATGAATGAAAAAGAGTGCCAACATAATAAAAGGAAGCCACAGCATCTCCCCTTTTTCATAAAAAAGTACAAAAAGTAACACCAAAGGAAGTACAATAATACCTATATTTGCCATGGTACTTGCCGTAATGATCCCCGGAAGCAGCATAAAAATAAAAGTCGCCAAATAGGCATCTTCACGTTTGCTGAAATGACGGCGGCTAAGCTCATAAAAGAGCCAAATACTTATAAAACCGAAAAAAATAAAAAACAGACGCAAGCCTATAAAACCGGGAATATATGCTGCACTCAATTGCATTAGAGTTGCGGCAATGGAATCAGAAGCATACAGCAGTTTTGCTTCATGTGGAGAGATAGGTGTGGTAACAGCCAAATAAAAAACAGCAAACACATACAGAGGCAGGGCAAGAAGAAAATACTGTTTTTTCATTGGAGTCAGATACTTAAAGTTTCAGAAAATTGTCCAGCATTTCATGCCCGTATTCACTCATAATGGACTCGGGATGAAACTGTACCCCGTAAATGGGTTTCTCTTTGATCTGTAAAGACATAATCTCATCATCATCTTTACTGTGGGAAGTGGCTATGATGCATTTGGGCAATGTCTCTTTTTTAACCGTAAGGGAGTGGTAGCGTGTTGCCCTGAACTCTTTGGGAATATCTTTAAAGATGGGAGTCTGCTCATCGACAATAACCTGTGAAGTCTTACCATGCATCATATTCTTGGCACGAATCACATCTCCGCCAAATGCCTGTGCGATACTCTGGTGCCCCAGACAGATACCAAAAATAGGTGTCGTATCGGCAAATTCTCTGATGACATCAAGTGTCACACCGGCTTCATCCGGGGTGGAGGGTCCCGGGGAAAGAATGATCTTTTCCGGATTTAATGCTTTGATCTCATCAATATTCATCTCATCATTGCGGATTACTTTCAGATCGGCACCGAGCTCACGGCAATACTGTACGACATTGTAGGTAAAACTGTCGTAATTATCTATCATTAATACCATTAGATATTATCTCCTCCCAAAATCTTGTTTATAGACTTGAATAATTCTTGAATTTTTAAAATATAATTTTTCTTCTGCTATTTTAACTCTAAAATAGTAAATGAAAAGCAATATATTATATCGAAAGCTGATATATTTCATTTTAATCTTTATTACCCCGACAGGGAATTATGCTTGCAATGAGATACATGGTATGTTACAAAAATCTCTGGGAAGAGAGAACAAAGCATACTTCATTATGCTTTGTTCTCAGTAAACGTATCTTCATTAGCACTTCCGGACGGACTGATATACTGGTCATTCAGTTTTTGGATAGACTCTTTGGAAGTTGCGATCAATTTGTCTATCTCTTCTATCGTACGCTGATGCCATTTTTTTCCAAAACCAAACAACGATCTGAAAAAAGTTGTATTTTGAATAATTGCCCTTGCTATACTGCTGTCACTCGTTTCATAGGTACGCGCCAGCCTTTTGGCAAAAAAATGTCCGGCTTTGATATGAATAAAAAGCCAAATGACAATCATTGACAAAGCACCGGCTGCCAAAGGCAGGATATGTTCAGCAGGTGAGGAAAAGAGTCCTGTTTTCCACTGTAACAGACCTGCAAGAAGAAGGAACATCCCTAAAACAGAAAGGTCTGTCATCATTACCCGGCTTCTCCACTTCTCCAATATTTCTTTCAACAGAGGAATTTTCTGCTCTTTAATTTCTCTGGCAAAATCATCAAGTGCTTTTACAATACGATAAGCTCTTTCGATCCCTACTTTGTCCATACGGTCAAGAATTTTTTCAAGATCGGTATTACGTTTATTTCGCAACCGCTCTGCTAATGCTTCATCAGCAATAGGAGATGCGGCATTTTCACTGTATATCCCGTAAAAATTACCTGATACCAACCCCTCTTTTGAAAGTGCACGCTGCCATGAGCCAATGACATCTTCAAGGTTGTCTTCTTTGGCTGTAGTATCAATCTGGTTAAGGATATAGAGTACTTTGTTCGCATCTCTGTGTTGTATTGTGGTTGCAACAAGATGTTCAAGCGTATCACGCATCGCACCCGGTTCAGGATGTCTTGCATCAAAAAAGATCAGTACAAGATCGGACATCTCTACGATATGACTGGTGATTTTCAGTATGGCATCTCTCTGGCTGTCTGCATCAAAACCCGGAGAGTCTATGAGGATCTTTCCTTTGATTCTGTCAGATTTCAGGCTTTTTAACTGTAGATACATATTGACACGGTTACCCTCTCCGGGATCAACTTTGTTGACCTCTTCACTGATGTTATAGAAAGGGAACCTGGGATCGGCATCCAGCGCCAGTCCGGGCAGTGTAATTGTCTCAGGGCTGTTTCCATAACAGACAACGGTAAACTTGTCATCAATTGCCTGGTTACCGCTCTCCTGGATCGTAGTACCCAGATATTCATTGATAAATGTGGATTTTCCCGCAGAGAATGTTCCCAGTACAGAGATCATAGGCCACCAGGAAATATGCTCTGTATAGGTTTTTGTTTTATCTATCAGACCCACATTGTAGGCAATTTCATCCAGTGTTTTATATCGGTCTATTACATCCAATAAAACCGGGTTTTCTACAGAAAGGTACTCTTTTAACTTTTTATAACGTTCTTGAGGCATCATGAGGCATTCCTTGTTTCAATAAGAGGTATTATAGCTTAATGGATTTTAACTGTAAGCGCAGAGGCAGAGAAAATCTGCTTCAATAGACGTTGAGTTCATTGTAGAGACTGTCACGTTCTACCGGCTTGAAGCCTGAATTTCTGATCATCGCCACAAAATCATCCAGTTTCATTCCCTGTGCAGAAGCAGCTCCGGCAGCAGACTGAATGGACTCCTTTTCAATGGTTCCGTCAAGGTCATCTGCACCAAACTCCTGCGCAATAAGGGCAAGGTTGATGGTTGACGTTGCCCAATAGGCTTTGATATGAGGGATATTGTCAAGCAGAATACGACTGATAGCATAGGTTTTAAGGATCTCCTGCCCTGTAGGAAATGCTTCTACTTTCAAAAAATTGTTCTCTTTTTGATACACCAGAGGGATGAAAGCGTTAAAACCGCCTGTCTCATCCTGAAGGTTACGCAGACGCAGCATATGATCAATACGGTGAGCCCTGCTCTCTACATGTCCAAAGAGCATTGTAGCATTGGACTCTTTGCCTCTTTCATGCCATTTTCGATGAATTTCAAGCCACTGATCGGAAGTAACCTTCCCTTTACAGAGATATTCACGGATTTTCTCATCAAAAATCTCTGCACCGCCTCCGGGCATAGAGTCGACACCACTTTTGATCATACTGTCGAGTACCTCATCATAGCTTAGCCCGTACTCCCTGTGAAGAAAATCGATTTCGGCAGCTGTCATCGCTTTAATGTGGATATTTGGAAATTTCTCTTTGATCTTACGAAACGCACCCATATACCACTCTACCCCGTCATTTGGGTTGTGTGCGGAGACGATATGCAGCTCTTTGGCACCGTTGGCAACAGCTTTTTCAGCAATAGAGAGAATCTCATCATGGCTCATGGTGTACTGGTTTGGATTTTTACGGCTGGCAGAGTAGGCACAGAATTTGCAGATATCTGCACAGACATTGGTCGGGTTGATATGACGGTTTACATTAAAAAAGCTTTTCTTTCCATGCTTTTCCTGACGTATTTCATCGGCAAGCTCACCAAGAGTATAAAGATCGAGATCATACAGTGCTTCTCCCTCTTCCTGACTCAATCTTTCACGTCTGCGTACTTTTTCTACCAAATCTTTTTGCAAATCCATTTCCATTCATCCGTAATTATTTTTGGGTATTATAACACTTATAGATTAGGAGTTACTAACGTGAACAGAGTCAAAGCAGAGATTGAAGAGTTACTGTATGCCAATGCACCCCATTTTGAAATTGCAAAGGTACTGAAAGAAGAAATAAAACGTTACTTTGACACACTTGAAGAGACCTTTGCCACTTCAGGAGGAAAGGACTTCCTTGTCAAACATACCAAGAAGATCGATACGGTGCTTAAACTGATCTATCAGGTCGCACACAGGGAGATGTTCGGCAACTATGCTCCCCTTAAGAACTCCATACCTCTTGCACTCGTAGCACTTGGATCTTACGGACGGGAACAGCTTTGTGTCTATTCTGATATCGACCTGATGATCGTTTACAAGGATATTCCCGGATACAATATTAAGGAGATGATTGAAAAAATCCTCTATATTCTCTGGGATACCGGCCTGAAACTGGGGCACAGAGTACATACGGTTGAAGAGCTGTTTGACGTTTCAAAAACCGATATTACCATTAAAACAGCCCTTATAGAATCACGTTTCATTGAGGGATCGCATTTCATCTGGACGGAGACACAAAATGCTATCAGCCTTATTCGTCATGACAATGTCAAAACTTTTATTCAGGAAAAGCTGGAGGAACAGGCACACAAACACAAAAGGTTTCCGCTTACAATGGAACCCAACCTTAAAGAGGGTGTAGGCGGGTTTAGAGATGCCAACCTTGTTTTCTGGATCGGGAAAGTTATTTATGATGTAAATGCCATTAAAGATCTTCCATCCCGGGTAATTGAAGAAAAGGAGTACAGACCGTTTCGAATTGCTCTTGAATTTCTTTTCAGAGTACGGTCAGCCCTGCATCTTGTCAGCCACAAAAAAGAAGATAAATTACGTCTTGAACTTATTCCTTCCATCGCAAAACTGCTTGGTTTTGAACAAAGCAAACAGGGACACCTTAAATTTGCAAGGAAAGTAACCGAATCATTAAAGGTAATCCGGCTATACAGTACCATATGGCTGGAGAGACTGACGTGTGAATATATGGATCTGCCGTCAGAAAAAAGATTTATTTATACCAAAGGCAAAGATTTCAATGCCATGCTCAAATATTTATGTAAAGAAGCCAAAGCACCTTTCAGGGTACATCCAACATTTCTTCGGGCACTTATTGATGCACCTCGTCCGGAACGGCCTGACGCTACACTCTATCAGACGATAAGAAGCATTTTTTATCAACCGCATGCCTACTCTATTTTGAGTACACTCTCTTATGTCCAATTGCTTCGATATACTATACCGCCTATCAAAAAAGTAGTTGACCTGCCCCAGTTTGACGGGTACCATCAGTATGCCGTCGATATACATTCTCTGCGCTGTGTCTACCATTTGGAACATATTGATGAGCCTTTGTTGCAGACACTTTATGACGGTTTAAAAAAAGAAGAGCGGGCCATGCTCAAACTGGTTACCTTTTTGCATGATGCCGGTAAAGGACGTAAACGGGACCACCATTATGTAGGCGTTTCTCTTTTTAAAATTTTTGCACAAAAACTGCAAATAGATGCAACGCTCATAAAAGAAGGGGAACGGCTTATTCAATACCATACACTGATGAGTAATGTAGCACAGCGTGAAGATCTTTACAGCGAAAAGATCATCTTTGGATTTGCCTCACACTTTCCGACAAAAAAACTGCTGGATATGATTTACCTTTTAACCTATGCCGATATGAACGGTGTAGGAGGTGAGGTATACAACTCTTTCAGTGCCAAGCTGCTTCGTACGCTCTACAGACACTCTCTTGAAGTTCTTGGAAGAACAGCCTTGCTTGACGAAGCGGCAAAACGTGCCAAAAAAGAGCAAAGCCTCAAACGACATCCGGAATTTCAGGCATTGAAGAAGAGTCAACAAAACAAAATACTGCAAATGCCCTCAAATCTCCTCTTTTTGCGCTACAAGCCTGAATGTATCATCAAAATCTGCAAACAAGCATTTGAAACAGAGCATTTTACCTACAATATCAGCAATCAGACATACCTGACCATTGAGATTATTCGTGCCGACTCTTTTAATCTCAGCTACCTTCTGGGAAAATTGAGCAATCTTGAAGTGGTCAATATGGATATCAGCAAACTTTTCAATGAACTCAAATATTTCAAAATCGATTTTGCCACTCAGATAGATACTGCCGAGATACCGTTGATTGAACAGATAATTAATGATGCATTCGATCCCAGCAAAAAGAGTATTGAAAAGATACCCCTCATCAAACACAGTGATATTGATATTGACTGTGAGCACTCAAACAATTATGCAATAATGCATCTTAGAAGCAAAAACCAAAAAGGGCTTTTAGCCTATGTCATTGACCTTTTTGATGATATGCATATCGATATTGTCACAGCTAAAGTCCATACGCTCAAAAACAGGGTTCGGGACATGTTTCTTATCGAAAAGAATGGAAACTTTTGCCATAATACGGAACTTATTATTGAAAAACTGACGACAGACAAAGCCAAGGAAAAGTAAATGTGTGGAATTGTAGGATATATCGGCCCAAAAGAGAAAAAAGAGATACTTCTGGATGGATTGCAGGAGCTCGAATACAGAGGCTATGACTCGGCAGGTATTGCTGTTATTGAAGGGGAAAAGCTCAATCAGTTCAAAGCCATAGGCAAACTTGAAAACCTCAGAGAAAAAACAAAATCCTACCAGAGTGAAGGGTTTGGTATCTCTATTGGTCATACACGCTGGGCCACACACGGAAAACCGG
>Ga0256843_1003415_pt1 | contig 11031 bp, 11 predicted proteins | sample AlvinellametaG_FD_191572 | JGI IMG/M metagenome (GOLD analysis project Ga0256843, IMG submission 191572) | Pompeii worm associated microbial communities from hydrothermal vent at the East Pacific Rise, Pacific Ocean - Alvinella | ecosystem: Host-associated > Annelida > Integument > Unclassified ... | reverse complement strand
CTGACCCGGCCGTAGGTGGGTTTGAAGCCGACGACCCCGCAGTAGGCGGCGGGCTGACGGATGGAGCCGCCGGTATCGCTCCCCAGGGCGGCGATCGCTTCGCCCGCGGCCACGGCGGCGGCGGAACCGCCCGAGGAGCCGCCGGGCACCCGGCTCGTATCGTGGGGATTGAGCGTCGGACCGTAACAGCTGCTCTCGGTCGTGGACCCCATGGCGAACTCGTCCATATTGGCCCGGCCGAAGGGTGCCATCCCCGCCGCATAGAGATTGTCGACAACGGTGGCGTTATAGGGGGCGACATAGCCCTGAAGAATCTTCGATGCGCCGGTGACGCTCCAGCCCTTGACCTGAATGTTGTCTTTGAGAAGGATGGGAACCCCCTCGCCCGCTTCGTCAAAGGCGATCACGGCATTAAGCCCGCCTTGTTCCGCCCGCTTTTTGAGCTCCTGCCGGATTTCGGCGAGCTCATCCTTGCTTTTGCTGAGTGCTTCTTTGAGGGTGATCATAGCAATCCTGCTGGATGAAATAATAGCAGCGATTATAGCCAAAATGAGGTTTGGAGGGCATTATTCCTCCTCCGGCTCCGATAGAAACGGTCACGGATTTCCCTCATCCAAAGCCGTGGACGCTTCCCCCGCGGGAGCAACAGAGTCGGACCAGGACAGACGCTTCAGGATCTTCCGGCTCAGCGCCATGGCAAAGCCTTTTTCGTAATAGGCGGCCTCATTGACAAAGACCGCATGCAGCGGCTCCTCTCCCTCATAGGGAATCACCGCTCCTTCCAGAGTCATAAAGAGCGGATCCCCTTTTTTCAACTCTTTGTAATCATGATCCTGGAGCTCGGGGTGAACCATCCCCGCGATCTCCCCCTCTTCGTCCCGGGGAAAATCCAAAAGAGTAACGCTGTCGTAGACTTCCACCTCCGCCGCCCTCTCTTCAAGCGTTCCCGCATTGAGCTTTTCAAAAAAATCCAGGATATGATGCACAGCCCGTTCGGTCTTTTCGAAGATATCCGCCCGTAACACCCCCTGGGGAATCGGCCCCACTTCCAAAGCGAAGCCGGCGGGAGCGATGGAGTGGACAAAATCCGACTCTCCCGTATCCCCTTTCCAGGTAAAGATCCGTACATCCGGATCATGCGCCTTCAGGTAGGTCGCCGCCTGCCAGGCCAACGCATTCTCGCTGTCCAGAATCGCCGTGACGCCCATTGCCGAAGTGGTGGTATGCAGATCCACGATAAAATCCACCGCCGTTTTCTCCGCCCCTTTGGGTCCCAACTCTTCATTGAGTTCTTTGGCCAACAAGGCTTCGTAACTGTTCTTCTCCGGATCAGCCAGTTCCACGGGGTTGAACCGTCGGTTAAGATCCTCTTCGATATAGCGGACACATCTCTCCACCGCTTTTTCGTTACTGATACGCAAAACCGTCTCAAACCCCTCCCGGCGAACGAGCTCCGGTCTTTTCATAAACTTTTTGAGCAGCCAGGCTCCGGTCTTTTCATTCCCGTGGGTTCCCCCGATAATGGCAATTCTCTTCACTGCTTTCACGTAACGACCCCCCTGAGAAATAGCGGGATTATATCATAGCCACTCGCTTCGCATTGCGGTATCTTCCGAACGGCTTCACGATCCATCCGAAACAAAATTCCGAAGAGTATTCGGATACTTGTCGCTCCCCCGATATTGCCGAAAATTCTCTTGTCAATGCATCTTTCCGGAGCGATCGTTTACTCCGGGATATATCCCGGAAAGTATCGGGAAAAATCGTTTTAAAAACTTAATGAAAAACAAGGTAGCATTAAGCTATTGATGTATTTCAAGGAGGAAAAGTATGGGATTGTTTGACTGGGTAGGCGGCCAGTTTATCGATGTGATCGACTGGACCGACGACAGCCACGATACGATGGTCTGGCGCTTCCCCCGCCAGGGTAACGAGATTAAATACGGCGCCAAGCTGATCGTCCGGGAATCCCAGGTGGCAGCCTTTGTCAACGAGGGGGAGATCGCCGATATCCTGGGTCCGGGCACCTACGAGCTGGAGACGCGGAACCTCCCGATTCTGACCAACCTTCAGCACTGGGACCACGGCTTCAACTCCCCTTTCAAAGCTGAGGTCTACTTCCTCAATACCAAGCGCTTTACCGACCTGAAATGGGGAACCAAAAACCCCATCATGGTCCGGGATCCCGAATTCGCCATGGTGCGGCTGCGGGCCTTCGGCACCTACGAGATCCGCATCAGTGATCCCGAAACCTTCCTCAAGGAAATCGTCGGTACCGACGGCCACTTCACCACCGACGAGATCGACGATCAGCTCAGCAACCTCATCGTCTCCAAGCTCGCCGTCGTCCTGGGCCAGGATAAAACCCCCGTCCTGGATCTGGCGGCCAACTACGAACTCTTCGGCCAGTACATCACCGACGGGATCGCCCCCTATTTCGAAGAGTACGGCCTGGAGCTGACCAAAATCCTGGTGGAAAACATCTCCCTGCCCCCGGAGGTGGAAAAAGCCCTCGACACCCGCAGCTCCCGGGCTATCAGCGGCAACCTGGACGAACACCTCAAGTACCAGGCGGCCCAGTCCCTGGGCAACGGCGGAACTATGAGCGAGATGGCCGGCATGGGAATGGGGATGGCTATGGGACAGCAAATGGCCCAGGCGATGGCCGGAGGTCTGGGTGCGTCTGGACAGCATTCCACCCCCACCGCACCGCCCCCGCCTCCCGGCGGTGCAGTCTGGTTCGTCGCCGAAAACGGCCGGAGTAAAGGCCCCTACACCGAAACGCAGCTCCGGCAGATGGCGGGGAGCGGTCAGCTGAACCCCGAAACCTACCTCTGGAAAGAGGGCTTCGACGGCTGGAAGAGGGCCAAAGAGGCGCTCCCCGGACTCTTCGACGCCACGCCTCCGCCGCCTCCCCCGCCGCCGATGTAAGAGCGGGATCTCCCGGAAAGCCTGAAGGAGCGTGCGGCATGCCCCACACTCACACCGCCACCAACCACCAACACCCTCCCCCCAAAGGATCGACGATGAGATTCGAAGTCCGCCACTACCCCTGCCCCGGCTGCGGGGCGGAGATGAAGTTCGCTCCCTCGATAGGCGCCCTCGCCTGCGAATACTGCGGCCACGAGGAGCCCAAACCCGAAACCCCCGCCCCCGGTCCCCATCCCCTGGAGGAGTTCAAACGGCAAGAGAGCGGCCCGGTAGAGGAAGAGGGCGAAGTCTCCTGCCCCAAGTGCGGCGCCACTTACCCTCTCCCGGCCCTGCGCCAGGCCAGCTGCTGCCCCTACTGCGAAACCCCTGCCCTGCGCGATCCCCTCAACCCTGTCGCTCCCGACGGCGTCCTTCCCTTCCGTATCGAGGAGAAAGAGGCCCATAGTCATTTCGCCCGCTGGATCGGCTCCCTCTGGTTCGCCCCCTCGGAACTCTCCCGGGTCGTCGACGCCAAAAAGAAGCTCCAGGGCTACTACATCCCCCACTGGCTCTTCGACGCCGATACCGAGAGCATCTATCAGGGGGAGCGGGGCGACGCCTACTACGAAACAGTGGAGCGGATGCGGGTCGTCAACGGCAGAGAGCAGCTGGTCCGGGAGCAGGTGCGCAAGATCCGCTGGACCCCCGTGGCCGGCCGGGTGGCCCGCCGCTTCCGTGATCTGCCGATCTGCGCCGAGGGACGGCTCCCCCGACGCCTCGTCGCCGCCCTGGATCCCTGGCCGTTCAATGACGCTTTCAGTAATGACGAGAAGCTCCTCTGCGGCTTCGAGGTCCAGGAGTACGGCGTCCCGCTGGAGCGGGGACACTCGGAGGCGGTGGAGGTGATGAAAAACCGCATCTATATGGATGTCCTGGAGGATATCGGCGGCGACGAGCAGCGGGTCCACGGCATCGATACCCGCTGGAGCGACGAACGGGGCCGGGAGCTGCTTCTGCCGGTCTGGGCCACCGCCTTCCGCTACAAGAGCAAGGAGTACCACTACGTCATCAACGGCGTCACCGGCGTCGTGAAGGGCGAACGTCCCTACAGCTACTGGAAGATCGCCGGCCTCGTCGCCGCCATCGCCCTGATCGTCGCCATGGCGGCCTACTGGGATCAGATCCGGGCCGCTTTGGGATTCTGAGGAGCTCTTCCATGATCCGGCAGATCGTTCTCCTTGCAGCATTGATGAACCTGACGCTCCAGGCCGCTCCCGTTTTGCGACAGCTCTCGGTCCGCCCGCTTCCCAAAGCGGTCGATCTGAAGGCTCTCGGCCTCAGCGGCCGCAACAAACCCAACGGCCTCTACCAACGCTACCGGATCTCCCTCCCCGAAAAGATCCCCGACTTCATCCCCCGCAAAAGCGGTGAGGAGCGTTTGACGATCCTGGAGCGCTCCGGGGAGCGCTGGGTCGCCCTCTACCGCACCCCTCCCGGTAGCGGCGAAGACTCCTCCACCGTCGCCGTCTACGACGCCAAAGGCGAAGGGCTCTACCGGATGAGCCCCGGCTATATCTTTTCGCAGCGCCGGGGGCTGGAGGTGCAGGATATGCACCTCGACGGAGAGATCCTCTACTTCAACGGCGCCTGCGTCGGCCCCTCCTCCCGCTACAAGGGCCGCTGCTCCGCCCTTTACGCCTATGACTTCCCCCACGAAGATCTGCTCTGGAAGAGTCCCGACCGGGTCTCCCGGGGGATCTTCCTCCTCGATGACGACACCATCGTCAGCGGCTACGGAGCCACGGGGGAGCGCGACCGGCTCTACCTCCTGGACAAAAGAGACGGCAAAGTCCTCCAGCGCCTTCCTCTCGACAGCGCTCCCCTCTACATGGAGCGCAAAGGCGACCGACTCTTCGTCGTCACCCACCGAAAGCTCTACACCTTCGCCCTGGAAGGAGAACCGAAAGCGACCGAACGAGGCAAAACCCCCGACTCCATCGAAGCGATCCGCCGCGAATACCGGGCGATCCGCCGGGCCCTGCCCCGGCTGCGTAAAGAGACACTCCCCCTGAACAAACAGAGCAGCGAAGGGGGTGAACGGACCCTCTACCGTGACGACTCCGGAAGGGTACGCATGGTCCGGGACGAAGTGATGGGCGAGACGGGCACATGGCTGCGGGAGGTCTACATCGCCGGAGGCAAACCCTTTTTCGTCTACGAGGCGACGACCCGCTACGAGGCTCCCATCTACGCCAAAGACTTCGATCCCGGCCGCGGCACAAAAACCGAAAACCGCTACTACCTCCCAAACGGCACCCTCGGGCGCTGGCTCCGGGGGCGCGAAGCGGTCGATCCCCGCAGCCCCACCTTCGCCGCCAAAGCGAAATCGCTGCGTGAAGAGCTGAGCACCCTCTCCGACGACCGCAATCCGAAAAATCCGTAGCAACTACAGGAGAAGCGATGGCAACACTGCTGAAAGTTTTCGCGGCGATGCTTTTCGTTTGCGCGTCGCTTCATGCCGAAGCGATCGACGAATACAACACCACGATCACCGTCAACTCCGACGGTTCGCTCCATATCCGGGAGAAGATCCGTTACGACTTCGGCGATCTCCAGCGCCACGGCATCTACCGGGAGATCCCCCTGACGGTGAAGCTGGAGCCTCTGACCCCGGAGGTCGCCATCGGCCTCTCGCTCCGGCGCATCACCATGGACGGCGCGCCGGTACCCTGGGAAAAGGAGATCAGCTTCTCCCCCAAAACCGGCCGGATGGTGCGCTACCGTATCGGCGACCCGGAGCGGACCGTCGGAGGTGTCCATCTCTATACTCTGGAGTATACGGTGCGTCACGGCGTTTTCCCCTCCGATCTCCCCGGCATGGAGGCGATACGATGGAACGCCGTGGGCGCGGACTCCTCGGTCGCAACCCGTCACGCCAACGCCGAGATCCTCCTCCCGCCCGAGCTGGAGAGTCTCCCGCTGAAGATCCGCGCCTATACCGGCACCTACGGCTATCGGGGCAATCGAGCCCGGATAGAACGCCCCGACAGAGGGCGGATCCGTTTTCACGTCGACAGACTGGGCGCCTACGAGGCGTTGACGGTCGAGGTGAACTATCCGGCCGGAGCCCTGGGGCAGAGCGCGGACCGGCTCCGGGGAACGATCGTGGACTATCTGCTGCACTACTGGTATCTCTGGGCCGGACTCCTCTATCTGCTCTGGCTCTTCCGCTACGCCCAAAAGCTCGGCATCGCCCGCCTCCGGCCCGGATCCCTCGCCCCCCGCTACCGCCCGCCCGAAGGAATGAGCGTCCTGCAGGCGGGAGTACTGCTGGACCGTTTCGCCGATGCGGAGGATCTGACGGCGGCGATCCTCGAACTGGGTGCGCTCGGTTGCCTGGAGATCGACCTCTCCGAAGATCCCGACGCTCCGGTGATCCGCCGCCGGGTTCCGGGCTGCGACCGCGAAAAGCTCACCGTCGACCAACGCTATCTGCTGGAAGGGGTCCTTTTCCCCGACAGCGACAGCTACACCGTCCGCACCGACGACCCCCAACGCGCCAAGGAGATCGACGAGCAGATGGAGAGGGTCGGAGACTTTCTCTATAGCTGGAGCCTCCATGCCGGCCTCATGAGAGACGATCTCATCACTCTCCGAAACAATCTGTTCCTCCGGGCCGGCGGAGTAGGCGCCGGGCTGAGCGCGCTGGCCCTCTGGCATGCCGTTCGCCTCTACGGTGCGGAACTGGTCTTTGCGCTTGTGTTTCTCATCGCCCTGCTCGTTTTCGCCGTCAACCGCCTGCGCATCGGACTTCGCACACGCTCGTTCGCCTGGATCCTCTTCGGGGGGGTCTGCCTGCTCTTCTTCTCCGTCATCCTCTATCAACTGCTCGTCGACGACCAATACGGCATCCACCTTCTCCTCTCTCCGCTCCTTCTGCCGCCGATCCTCGGAGGCGCGCTCTGGTGGGTCTACCGGCACATCGGAAAGCGCACGTCCGAAGGGCTGAAGCGCTACCGGGAACTTCTGGGTTACCGGCTCTTTCTCCGACAGGTGGAGCGCGATCGGCTCCGCCGCATGCTGGAGGAGGATCCCGCCCTTCTCGACAGGGGGCTTGCCTACGCCGTGCTCTTCGGGCTGCAGTCACGCTGGTTCGATCTCTATGGAGAACTCGATGTATCCCAACCCTCCTGGATTCGGGGCAAAATCGACTATCTCGTCCGTTTTTCCCGAGCGATGGAGCGTCAGAGGTTCGATACCTCTTCATCCTCACTCACCAGAATCGGCGGCTATAGCGGCGGCGGCAGCTACTCCGGTGGAGGCGGAGGGGGCGGCAGCGTCGGGTCATGGTAACCCTCAAATCATGTGTTCAAACCGTTTTGCCCCACGCGACTTTTCCGTCACTTCGGCAGAAACCGGTATGCAACCCCACAGCGATCAAAAGTCATTTTCATCCACCTCTTCCGTTTTAAATCTTTTCCGTAATCTGAGGAGGCCGCTATCCCTGTTCCTCTGAACACCATGAAGCCCCTTTCTCCTTGACCCTCTTCAGAAATTCAGCACAACATGCCATAATGGCGTTTATCAAATTGACAAAGGACTCCAATGGCACTCATAAATCTGACCGCCGAAAATTTCAACGATGAAGTACAAAAGAACCCAATTGCGATCCTCGACTTCTGGGCTCCCTGGTGTGGGCCCTGCAAATCTTTCGCTCCTATTTTCGAAAAAGTGGCCGGTGAAAACCCCGATATTCTCTTCGGAAAAATCAACACCGAAGAGGAGCAGGCACTCGCCCAGCACTTCCAGATCCGATCCATCCCCACCGTGATGATCCTCAAGGAGGGCATCGTCGTCTTCAATCAGGCGGGTATGCTGCCCGAAGAGGCCCTCAACGATCTCCTCGCCCAGGTCAAAGAGCTCGACATGGATATGGTCCGGGAAGAGATTGCCAAGCAGCAGGCGGCCGAAGGCGGACAGGAGGGCTAAGCCCCGTTTCTTTCGGACACTCTCATCCCGACAACATCTTTTCGGGTTCATCCGTACTCTTTCCAAACGAATCGGAAAAATCCACCTTATATCCGCGCCGCTCGGTGACACTCCTCCCAAACCTATTCATGCCAACCTCAGGCGTCCAAGCTTCAGCTGAAACGATTTTCTGTATGATTAGTATATTTTATCCGATAGAGAAATCATAAAAGGAACAGATAAATGAAACAAACCGGCTCAAAAATTCTCTCACTGACGTTGATCGTTGCTACCGGCTTCCTCTTTGCTCGTCCCCTGAGCGCACCTCTGACGGTTTTTGAATCGACCAAACTCCCCCGCCGTACCCTCAAAGAGGGACCCAGTATCTTCGGTACGCTTCCCTTTTTCAACGAGGCCAACGCCACAAAAGAGGAAAAAGAGGAGTACAAACGCCAGGTTCAGGAGGTCAAGGAGCGGGACAAAGCCAACGAAAAGTACCGCCGTAAAAAAGCCAAGACCCTTGAAGTTTTCGAATCGACCAAGATCCACCGGGACCCCTCTCTCGGCCCCAGTCCGGTCCGTGAAATGTTCTCTGAAGTCTTCTCCGCCGTTGGTCTGGGGGACGACACGCCAAAAGCCGAGGCGAAAGCTCCAAAGAAAAAATAACAAAGTCGAGGTGTCCCTCTCCGGCACTTGAATCAAACGACATGAACGTAGCGAAAGGCCGGGATGCCCTCACCCCTACCTTGGGTCATACGGCAAAAAAGATTGTTTTTGAAACGATTTGGTATCGGTGGGCCAGGCAGATGTCGTGTTCAGCAGACTCCGACATCTACACAGCCACCAAACCAAAAAAAGGCATTTCACCATTGTGTAGGTCGTAATCGTCGATTACGACATTATCCGCCATCAGCAGGATAAATTGATTGCATATCCATCTCATTCGGCATTCCCCAGAGAGGTGTCGCAATCAACGATTGCGACCTCCGCGACTATCGGTGGATCAAACAAATGTCGGGTTCAGGAGACCCGACCTTGTTTTGTAAAGGACGAATATTTCCACTCTTCCCAATGTTCACACAGACCGTGTTTGACCGGATTATTCCGGATATACTCCATCTTCTCCATCCAATCCTTTTCGTTTCGGATCGTATGTTCGTAGTAACGACTCTGCCAGATGCCGGAGCGACCCTTTTTGTACTGCGACGGCGTAAGTGACAATTTGGCTTCCTGTTTCTGCTCTTTTGGCAGGAGATAGACAAATCCCCGTTTGATCTGGGTAACGATCTGAGGATACTCTTCGGCTCTTTCCGGGGTGATGATCATGTGCAGATGGTCCGGCAAGACGACGATCCCATCGATGCGGTAGTCGAAACGATTCCGACTCAGGACGAATGCCTGGCGAAGCAGATCGATATATTCGACAAGCCAGGGTTTGCGTCGGTGGGTTACCATCGTGATATAGTAGCTATGTCCGTCGAGAAGCAGGCGTCGATAGTTCATAGGAACATGATATTGCATTATCGAAACGACAATACGAAAAATGGCAGATCGTCACAGTATCGCGTAGGTCGGGGTGCCCTTACCCCGACAATAGGATCGATCGGCATGAAAGATTGTTTTGGAAATGATTCGGTATCGGTGGGCCAAGCAGATGTCGGGGTCAGGAGACCCCGACCTACGCGGCTCCGTGAACGCCTGAAAGAACCCCGAGTCCCCAAAGATCGCCTGCTCGGGTACGAAAACGTCTACAAGATCAAACTCCGCAGCGTCGGCTATCGCCTGGCCTACGAGGTCCGAGATAGCGAGATCGTCGTTTTGGTGCTGAAAATCGGTCGGCGGGACAAAATCTATGAGGCGTTGAAGAGGTCGTAGGAGCAGACGAATCGATAGCGTAACCGCAAGGTCGGGGTGCCCCGACCCAACTATGGGATCGAGCGGCATGAAAGCATGAAAGATTGTTTGATTATGATTTCATTATCGGCAGATCGGAAAAGTGTGCGAATCAGAAGAGCCAAAACCATGCAACAACTCTATGGACAGGTCTGTTGGACTCCCAAAATCAAGGAAAGACGGCGATGCAAGAATATGTAGCTGTAACGCTCTTTGAATTATCGACGGATGATGAGGTTTTATTGGAAGAAAATTTTGTTCTTCTCAAGGCTTCAAATAGAGAAGATGCCAAAAAAAGGATCGAAAAATACTCCAAAAAGTTGGAGGGAGTATATGATAGCGTCGCAGGTAAAAAAGTTACCAACAGGTTTGTGAAGTTGATCGATATAAACGAGGTTTTATATGAGGATTTTGAGAATAATATCCGAGAAATCTACTCAAGACATTTTGAAAAGTCGTAAGTCGGGTTCCTCTTACTTTCCCAACTTCCTCTTCCAATAAGCCACCGCTCCCAACCCCGCACCGACACAGAACGCGATAAATACGATGGAGCCGATGATGACGGCGGGGGTGACGGGTTGGGAGAGATCGGGCATTATCCCAGCACCTCGGCGCAGCGGGGGCAGAGCTGCTCCTCCGCCTCGGCGGCGTAGCGCCAGCAGCGGGGACACTTGTGGCCCGGAGCCCGGTGGAGACTAAAGCGCCTGCCGCCCGCCTCGAAACTGCCCAGCTCCTCGGTCCCGAAGCCTTCAGCGGCGGCGCTCACCACGAACCAGTCCTCCAGATCCTTGCCGGAGAGCGGCAGCTCGGCGACGGGGCCGGCGAGGGCCAGCTCCAGGGTCGCTTTGATGGTCTTGCCCTTCTTGAGCCGGTCCACCGCCTCGCCGAAGGCCTCCCGCGCCTCCATCAGCAGGGTGTCGTCGAAGGGGCCCTCGATTTCGGGCAGGGGCTCGTAGACCATATCGAAGACATCACCCCATTCCCCCTTGACCACGGCGGGGGCGTAGTCGAGCACTTCGTCGGCGGTGTAGGTAAGCGTGGGGGCCACCAGGGCCAGCATGCTGCGGGCGATCATCGCCATGGCCGTCTGCGCCCCCCGCCGCTCGGGATCGTCGGCGGCGTCGCAGTAGAGGCGGTCTTTGCAGATATCCATGTAGATCCCGCTGAGCTCGTTGGTCAAAAAGTGCTGCAGCAGCGAGAAGCCCCGGGAGAACTCGTAGCCGTCAAAGGCCGCCTTGACCCGGCCGAAGACCTCGGCGG
>Ga0256843_1003414_pt1 | contig 11040 bp, 12 predicted proteins | sample AlvinellametaG_FD_191572 | JGI IMG/M metagenome (GOLD analysis project Ga0256843, IMG submission 191572) | Pompeii worm associated microbial communities from hydrothermal vent at the East Pacific Rise, Pacific Ocean - Alvinella | ecosystem: Host-associated > Annelida > Integument > Unclassified ... | reverse complement strand
AGCATTCTCTAGCGATGAAGAGAAAAGGGCTATGTTAGAAAAACTCTTAGGGTTCAATTTTATTGAAGAAGCCTTTATACTCTCTACTTGTAATAGAGTAGAGATTACTCTAGTAACAAAAGATAAGTTCTCAAGTTATCATGCAATCTTAGGGCTTTTGAGTTTGAAATCTAAACTTAGTTTCTTTGAACTAAAGGGAATGGCTGGAAGATATGATGATATAGAGGCTGTGCGACACACATTCTCAGTAGCTTCAGCACTAGATTCACTAGTAATTGGAGAAACCCAAATCACAGGTCAACTAAAAGAGGCTTATAAATTTGCATTTCATAATGGATTTGCATATAAAAAATTAAATAGATTAATCTCCTATGCCCTTAAGTGTGCAAAAGAGGTTAGAAATGTAACAACCATTTCCAAACACCCCCTCTCAATTGCATCTGTTGCAGTAGCAAAGGCTCATCAGATATATGGAGATAATATTACAGGAATGAGTGCTGTAATTATTGGCACAGGAGAGATGGGGAAAATTGCCATTAAAAACTTAATGCGTCTTGGGTGCGATATTATTATTTTAGGAAGAGATGTAAAAAAGATAGAAAAGTTTGTCCAAGAGGAGTTAGATGGAGAAAATATTAGAGTAGATAGCTTAGATAATATCCATAAATATATAAATAGATATAGATTGCTATTTTCTGCTACCTCATCAAAAGAGCCAATTATTACAGAAAAGATGATAGAAAATGATAATATAGATAGAGTCTGGTTTGATATGGCAATTCCAAAAGATATTGCAGATATAAACCTAAAAAGACTCAAACTATTTAGAATAGATGATTTAAAGTCTATTGCAAATGAAAACTTTGCCCTAAAACAGGAACAAGCAAACAGAGCGTTTGATATTGTAGATAGTTATACTAAAGAGTTCTATAAGTGGCTAAGGGCACTATCTATTGAGCCTGTAATTAAAGCTATGAGACTACAAGTAAAAGAGGCAATAGAAAAAGAGGTAAACAGAGCAATTAAAAAAGGGTTTATCCCAGAAGGGTATAGAGCAAATATTGAAAAGATGACACAACAAGCCTTTAATAGATTTCTACACAACCCAACCAAAAATTTAAGAGAGTTATCAAAAGAGAATAGTCAAGTAGTAGATGTAATTAAAGATATATTTGATATTGAGATAAAAGATAGAAATATGCAAAAGTATAAAAAAGAGCATAATAAGGGGTATAGGTAGTTTTATCTACTCCAATCTTCTAGCCTTAATCCTTTTACTCTTTTAAACTCTTTGATGTTATTTGTAACTAAAATAGCTTTTAGGCTTAGAGCATGAGAGGCTATTAATAGATCATTTGCACCAATAGTTTTTCCCTCTCTTTCTAAATCAACCCTAATGGAAGCATAATATTTTGCAGATATACTAGAGTAGTCATAGACTATAAAATTATCTATAAATAGGGAGACAATTTTTAGAAGTTTTGGACTTCTCTTTTTAGTTGCTCCATATAGCAGTTCTGAGATAACAATACTAGATAGTGCTATGGTGTGATTTTTTTCTATCTCTTTTAATTTCTCTTTTATATTATATGGTTTATTTCTAATAATATAGCTACATATATTCGTATCTAACATATATATCAAAATATTTCCCTTTTATCTAAAGGTGGCTGATTTCTATTTATTAGAAAATCTGAAGTATCAACAGTATCTAATATTTTAAAAAAATTATCCCATCTATTATCTACTTTGGGTCGTATTATTAGAGTATCTCCTATCTTTTCTATATATACTTCTGATGTATCTACTCTAAATTTTTTTGGGATTCTAATTGCTTGACTTCTTCCATTTTGAAAAACTTTAGCAGTTTGTGTCATAATATACTCCTAATTTTGATATATACTTTCTAGTATATATCAGATGTTTATAATATTACCTTAAATACAACTTTTTTAGATATAATCCAATTAAAATTAGCAGTTACTAAAGGTATAAATAGATGCGATTTTCAAAAATGTTAATACCAACAACAAAAGAGGCACCAAGTGATGCAACTCTAATCTCACATAAACTATTAATTAGAGCAGGATTTATTCAATCTAGTGGGGGAAGTGGACTATACAATCTACTACCACTTGGAAAGATAGTTTTAGATAAAGTTCGAGCAGTTATAAAAGAGGAGCTAGACAAAGCAGGTTGTCAAGAGGTTCACTTGCCAATTGTAACGCCAATATCTCTTTGGGATGAGACAGGCAGAAGTGATAAGTTTGGAGAAGAGCTCTTAAGATTTAGAGATAGACACAAAAACCAATTTGTTTTAAGCCCAACTAACGAAGAGGCTATAGTAAACTTAGTGCGACAGAGTGTAAAGAGCTATAAACAGCTTCCTTTAAATCTCTATCAGATAAATTGGAAATTTAGAGATGAGATAAGACCAAGATTTGGACTTATGAGAGCTAGAGAGTTTTTAATGAAAGATGCCTATAGTTTTCATGCTTCAAGAGAGGATATGGTTCGAGAGTTTAACCTAATGGAAGAGACCTATAAAAAGATATTTACAAGATTAGGGCTTGATTTTAGAGTGGTAGAGGCTGATAGTGGAGCAATTGGAGGGAGTGGCTCTAAAGAGTTTATGATACTTGCTAATAGTGGTGAAGATACCATTATGGTGTGTGAGAGCTGTGAGTTTGGGGCAAATATAGAAGTCTTAAGCGAAGAGAATAGCAAGTGTCCAAAGTGTGGCTCAAACCTAAAAAAGACAAAGGGGATAGAAGTAGGTCACATATTCCAACTTGGCACAATCTACTCAGAGCCAATGAGAGCAGAGTTTTTAAATAGAGACCAAAAATTAGAGCCTTTTATTATGGGAACTTATGGGATTGGAGTTAGTAGAATAATCCCAGCAATTATTGAACAAAATCATGATGAGGCTGGGTGTATCTGGACAGATGAGACTGCACCATTTAGAGTAGATATAATAGTAGCAAAACCAAAAGATAAAACTCAGCTAGAAGTAGCAGAAAAAATCTATAATACTCTAAGAGAGAATAATATATCTGTAATACTTGATGATAGAGCAGATAAAAAACATGGTTTTGGAGTAAAGATTAAAGATTTTGAGCTAATTGGATTTAATTATGCTATTGTAGTTGGAAAAGATATAGAAAATGGTGAGGTTGAACTCATAAAAAGAGATGGACTCAAAAAAGAGAAGATTAAAATAGAAGAGATTTTAGAGAAGGTAACTTAAGATGATTTATATTATTCCATATTTTCTACTAGAGCTATACTTCTCCTTAGAGGTTGGCTCAAGGATTGGCTTTGTAGGCTCAGTGCTTTGGATAGCTATCACTTTTATAATGGGTATTGGACTACTTCAAAATGCCCATGTATCTATTATGAGCAATCTATTTTCTCTCTCTAAAGGAGATATGGATAGTAAAAATTTCTATGACGCCCAAACAGCCTATTTTATTGGAGCAATACTTTTAATAATCCCAGGGGTATTTTCAGATATTTTGGGAATTATATCTTTAATATACTATCTATTTTTACAATTTGGTGGTAAAATACCGTTTATAAAAAATAAAACAAATATTAAAAAACATAATAAATATACACAAGGAGACGATGATGTCATTGATGTCGAAATTATTGAGCACCACTCTACTAGCTACCGTAACTATTAGTGCTACAACTGTTGAAGAAGTAAAAGATTATGTCAAAAATCAGATGGTAAATAATCCTAGAATAGAGGTTAAAAAAGTAGATATGATTGGAAAAAAAGAGCTAGAAAATCCAAAAGGGTGGACAGCTTTTTTTGTAAATATTCATGCAGAGATAAAAAGAAGTAAAACTGAAAGAGATAGAGTAACTGTCCCAGAGACTATCTTTGCAAAAGATGGATTTGCAGCACCTACTCTAATTGATATGAAAACTGGAAAAGATTTAAAATCTCAACTAAAACCAGACCTAGACCCAAGCATATATGATGATAAACATTTAATTGCTGGAAATAAGGATGCTAAACATAAAATTGTAGTATTCTCCGATCCTCAATGTCCATTTTGTAGAGAAGTTGTTCCAAAGATGTATAAGAGAGTAAAAGAGCATCCTAAGACTTTTGCACTCTACTACTATCACATGCCACTTCTAAGACTACATCCAGTATCAGATATTATAACTCGTGCAATGTTGGTAGCTCAAAATAAGAAAAAATTTGATAAAGCTATGGATATGTATTCTCTAAGCGTAAATCCTGCAGAGGTAAATGCTACTAAGGTTTTAGGGGCTATAAATAAAAAGTATGATTTAAATATCACAGAAGAGGAGATAAACAAGGAAGAGATTACAAAAGAGTTAGCACACGATAGAAAAGTAGCTGCTAAAGCTATGGTATCTGGAACTCCAACTGTATTTATAGATGGAAAGTGGGATAGAACTAAAAAAGAGTATGAAAAATATATCCCTAGTAAATGAAGAGAACTTTTAGATAGTATAAAGAGGCTGTTTTGAAAAAGATAATTATAGCAACAAGAGCTAGTGCATTAGCTCTATGGCAAGCGGAATTTGTAAAGAGGGAAATAGAAAAAAAATATCCAGATGTAAAAGTCTCCTTAAATAAAATTACATCTAAGGGGGATAAAATATTAGATAGACCCTTAGCTCTAATTGGAGGAAAGGGACACTTTACAAAAGAGCTAGAAGATGAGATGTTAGCTGGAAATGCAGATATTGCAGTTCACTCTCTAAAAGATGTGCCAACATTTATTCCAGAAGGGTTAGAGCTTGTAGCAATTACAAAAAGAGAAGAGCAATCTGATCTCTTTTTATCTCATAAGTATAAATCACTAGAAGATTTACCAGAGGGGGCAGTAGTTGGAACAACGAGTCTTAGACGCAGAATGCAACTTCTAAGAGTTAGACCAGATTTAAAAATTAAAGATTTAAGAGGAAATGTAAATACTAGGCTCAAAAAGTTAGCAAATGGGGAGTATGATGCAATTATCTTAGCATATATAGGAGTTGCTAGATTAAACCTACTAGATGAAATTCCATACCATAAAAAACTCCCACTAGATATTATGATACCACCAATGGGGCAAGCATCACTTGGAATTGAGATTGTAGCAGATAATAAAGCTATAAGAGAGATAGCCCTAAGCCTAAATGATGAAGATAGTGCATTTCTTACAAAATTGGAGAGAGATTTTATATCAAAAATTGGTGCTGGATGTTCTGCACCTGTAGCTGTAAATGCAAGATTTAGTAGTAAAAATTTAGTTGAAATTGAAGCAATGATTGGATTTGCTGATGGCACAAATATACTACATAAAAAACTTCAAAAAGAGAAATCCACAGCCCAAAATTTAGGAATTGAATTAGCTAATCTTATGATAGAAAATGGAGCAATTGAAACTCTAAAGAGAGCTGAAGAGCTAGCTTTTAAAGATATAAGACCAGAGAGATTATAACTCTTCTTCTTATATCTCAAAAACTATTTTTTTATATTTATATTTAACCTACAACAAAAATCTTAAACAGTATAAATTATTTTCTGTTCAACTTACTTATATATTTTAAATATTTAATTTAATATTAATTTAATATTAATTTAATATTCATATAATAATTCTATTAAAGAAAATTTTAAGGATTATATTATGAAACTAAAAGAGGTAGCAAATATTACAAAAGGAACTCATATCAAATTTGGAACAAATAATAGCAAAGAATACCTATACAAAGAACTTACAATCCCATCATTAGAGCCTATCTCATTTATTGATGAGAGAAAATTAATAGATGTAAAAAGTGATAAAAAAATACCAGCCAAATTTCTAACAAAAAAGGGCGATGTTATAGTTAGCCTCTACTTTCCAATGATTGCTTGTTATGTGGAAGAGCATCAAGAGGGTTTTGTAGTTCCTCACTATATGGCAATAATTAGAATGAAAAGAGGCATAAGAATAGACTCCAGATTTATTGTGCAATTTATCAATTCAATCAGAGGTAGAAAGACGATATGTGAAAATGTCTCAAAGCTATATACAATTAGACCAACATCACTACCATTAAAATATCTAAATAATGCAGATATTAGAAAGTATGAAAATACTCTCTTAGAGACAATCTAACTACAAAGGCTTAGATGTCTAAATAAAAATAGAGTATATAATCCTAAAAAGATAAAAGATAGAGACTTGGTATATACTCTATTTGATATAAGGACTAAAAACACTACTACTAAAAGTAGTAGAGTTAAGATATCAAATATATTACCCTCTAATATAGAGATATCTCTTATAATTCCACTAAGTCCTATACCTATTGTTAGATTTGATATAGTAGAATAGAAAATATTTGTTACTGCAACCTTTGATCTATTTTTAAATACAATAGAAAGAGCTATTGCAAGTTTTGGAAGTGATGTGCTAATTGCAATTAATAAAAGTCCAACTCTCCAATCAGATAGATTAAAACTATTTGCAATAGATATTGCACTCTCTATTGCAAAATATGAACCTATGATTAATAGTATAAAACCTATAAAGATTAAAAATATACTCTTAAAAATATTAAACCCATTATCTATAAATAGCTCCTCCTCAAAAAGAGATATCTTCTCTTCTAATGTAGATAGTATATATATAAAAATAATAAAAATTAAAAATATAGACTCACCCAAACCAATATTTGCATCTAAAATAATAACAACAAATATAGAAGTAACTAAAAATAACCAAGATATATCTTTTATAGAGGTTCTATCTAATGGATTCTCCTTTGATATTAAAATAATTATAGGAATTAAAACTGCAAAATTAAAAATACTACTCCCAATTAAATTTGAGATTGCTATTGATGATCTTCCATGCAAATTTGCCATAATACTATTTACAATCTCTGGCATAGAACTTCCAAAAGCTATTAAAAAAGCTCCAATTAAAAATTTTGAAAAACTAAATCTCATAGAGATTAATTCACTATTTATTACAATAAAATTTGCTCCCCCAATAACTGCCCAAATAGATAGTATATATATTACAAAATCCACTATAAAACCTCTTTTATCTCTCTACTCTTACAATTAAGCTCTCTGGAAGATTAAACTCTCTTATTAACTCCTTCTCCTTTTCTCTCATCTGCCCACTATCTACTTCATGGTCAAAGCCCAAAAGGTGTAAAAGCCCATGAATAAATAGAAGTGCTAACTCATCTTCTTTTGAGTGGTTAAACTCTTTTGCTCCCTCTTCTATCTTATTAGCAGATATTACAATCGAACCAAGTGGTAGATTTTCCACTTCAGTAGCAATTGGAAAGCTTAGCACATCTGTTGGGGCATCTTTGCCTCTAAACTCTAAATTAAAATCCCTTATTCTCTCATTATCACAAATAATGAGTTCAACCTCTCTAAGTGTTAATCTATTTACAATTTTAAATAAAGTAGTAAAATCCAATTTTAAATCTGTAAGATTTTCAATGTTTAGCATAGTCCAAAGTTTATCTAAAAATTGATAAAATCCATTTAAAAAAGGTAATAGTTATGTCAAAAAAGGCCGTCTGCATTATATCTGGTGGAATGGATAGTGCTCTAAGTAGTAAAATAGCAAAGCTTGATGGATATGATATTATAGCACTCCATTTCAACTATGGACAAAGAACCCAAAAGAGAGAATTAAAGGCTTTTAGAGATATTGCAAAATATCTAGAGGCAAAAAAAACTTATGAGATTGATTTAGATTTTTTTAAAAGCATTGGAGCCTCTGCACTAATTGATAAAAATTTAGATGTGCCAACTAGTGGGCTTAGTGATGGTATCCCAATTACATACGTGCCATTTAGAAATGGAATTTTTCTCTCAATTGCTACTTCAATTGCAGAAAAAGAAGGAGCTGAGGCTATATATATTGGAGTAGTAGAAGAGGATAGCAGTGGGTATCCAGATTGTAGGGAGAGCTATATTAAAGCTATGGAAAAAGCCATAAACCTAGGAACAAAAGATGAGACAAATATAAAAATAAGAATGCCTTTAGTTCACTTAAAAAAGGAGGAGATTGTAAAAAGAGCTTTAGCACTTGGTGTGCCACTAGATAAGACTTGGAGCTGTTATCAGAGTGAAGATATAGCTTGTGGGGTGTGCGATAGTTGTCGTCTAAGGCTTAAAGGTTTTAAATTGGCAGGGGTTTTAGATTTAATAAAGTATAATTCCAGTAAAAATTTTTCGGAGTAGATAACTTGTCTTTTTTTTCCTATAAAACCTTAAGAGAGATACTCTTTAGACTTGACCCTGAGACTGCCCATACATTAGCTGGATTTGGATTAAAAACTCTACCATATATTCCAACTCTTCTAAAGGCTTTAAAAAACTACTATTTTGTAGAAAGCCCATATTTAACCCAAGAGATTTTTGGTAAAAAATTTTTAAACCCAATTGGACTTGGTGCTGGATTTGATAAGAATGGAGAGTATATTACAGCCACTCCCGCACTTGGCTTTGGATTTAGCGAGATTGGCACAGTTACCCCAAAACCTCAAAAGGGAAATAAGAAGCCTAGACTATTTAGACTAAAAGAGGAAAAATCTATTCAAAATGCTATGGGGTTTAATAATAGAGGGGCTCTTTATATGTTAAAAAGATTAAAGAGCCTCTATTTTTTAGATTATCCAATAGGCATAAATATTGGAAAAAATAAGGATACTCCTCAAGAGAGGGCAATAGATGATTATAAGATACTATTAGAAAAGTTCAGAGATTTTGGAACTTATGTGGTAATTAATATCTCATCCCCAAATACACCAAACTTAAGAGATCTACAAAATGAGGAGTTTATAAAAGAGCTATTTAAAGTGGCAAAGGAGATTACCCCAAAACCAATTCTATTAAAAATTGCTCCTGATATGAGTTATGATAATGCTCTAAATCTCTGTAATACTGCACTAGAGAGTGGAGCTAGTGGAATTATTGCTACAAATACAACCATAGACTACTCTCTTACTCCAAATGCTAAAGATTTTGGAGGAATTTCTGGAAGACTTCTAAAGAAGAAATCATTTGAGATGTTTAGAGTAATTGGAGAGGAGTTTCATGATAAAACAATCCTAATCTCTGTTGGAGGAATAGAGAATGCTAAAGATGTATATGAGAGGGTAAAAAATGGGGCTAGTTTAGTTCAGATTTACTCTATGTTAATATATTATGGCCCAGACATGATAAGAAGAATTAATCTAGAGCTAATAGAACTTTTAAAAAGAGATGGATATAAAAATATAAAAGAGGCAGTTGGTGCAAACTTTAAATAGGAGAGAGTTTTGAGAAGACTTATATTTACAATATTACTATTAGGAGCTTATGTAATGGCAAATTCATTACCAAAATACTACACAAAAACGCTAAAAAATGGGCTAGAAGTCGTTGCAATTCCCATGGATAACAATTCTGGTGTTATATCTACAAATATATACTATAAAGTTGGAAGCAGAAACGAGGTGATGGGAAAGAGTGGAATTGCACACATGTTAGAGCATATGAGTTTTAAATCTACCAAAAATTTAAAGGCTGGAGAGTTTGATAAGATTGTAAAATCTTTTGGTGGGGTAGATAATGCTAGCACAGGATTTGACTATACTACCTATTTTATAAAGAGCAGTTCAAAGAATTTAAAAAAATCTCTTGAGCTATTTGCAGAGCTTATGCAAAATCTACTATTAAAAGATGATGAGTTTCAAGTTGAAAGAAATGTAGTAGCAGAGGAGAGAAGAGTTAGAACCGATAATCCACCACTAGGGTATATGTATTTTAGACTATTTAATACCCACTATGTAAAACACTCCTACCACTGGACACCAATAGGGTTTATGGGAGATATTCTCTCATGGAAGATAGAAGATATTAGAGATTTTTATAATAAATATTATCAACCAAATAATGCTATTTTGATAGTATCTGGTGATATAGATAAAGATGAAGTTTTTAAGAGGGCTGAAGAGATATTTGGAAATATTAAAAATAGAGCAGAGGTGCCAAAATATACAATAAAAGAGCCAAAAAAAGATGGAAAGATTAGAAATATTATCCATAAGAAGAATAATAGAGTAGATACAATAGCAATTGCTTATCCAATCCCAAACTTTGAGCATAAAGACCAAGTGGTGCTATCTGCAATTAGTGAGATTTTAAGCTCTGGTAAGAGTAGTAGATTATATAGTGAGATTGTAGATAAGAAGAGACTTGCAAATGTAATTTATGGGTATAATCTAGAGCTAAAAGATGAGGGGATTTTCCTATTTATGGCAATGGCAAACCCTAATGTAAAGATTGAAAATTTAGAAAAAGCTATACATAAAGAGATAGAGAGACTAAAAAGAGGTGATGTAACAAAAGAAGAATTAGAGAGAGTTAAGATAAACACTAAAGCCGATTTTATATTCTCACTAGAGAACTCATCTAAGGTAAACTCTCTATTTGGTAGCTATTTTGCAAGAGGTAACATAAAGCCTTTACTTAAATATGAAGAGAATTTAGATAAAATTACGCCACAAATGGTTACTGAGGTAGCAAATAGATATTTTGATGATAACTTATCAACTACAATAATCCTTAAGAAAGAAGAGTAAGAGATGGAAAATTTGATTTTTGGGGCAACAACTGCAATAATCACCCCATTTAAAAATGGTAAAATTGATGAGGCGACTTTTGCCAACTTAATCCAAAGACAGATAGATAGTGGAATTGATGCTATATGTCCTGTGGGGACAACTGGAGAGAGTGCAACTCTAACACACGATGAGCATAAAAGATGTATAGAAATAGCTGTAGCAGTCTGTAGGGGGACTAATACTAAGGTTTTAGCTGGGGCTGGAAGTAACGCTACACATGAAGCAATCGACATTGCAAAACATGCACAGAGCGCTGGAGTAGATGCGATATTTTCTGTTAGCCCATACTACAACAAACCAACCCAAGAGGGGCTATATCAACACTACAAAGCAATAGCTTCAGCTGTAGAAATCCCATTTATGCTATATAATGTGCCAAGT
>Ga0256843_1003413_pt1 | contig 11044 bp, 8 predicted proteins | sample AlvinellametaG_FD_191572 | JGI IMG/M metagenome (GOLD analysis project Ga0256843, IMG submission 191572) | Pompeii worm associated microbial communities from hydrothermal vent at the East Pacific Rise, Pacific Ocean - Alvinella | ecosystem: Host-associated > Annelida > Integument > Unclassified ... | reverse complement strand
AAGATGACAACTACTCTCACTTATTGAAAAAAGTAATCTACTACAATGGAGAGAATCGCACTATTTTAAATGTGTGGAAAAGTCCGAATCATAAAAGCTATGTACTGGTGCAAATGATGGACGAACAGCAAAACACTATGACAGATGAAATACATATATCAAACCTTGAAAAAATGGTGGAGTATATGGAGAATCAACCAAAATTATTTTAAAGGAAAAAATATGAGTGAATGTATATATGATGATTATATGGGTTATTACAACGAAGACGGCACACCTATTGAATATGAAAAAAAGAGTTTAAAAATGGAGCTAACAAAAGAAGAGATAGAGTATTTAAAATTCTTGTTTGAAAAATATGAATTTGACATAAAAACAGACATTATCCATTGTGAAGTTGGAGCGGAAACACTTATGCAAAAACTACAAAAAATTAAATAATTTACTATATAGTAAAATATAGCTACCTAGTCATTCCGTAGCTATGCTCTTGTTCTGCTCTTTGTACTATCTCTCTATTTTCTTTTAACTTGCCTATAACCGCATCTTTGTTTACTTCTATGACTTCATCGGCTATTCTCAACTTATCGCCCTCGAACCTCACAAAATCAACATCAAAAAACTCTCTTATACCTTGTTCAAAAGTCTTATCGTTTGTTGCTCTCTCCAGACTCTTTTTAACGGCTTTATTAACCGCATCTATATTTACCTCGATATATTTATCCCCCGTGATTTTCTGAGCCTCACGGGCTATTCTATTGAGATTTGTCGTGCCTATTTTTTGCTGTAAATATGTGAGCGGATTATATGTCACATCACTTTTAAAATCGTGAGCTATATTTGAGCCAATAATGCTGTATTTTGCCGTGTCTGACTTCATCATAGTATAATTGCCCTCTTTGTACTCTTCGGCTCTTTCATAGTGCTTTATGAGCTGTTTAATGTCTATCTCATTGATGATTCTCTCTACATTTGCAAAAGTGAGATTATTGCCTGTACTGGCTTGAGTAGGTTTTGCCCTGTACTGTTCTAAATTTCTGCGGATCGTGTCGATTCTTTGCTCTTCTGCTCTCTTCTCTTCTGCTCTCTTCTCTACATTCTCTAATGCTTTAGCCTCTAACTTGTCTATATTCATAACTCTATCGGCTTTAATGATGTGAGGCTCTGCCGTTACTGGCGATTTGTAATAAAACCTTGCTTTGTCGTTGAGTGCTTGGCGGTCTAAATACTTATCAAGCTGTAAAGCTTTAGCGGTTACTTCTTGGAACTCTCTAAACTCTTCTTTTGTTTGGAGATTTGCTCCTCGATTTGTTGGTATAACGATTCTGAATCTATCCTCTACCCCTTTGCTCTTACCGCTCTTTGTAAACTTCTCTATTTGATGCGATTTGCTCGGTATTATCATTGCTGAGATTCCGTGCTGTTTTAAAAGTTGCTTTGCCTCTTCTAAGCTGAGTTTGTTCTCTCCGTCATTGTCTATGTCATAGATGAGTACATTGTTAAAGCCTTTTGTGTTATCTATGCTTCTTGTTCCCTCAAACTCTGCCATACTGTATGGATATGTTTTCATAAGAGTAGCTAACTCGCTGTAACTTTTAACTTCTACTTGTTCCCAGTTGTTTAAAGCATTGATGTTTTTATCTTTGCAGATGCTTATCTTCATTCCCATAGCTTCTAGCTCCTTATCCTTATCAGCTTTAATGTCTAATGGTTGTTTAGTGTATAGCTCTTTGCAAATGTCTATCGCTTCACTTGTCTTGATGTGTAGCTCTTTTTGTAAAAAGTCTATTACATTTTTTGGCTTCTGTCTGTTGGTCTTGTTGTTTATTTTATTATCGCTTGTAAGCTCATAATCATCTGCTTTTAAATCATACTTGCTTACTGCATAGGCTAAAACCTCACTCGCTTTTAACTTCTCTTTTAACTCTTTGATGCTTATATCTGCATCGGCTCTCTTTTGCTCTTGGGCTTCATCTAAATTTACTTTGATTTGCTCTACTGGTGTGGTCGGTCTCTCTATCTTTATATCTTCTTTTTGCTCTTGTTCTTGCTTGGCTCTGATTCTCTCTGCTATCTGCTTCCGTGCCTCTTTTTTAAAAGCTTCGTTTCCATTAACAACTAATGTCTCTAACTTCCACTTTTTAGCTTCTGCAATATCTAACATTAACTTAACTTGCTCGGCTGTATTTTTTCCTAAGCCTATAATCTTGTCGCCCTTATCAACTACTTGTATATCTTTTGCTTTGTTGATAAATTTAACTTCTTCTTTCTTCTTCGTATCAATGAAAAAACCTTTTAAATCATCTTTGATATACTCTTGATAATATTTATAAAATATCTTTTGTTGGTAACTTGCTTGTATGCTGTTCTCTTGCGATTGTTTATCGTTGTAAATGTTCTCTAACTTTTGCTTTGTCTTTTTGCTTCTTCGTGCATCAATTAAACTAAATCTTTTTTTGTAATAGTTCTCTAAAATTTGTTTTAACTCTTCTTGCCCTTTGTCCTCATTGAACTTAAAACTTTTATCTATCGTTAATCGTTGTAAGTGTTCAAAGCCTCTCCCTCTGAGGTTTATATCTTTGCCTTTGTTGTTAATGATTTTATAATAGTGATTGTTCTTTGTCTTAACTTCTTTATATTGCAAGTTATGTTCTTTAAAATATGCTATTAGCTCACTATGACTTTTTATATCTTTTAACTCTTGCAATAACTCTTTTCTTGTTAATGCTATTTTGCTTTTGCTGTTTATTCCGTGTCGTTCTCTTTTGCTCTCTCTTGGTTGTGTTAAATTGTATTTCTTATTTACATAACTTTGCAATACATCATCTATATAAGTTGTCTTTGCAAATGTTGTTCTTAGCTTTGTATCGTTTAATGGATTGTGTAGCATTATAACTATATGAATGTGGTCATATCTTTCTTTTAATTGTTTATCTTTGTAACTATACTCTTGCTTTAACTTTGCTTGATGCTCTTCTGCATAAGCTATCACTTCCTTATCTATATCGTAACCGCTTGTATGATGTCTTATATACTCTTTTACTAACTCTTGTTTTAACTCTTGTCTATCTTCTTCATTTAACTCATTTAATCTTTTTGTATCTTCTTTACTAAACGATAAAGTAATATGCAAATAGTTATCTTTATATTGCTTATACTTGTTAAGATATTTTTCTGTTGCTCTTAATGTTGATAGACTTCCATATAACACATTTACTTTGTCTTTAAAGTTGCGGTCATAGACACTCTCTTTTTTTTGTCCTTTTTCTAAATAGTCACTTACTCCTGAGCTTCCTCGTGTTACTCTTGCTATCATTTAATTGTTCTCACTTATATCTTTCATATATCTTTCAATTATTGTTAAATGATTTATCAAGTCTTTGTAATCTATACCACTTAATTTGTCACTCTTCTTTGCTATATTTAAACTATGTGCTATTTGATTAATGTTGTTACCTATGTGATTTAAACTTGCTATTAACTCGCTTTTAATCTTGCTACTATCTTGCTTTACTTCGCTTGTGCTTATTGCTTCTCTTATGTACTCGCTATTGCTCTTACTAACTGCTTGTGCTTTAAAGCAAAGTTGCTTATATTGCTCTTCGCTTATGCGAATGTTTATAACTTTATCTTTCATATAATAAACCTTATCTTTACTTGCGTGGATACGCACTCTCTTTTTATAGTTTATTTATAGTTGTTTGGAATAACAACTATATAGCAAACTATATAATTAACCGACTTTGTAGCGGTTAATTAGTCTTGGGTTTTTTAAGGGTTTGCCCTTGAAGCACGGCATCATTGTATAGTAACGGAGTGTATATACAATGGTTGTCGTGCCTCTTCTCAAATTAAGCATATAGACATATTACACAAACAAAGATAAAGTAATGCTTAATGACAAAACACTCCGAGAGTGTTTTGATTTGCACAAAGTGCAAATGTAAAAGAATATGTGATGCAAAAAGCATCACATATTCAAAGAAAAAAGATGAAATATATCTGCGATATATTTCATTAAAAGATAAATAGGAATATATGTTATATTCCTATTTATATACATAATGATTAACCTATTTATAAGCAAAGTTATATTAGTATATATACGAACTTATAAAAAAGAGGTGAAAAAGCATTATGGATTTTTCAAAAGAAGAGATTGTAAAAGCTAATGACTTTCTGAGAAAAAGAAGTTTAGTTTGTGCAAACTCTGGTACACCAGTAGATAGGAATATCATTGAGTTACTTGATGATAAGATGAGTAGTGAAAAGTTTAATGAAGTGATTATGCCGAAACTCGACTATGAGAATAAACACAAGCTTATACAATCACTTTCACAAGCTCGATACAATAAATTTAATCCGTCTCGACAGATTAAATTTAAAAAAGAAGTTGCCGACAAATTCACAAGTTTAAGAGGCGAAAAAAGTAATAATGATTTCATCTTGGAATTGTTAGAACTCTACGAAAAAAATCAAAATAAAGGCTAAAAAATGGCAAAAATAAAAGTACCTACAAAAGAGGATATTGAAGCTAAAAAAGAGGCTTTAAAAAACAAGCTCGAAGAATCAAAAGAGAGTGCAAAAAATGGGAGAATTTCTCCGACTCAAAAATTTCTCATTGATGTTAAAGAGCTGATTGATGATGCAGTTAAAAACGGTGTGCCGTATGCTCAAATCTCAAAAGATATTTATGAGGTCTTTTCGTTTAAAGTGTCGGCTCAATCTATTCGTGTTTTTGCTCAAACTCATTTAGGAGTTGAGAAAAAATCTCGTGCAAAAAAAGCAAGTAGTGAAGCTCCAAAAAAAGAAGCTGAAAAGCCAAAAACTGGCGACAGAATAAAATCAAATTTTGATGACATTTAAAGGTTAAAAAATGAGTAAAATTATAGTATTGAACAGTAAGGGCGGAGTTGGAAAAAGTACAACTTCAACACAAATTTTAGCACCCTATTTGTATGTTAAAAATGGGAAAAACGACAAAGTAAATCTCATTGAGTTTGACGATGAAAATGCAGACTCTTTGAGCTTTGAGAGTAGCGAAATTATAAGCCCTAAAAGGGTTAAAATTGACGGCAACGACTTAGACTCTGCTTTGACTGATAATGTCTTAGATTTTGAAAATGTCGTGCTTGATATTGGCGGAAACAAAACGACAACTTTTGTCATAAATTCACTCATTGATAGCGGTATCATAAACGCATTTGATTTAATCGTTATTCCTTTAACAGATGGCGAACAAGATGCGGTAAATGCAATTAATGTTTATAAGAAAATTCGTGAAAATAACGAAGATTCTAAAATCATTTTTGCTTTGAGTCGTGTCAATAACTCATACGATATTGAGATGCAATTTTTAGACTTTTTCGGAGACAATAAAGGGCGACTCGATAATAGAGTCGGACTCATTGAACAAGTAGCAGAAGCCGACCGCAATTTAATCAAAATCGTTGACAGTGATGTAATAAAATACAGTCGTGTTTTTGGTATCACAGCTTTTGAACTTTCTCAAAAAGATACGGCAGAACTAAAAGAGAAACAAAAAGAAGCCCTCAAAGAAAAAGACACGGAGCGAAGCAAAAAGATAGCTTATCGCTTGACTATCACAAACAAGGCTATAAGATACAAAGATGAAGTGTTGAAAGAGTGCTTTAATGCAATTAATGAGGTTATGGAGTGATGCACTCCGTGCCAGTAAAAATAAGGTTTTTTTATGGAAATTAACGGCTTACAAATAAGAGACATAAAAGATATTCAAGATGCTTTAACGGCATTTGCAACTCTCAACGCAGAGCTTGAAAATCTCTCCGATTCAATGGCTCAAAATCTTGGCGATTATAAGTCTTTGACTACGAATCAAAAAGAGATATTAGATGCTATAAATCAACTACAAATAAACTCAACTTCTGCAAGAGATAAAATCATAGAACTTTTAAAGGATCTGCCGAAATATCTCGATGATATGAAGAGCAGTTTTAAAAGTGATGCAAACTCGATTGATGCTCAAATCAAAGCTACACTATCAAGCTTTGAACAAGATATGCAAAGCTCACTACTGGAGCTAAACAGAAAACTAAAAGAGCTTGACAGAGAGAATCAAGAGAGCATCAAAACCGCAATAAATAGCATTGATTACAAGCAAGTGCAAGAGCATATAAACCAAACAGTAAAACAAGCAGAAGATAAGCTCATAAACTCGCTTGATAACTTTACAAAAGTAATCAGAGCGATAAAAGAGACTAAAAGAGAGATTGAATCGGCAAGCTATAACCTAAACGATTCAGTAGAGAGCTTTAATAGTGCGGTTAAAAGTATGAATTGGGTTAAATCAATAGCATATATTAGCATCGGTGCGGTCATTGGAGCTACTGTAATGCTTTATTTTGGTTTGCAAGAAGCAAAACCGCTTTATTATGCGGATATGATGCAAAAGCAAAAAGAGTACGAAACAGCAAAAGCAAAATATTTAGAGACAGTAAAAAATCTTACTGGTGTAGCTAAATTTTTGAATGAAAATGAAATTATTTTTGAATATGGATATTTTACCAACACAAAAATACCTTTTTTACAATTCAAAAAATCGCAACTTGGCGGAAGTGATGTAAATTTTGATAGAAATTCGTGGAGATTCGTAGGATTCAAAGAAAAATAGCTCATATTTGCCCGATATGAGCTTTTTATACTCCAACACATACAAATACCCTCAAAAACTCTTTTAACGGCTTGTAGCTCAAACCTGACTACAAAAAACCTTATCTATTACTTGCTCGGTAGAGCATATAATTGAAAATGCTTGAAAATCTTATATTGGTTTGATGTTATTATTAGATTTTTCTCAAAGAATAAAAAGCGACTAATCGACCTTAGTCGATTATGTCAAGATACCGATTAAGAGAGTTCGCAGAACTCCATTAAATCAAGTAGAAACTTTTTGAGCGAATAGCGAAAAAATTTCCTATTGAAAAGCTCGAAAAATTCTAACCTTTTTTTTGAGTTCCTATTCCCTTTTATATATAAAAAGCTTTATAGCCTTTCGGCACTCGTTTAAGCCCTAAATCTTGGGCTTTGCAAGACTCTATTATGAGGTTTTCCTCAACTATTATGAGGTTTTCCTCAAAAAACGACTTTTTATTATGAGGTTTTCCTCAAAAAAGAATGATTAAAATGAGTTGATTTATTTACCTCTTTATACTATAATATGAATAGTTTTAAATCTTCTCATATTAAATGAGAAAAACCTCATAATAGGAAAAATATGAATAACAGAAACATAGTGAAAACATCACACAATCTAAATCACTTTAGAGGTGGTTATACTCGTCTTGAGCTTGATTTTATCTATGCCTTTATATCAACTATCAAAGATGAAGATGAAGAGTTTAGAGAGTATTCTTTGCCACTCAAAGAGCTTGAAAAAAAGCTCAATAAAAGATTACAATTAAGAGATATTGAATATCTCTTTGATACCTTAATATCCAAAACTTTCAAGATTAATAATAAAGATAAACTTGCAGTATATACCTTTTTCACTCGTCTTGAATTTGATAAGAACAGTAAAGTATTAAGTGTTAAATTCAATGAAGATTTAAAGCCTCATTTACTCAAATTAAAGACTTATGCAAAAGGCGATTTTAGATATATATTGCAGTTTAAAAGCGAATACACAAAAAGAATCTATATGCTACTGGCTCAATGGCGAAAAGCTGGAGCAGTAGAGTATTCAGTAGAACAACTTAGAGAGATGCTTGATGTTCCTAAAAAATATGCCTATGGCGATTTTAAAAGATGGGTGCTATTAAAAGCCCACAAAGAGCTATCAACAAAAGAGAGTGATTTGATGTTTGACTATGAAGAACTCAAAAAAGAGGGCGGTAAAAAAGTTACACATATACTCTTTAAAATCATTAAATCAGGGGGTAAAGATTTAGAGATTAAAGATGACAACTACTCTCACTTATTGAAAAAAGTAATCTACTACAATGGAGAGAATCGCACTATTTTAAATGTGTGGAAAAGTCCGAATCATAAAAGCTATGTACTGGTGCAAATGATGGACGAACAGCAAAACACTATGACAGATGAAATACATATATCAAACCTTGAAAAAATGGTGGAGTATATGGAGAATCAACCAAAATTATTTTAAAGGAAAAAATATGAGTGAATGTATATATGATGATTATATGGGTTATTACAACGAAGACGGCACACCTATTGAATATGAAAAAAAGAGTTTAAAAATGGAGCTAACAAAAGAAGAGATAGAGTATTTAAAATTCTTGTTTGAAAAATATGAATTTGACATAAAAACAGACATTATCCATTGTGAAGTTGGAGCGGAAACACTTATGCAAAAACTACAAAAAATTAAATAATTTACTATATAGTAAAATATAGCTACCTAGTCATTCCGTAGCTATGCTCTTGTTCTGCTCTTTGTACTATCTCTCTATTTTCTTTTAACTTGCCTATAACCGCATCTTTGTTTACTTCTATGACTTCATCGGCTATTCTCAACTTATCGCCCTCGAACCTCACAAAATCAACATCAAAAAACTCTCTTATACCTTGTTCAAAAGTCTTATCGTTTGTTGCTCTCTCCAGACTCTTTTTAACGGCTTTATTAACCGCATCTATATTTACCTCGATATATTTATCCCCCGTGATTTTCTGAGCCTCACGGGCTATTCTATTGAGATTTGTCGTGCCTATTTTTTGCTGTAAATATGTGAGCGGATTATATGTCACATCACTTTTAAAATCGTGAGCTATATTTGAGCCAATAATGCTGTATTTTGCCGTGTCTGACTTCATCATAGTATAATTGCCCTCTTTGTACTCTTCGGCTCTTTCATAGTGCTTTATGAGCTGTTTAATGTCTATCTCATTGATGATTCTCTCTACATTTGCAAAAGTGAGATTATTGCCTGTACTGGCTTGAGTAGGTTTTGCCCTGTACTGTTCTAAATTTCTGCGGATCGTGTCGATTCTTTGCTCTTCTGCTCTCTTCTCTTCTGCTCTCTTCTCTACATTCTCTAATGCTTTAGCCTCTAACTTGTCTATATTCATAACTCTATCGGCTTTAATGATGTGAGGCTCTGCCGTTACTGGCGATTTGTAATAAAACCTTGCTTTGTCGTTGAGTGCTTGGCGGTCTAAATACTTATCAAGCTGTAAAGCTTTAGCGGTTACTTCTTGGAACTCTCTAAACTCTTCTTTTGTTTGGAGATTTGCTCCTCGATTTGTTGGTATAACGATTCTGAATCTATCCTCTACCCCTTTGCTCTTACCGCTCTTTGTAAACTTCTCTATTTGATGCGATTTGCTCGGTATTATCATTGCTGAGATTCCGTGCTGTTTTAAAAGTTGCTTTGCCTCTTCTAAGCTGAGTTTGTTCTCTCCGTCATTGTCTATGTCATAGATGAGTACATTGTTAAAGCCTTTTGTGTTATCTATGCTTCTTGTTCCCTCAAACTCTGCCATACTGTATGGATATGTTTTCATAAGAGTAGCTAACTCGCTGTAACTTTTAACTTCTACTTGTTCCCAGTTGTTTAAAGCATTGATGTTTTTATCTTTGCAGATGCTTATCTTCATTCCCATAGCTTCTAGCTCCTTATCCTTATCAGCTTTAATGTCTAATGGTTGTTTAGTGTATAGCTCTTTGCAAATGTCTATCGCTTCACTTGTCTTGATGTGTAGCTCTTTTTGTAAAAAGTCTATTACATTTTTTGGCTTCTGTCTGTTGGTCTTGTTGTTTATTTTATTATCGCTTGTAAGCTCATAATCATCTGCTTTTAAATCATACTTGCTTACTGCATAGGCTAAAACCTCACTCGCTTTTAACTTCTCTTTTAACTCTTTGATGCTTATATCTGCATCGGCTCTCTTTTGCTCTTGGGCTTCATCTAAATTTACTTTGATTTGCTCTACTGGTGTGGTCGGTCTCTCTATCTTTATATCTTCTTTTTGCTCTTGTTCTTGCTTGGCTCTGATTCTCTCTGCTATCTGCTTCCGTGCCTCTTTTTTAAAAGCTTCGTTTCCATTAACAACTAATGTCTCTAACTTCCACTTTTTAGCTTCTGCAATATCTAACATTAACTTAACTTGCTCGGCTGTATTTTTTCCTAAGCCTATAATCTTGTCGCCCTTATCAACTACTTGTATATCTTTTGCTTTGTTGATAAATTTAACTTCTTCTTTCTTCTTCGTATCAATGAAAAAACCTTTTAAATCATCTTTGATATACTCTTGATAATATTTATAAAATATCTTTTGTTGGTAACTTGCTTGTATGCTGTTCTCTTGCGATTGTTTATCGTTGTAAATGTTCTCTAACTTTTGCTTTGTCTTTTTGCTTCTTCGTGCATCAATTAAACTAAATCTTTTTTTGTAATAGTTCTCTAAAATTTGTTTTAACTCTTCTTGCCCTTTGTCCTCATTGAACTTAAAACTTTTATCTATCGTTAATCGTTGTAAGTGTTCAAAGCCTCTCCCTCTGAGGTTTATATCTTTGCCTTTGTTGTTAATGATTTTATAATAGTGATTGTTCTTTGTCTTAACTTCTTTATATTGCAAGTTATGTTCTTTAAAATATGCTATTAGCTCACTATGACTTTTTATATCTTTTAACTCTTGCAATAACTCTTTTCTTGTTAATGCTATTTTGCTTTTGCTGTTTATTCCGTGTCGTTCTCTTTTGCTCTCTCTTGGTTGTGTTAAATTGTATTTCTTATTTACATAACTTTGCAATACATTATCCATATAAGTTGTCTTTGCAAATGTTGTTCTTAGCTTTGTATCATTTAGTGGATTGTGTAGCATTATAACTATATGAATGTGGTCGTATCTTTCTTTTAATTGTTTATCTTTGTAACTATACTCTTGCTTTAACTTTGCTTGATGCTCTTCTGCATAAGCTATCACTTCCGTGTCTATATCGTAACCGCTTGTATGATGTCTTATATACTCTTTTACTAACTCTTGTTTTAACTCTTGTCTATCTTCTTGATTTAACTCATTTAATCTTTTCATATCTTCTTTA
>Ga0256843_1003412_pt1 | contig 11046 bp, 1 predicted proteins | sample AlvinellametaG_FD_191572 | JGI IMG/M metagenome (GOLD analysis project Ga0256843, IMG submission 191572) | Pompeii worm associated microbial communities from hydrothermal vent at the East Pacific Rise, Pacific Ocean - Alvinella | ecosystem: Host-associated > Annelida > Integument > Unclassified ... | reverse complement strand
TTCCATTGTAATCATCTATTTTACTCATCGATGGTTCATTATCAAAATTCATAAGTTCTCCTTTTAATTTTTATATATTTACATTATAATACTTAAGTGTTAAAAAATTGTTAATTTCATTAAAGTAATTTTTTTGGTAAATAAAAGATGAAGAATTAGATATTTTAAATTGTAGAATATTTTCTACAATTTAAAATTTTTTTAATTATTGTTGGTTAGTGTCTTTTGTATATAAGTGTATTGCACCAGAATCATACTTAGATGTATCTTCTTTGGACTCACCTATGATTACATCATCTCCACTTATAGATATACTTGAACCAAAGTTATTTGAAGAGTTTGATTTAAATTGTTTTGTAGATGTAATATTACTATCACTATTTATAGTAAATAATGTAGCTGAATTATAACTATAACTACTTAATAAAATATTATTTCCAGATATTTTTACTTTTTGACCTAAATAACTAGTATTATCACTAAGAGTGGCTAACTCACTTAATGTATCATCACTATTTATTTTAAATACATAGGCATTACTATATCCATTATTACCTATTACTATATAGTTATTATCTATATCTACACTATTTCCATATCTAGATTTGTTTCCACTTGGTTCTATTTTTGATATTTCGCTTATATTTGAATCAGAATTTATTTTGAATAAATATGTATTTTCACTATAATCTCCAATTGTAATATAGTTATTACTAATAGCAACGCTATATCCAAAATTATTATCATAAGAAGCATCAGAAGCTCTTAATTTTGCTATTTGAGATATATTATTATCTGAGTTTATTTTAAATACATAAGCTGATCCAGAATCTGAACCGTTATCATCATCATATTTACTACCTACAACTATATAATCTTCACTAATAGCAACACTATATCCAAAGTAATCATAACTTGAACCATCATTTGCAGTAAGTTTAGCTATTTGAGATATAGTATCATCTGAATTTTTCTTAAACACATAAGCAGATCCTTGATTATTATTTGAATCTATATCATCATAAATACTACCTACAACTATATAATCTTTACTAATAGCAACACTATATCCAAAGTAATCATGTCTTGAACCATCACTAGCTATTAGTTTTGCAAGTTGAGTTATAGTTCCATTGCTATCTTTTTTGTATAAATAAGCTGCTCCTGAATCATATTCACCATTTGCATCATCTTTATATGCTCCTACTATTGTATAGTTGCCATCACTATCCATACTGTTTCCAAAATATGCTTCTCCTTCTACATCTGAAGCTTTTGTGATAGTATTGTATAGATATGTATTATCTGTAACGGATATAGCTATATCATAAGAGTTTGATCTATTACTTTCATCACTTATAGTTAATGTAATATTATAAATATTATCACTATTTGTATCTGTTGGATTTTCATAATCAAATATATTAGTACTTTGCAATATTCCATTATTTAGTATAAAGTTATTGCTATCATCACCACTTAAACTATAAGTGATAGTTGAACTATCTAGTTTTATAATATTTGGTATAGTGTATTTAAATAAATTTAACGATTCATTATGAGTAAGCTTATTTTTAAGTGTTGGTATATATGGTTTATTTGCTTTTATATCAAATAAATATGCACTATTAGAACTATTTCCTATTACAATATTTGTTCCACTTATAGCAACTGCTCTTGTATAGGTATCTGATGAAGGTGTTAGTTCTTTGATTAAAGTTACTCCATCTTCATTATCAACTTTATATAAATAACTAGTATATGAAGAATTACTACCAACTATCATATAATCGTCATTAATACTTACATAATTTCCAAAACGATATATATTATTATTTAATTTTGTAATTTCTTTTACATTATCATCTGGAGATATTTGATATACATAAGCATTACCATAATAATTATTATTAGTTCCAATTACAATATTATTTCCACTTATAGATACACTATATCCAAAATAATCACCATAAGAAGCATCAGAAGCTATAAGTTTAGTTATCTCAGATATATTATCATCACTATTGATTTTAAATACATAAGCAGATCCTGAATTTGAATCATTATCATCATTATATTTACTACCTACTACTATATAATTTCTACTAATAGCAATACTAGATCCAAACAAATCATAACTGTCCGCATCAGAAGCTGTAAGTTTAGTTATCTCAGATATATTAGAATCACTGTTTATTTTAAATACATAAGCAGATCCTGAATAATTTCCATTATCATTATTTCTATAGGCACCTATAGTTATATAATCTCCACTAATAGCAATACTAGATCCAAAGTAATCATAATTGTCCGCATCGGAAGCTGTAAGTTTAGTTATCTCAGATATATTAGAATCAGAATTTATTTTAAATACATAAGCAGATCCTGAATCTGAACCATTATCATCATTTTTATAAGCACCTATAGTTATATAATTTCCACTAATAGCTACACTAGAACCAAAATTATCATCATATGAAGCATCTGATGCTCTTAATTTAGCTAATAATTTAGTAGTTCCATTTGTTTGTTTCTTATAGATATAAGCAGATCCTGAATCTCTTCCATTATCATCATCATATGGACTACCTACAATTATATAATCTCCACTAACAGCAGTAGTTGTACCAAAGTTATCTCCACTTGATATATCAGAAGCTATAATTTTTGTTGTTTCAAGAGGAGTAATCACTTCAGGTGTTATAGAAATATTAAAGTCTTGAGAATTTCCAGCAATATCAGTTGCTGTTATTGTAAGATTTGAGTATATTTTGCCTGCATTATTAATATCATTTAGAGTTATTATTCCTGTTGCTGAATCTATTGTAAAGTATGAACTATCATCACCACTTAAAGTATAAGCTACAATTGTAGCATCACTTGTAGCTGCATTATATACATGTAAGCTAATAGCTGTAATATCTGAATTTTTACCTAAAGATGAAGGAGAAGTAAATGTTGGTTTTGTAGTATCAATTATAATTTTCATTGTATTATAACTTAAATAGTTTCCAGCATTATCATAATCATCAACTCCACCAGCTATTGTATAAATACCATCGCTTAAAGTATCTAAAGTTACTCGATTATTTGATGTATTTATCTCTTGTACTGTATTATTATTTTCATCTATTACTTTTATAGTTGTAGCTCTATCTGTACTAATAGTAGGAGTTGTAATTGAAGTGATATTATCACTTGTATCACTTCCATTATCGCTAGAAGTATCTAAATTTAAAGATATAGTTGTATCTCCAAAAGTATCTATTTGGATAGTTAAAGTATCTGATACTTTACTATTTGTAGCTGCATCTATAGATACTGCTTTTAATGTATGATTACCATCTTCAAGTTCACTTAAATCAACTGAATAATTACCATCACTATTAACTGAGGTAATACCTAAAGTTGTATTTAACTCATCAATAATGATTATTTTTGCACCAGCTTCACCTGTACCAATTATTGTAGGAGTATTGTCTTTTGTATCATAATCACTATTGCTTGCTCCTGTATCACTTGAACTATTTAAATCTATAGTTGGTTTTAAAATATTTGTATCTATTATAAAGCTAATTGAACTATATGAAAGATCATTTCCAGCTATATCTTTTCCTATATTTCCACTACTTGCACTATATATACCATTATATAAACTGTCTAATATTGTAGAATATTGATTTATAGTATTATCTACTGAATTATAACAAATAATTTTATGAGAGCTATCCCAAGATCCTAAACTTAATTCATAATTATTAATATTGCTATGTGCATAATAACTATCTGGTTTATTTTGATCGTGTCTAGTTATAAAATAGTGTCTATTTGATGTATACATTTCATTATTATTAAGACTTACAAAATAAGTACTCTGAGTAGTTATATTTAGTTCGTTAAAAAAATTATTTAATGTTGATTCTTTGTTATATAAAGAGACTATGTCATTCCAATCCGCAATTTTAAATTCATTTCCGTATTCAGTCTTACAAGCAGTGTTTAAATTTGTATTATAATTATAAGTATTTTGACTAACTATAAAATTTTTATAAGTATTATTGTAATATCTTATTAAACCTAAGTCATTACGATTTATAGTTTGAATAGTAGTATTAAAATCCTTTTTGATATTTAAAGTTGTATTTTGATCTACATATATTGTTGGAGTAATATTATTTGTGAAGTTTAACATCTCTAATAATTTATGCTTAGTATAATGATAACCATCTTTTCCTGCTATTAAAACATATTGTACAAATGAACCCTTATCTATATTTGACAACTCTACTGATTTTGCATAATATTTCTCCCCAGAAACAGTTAGTGTTGGATTTGATGAATTTGTAATAATTATCCTGTTTATACTTACTTTATTATTATAAACTTGATGATAATATATTTTAAAATCATCTGTTTCTTTTAATAATCCATATTTAACGATAGGTTCTCCATATTTATAATAATCACGATTATAAGAATTGGAATCATCATAAATTTTAAATTTACTTGCATTAAAATCATTTATTATAAGTGAAGTAGCCGATTTGTAAGTATTAAAACTATAATTACCCCAAGATTTAATTCCACTACTTGTATGTTTTGTCCATATATATTGTTTATTATTATCTATGTATAAATAATTTCCATAATCAAACATATAATCTCCAGCTCTATACCAATAATTTTTGTATAAATTTGAATAGTCTAAAGTATGACCATTTGGAATATTGTTTAGATTTGATATATTTGTAGTATTTTTATCTATATTTATATTAAATGATTGTTCACCTATTGTATCAATTGTAATAGTAAGTGGAGCTGATGATATTGTATTATTTGCTTCATCAGTTGCTGTTAGTATAAATGTATGATTTCCATCAGATAATTTATTAGATGTAAAATATTTATAATAATAACCATAAGTACCTGAACTAACAGTTGTATTTCCTTCTTTAATAACTACTGATGCACCATTTTCAGTTGTAAAATCTAATCTAGGTGTATTATCATTTGTAATATTATCACTATTGCTTATTCCACTATCAGAATGACTATTAAGAGTAAGAGTTGGAACAGTTATTGTTGTATCTATTTTAAGATAAATATAACTGTACCCAAGAGTATTTCCAGCAACATCTGTATCATTTATACCAGTTTCAATTTTGTATATTCCATCAGTTAGCGTATCTAAAGTAGTAATATATTTATTATCACTTATATATGATACATTATGTTCTTGTAATAATGTACCATCATTACTGTATATTCTTATTGATTGATTTTTATCTATATTTATAGTTGGACTTGTATCATTTGTTACTTTGTTGCTACCACTATAAGCAAGGTTTTCAACTGTAATAATTGCAGGTTTAACACCTACAGTATCTATTAAAATATTAACAGCTTTAGAATCAGAACTTTTATTTCCTGCAATATCAACTATACTTGCAGTTATACTATGATTACCATCTTCTAAATTTGCTAATGATATAGAGCTATTCCAATATGAATAAGAATAATTTACAGTAATATTATTATCTTTTATAGTCATAATAGAATTTGATTCTTTAGTATAATTAAAACTTGGAGTTGAATCATTTATAATATTATCGCTAGAAGATTTTCCACTATCATATGCTAAAGATATACTTGGTGCATTAGCAATAGTATCTATAGTAAATTTCATATAACTATAGCTTAATATATTTCCAGCTGTATCAGTATTGTTATTTTCATCTCCACTATATATTTTATAAGTACCATCATCTAAAGTATCAAGTGTAATAGTAGTTGTACCTAAGGATTTAAGATCATAAGAAGCTAATATTGTAGAGTTTCCATCTTTAATTAAATTAAGAGTTACATTTTGATCAGCAATTATCGTAGGAGTTGTATCATTTGTAATTTTATCATGATTATATAATCCTGTATCACTATTTGGATCTAAAGATATATTTGTAATCGGTGAACCTTTAGTATCAATAATAATATTTAAGACATCTGATTCATTAGTATTTCCAGCTTTATCAGTACTATATGTTTTTAAGTTATAAACACCATCTGTTAATCCATATAAATAAACAGAATACTCACCAGAGCTATTAGTAGTAGTTGTTGCTAAAATAGTTGATCCATTTTTGATTGTAATATTAGAATCAGCTTCTGCTTCCCCTGCAATTTTAGGAGATATATTTCTTGTAATATTATCACTATTACTAATACCAGTATCACTGCTAGATAGTAAATTTATTGTAGGTTTTCTTGTTGTAGTATCAATAGTAAATGTAATAAGGTTAGACCCAAGAGCATTACCAACTGAGTCTGTTCCTACTATTGAATATGTACCTTCTTCTAATGTTGATAGAGTAAACTTATGATCACTAGATGTTACATTTATATCTTCAATTGTTTGAAAAGCATTATTTTTTAATAATAAATATGCATTTTGATCAGTTACAATTGTTGGTGTTGTATCATTTGTATAGTTATCATTTGTATTAAAGCCTGTGTCACTAGATGGATCAAGTATAACTTTAATACTTGAAATACCTGCAAAATCTGTGATTAATTGAATATTATTTGTAGATAGAGTATAAGAGTTATTAACATATACACTTATAAATTTTGAAGTATATTTATATTTACTATATTCAAAAGTATAATAACCATTCTTTAAATCTATAGAATATTTACCTTTACTATTAGTAGTAGTTGTTTTATATATATTTCCTGTATGGTTATTGTATCCTGTTCTTATGTTAATAATAGCATCAGAAATGGGAATATTTATATTATTTGTATTTACCAAATAACCATCAATATTTTTTAAAGTAGTATCATTAGTATTTACAAATTTAGCTTCAGGGATATTTATATTTGATATATTAGTATCATTTGAATCACTAAATGTTGACATATTATAATATGTTATATTTGAATCACCATAATATACAACAATATCAAAATCAGTGTATGCAGGTATATCTAATGTATATTTACCTTCTGTATCAGTTGTAATATTATGTTCTATCCCATCATATAATATTGTAACATTTGTATTAGGAATAATATTACCATTATAATCTTTTACAATACCAGCTACACTTACAGAAGTTGTTGTTATTGTTGAGTTTGTACTTGTATAAGTATTTGAATTATCTTTTATAATAATATTTTCTCCAGATACTTTCATCGTTAAACTTTTAAGAAGTCTATCATAATCATATCCATAAGTTGTAAAGCTGTTATAAATATGATTAAATCCTGTTAAATAATGAGAAGTTAAGAAAGATTTAAAGTAATTATTAACTGTAGTATATGCTGTATTAAACCATGTGTCAAACTTATTTTTATTAGATTCAAAATAAGTTTTAAAATTTTCAAAAAATTCTTTCATAGAAATATCTAAATTTATTACAAAATCTTTTACTATAAGAGTAGTAATTGGAGTAAGGTTTGCAACAGCTTTTTCACCATCATTATAACTATATAATATTTCACCAGTAGATAAGTATGATTTTAAAATAAATGGACCTGTAAATGCACTTGTTAAATCAAATGAATAATAACCATATTTATCAGTATATGTTTGAATTATATTTCCTTGTATATCTTCTAAAATAACTAAAGCATTTTTAGCAAGTGATCCATTATTTACAGTACCTGATATAGAGTTATTATAAGATTTTAAAGCTGGAACATCATCTAAGTTTATAAGATTAATAGTTATATTACTTGCTGGTCCATCATTAATTCCATCATTAGCAAATATTGTTAGTTTAAATACATTATCATGATTAAAATCTTTAGGATTTTCAAAATCTGGTACTTCTTTAAATGTAATATCTCCAGTTTTAGAATTTAAATTAAATAATGCAACATCTTCACCTGCTAATGTATAAGTAATAGTTTGTTTTTCATTAATATCTGCATCAATAGCTTTAGCTGTTACAACTATAGTATCTATAGAAGTATTTTCATTTACATTTTTTACATCAAGCTTATCTATCAATGGTAACTCATCATTTAAATGGTTAATATTAATTGTAATATTTTGTTCTGCACTATAATTTACTCCATCAAATACTTTTGCAATTAGTTTATATGCAGATTGTCTTTTTTCATAATTTGGAGCAGCTTTAAAGCTAATACTACCAGTTGTAGAATCTATATTAAATAAACTAGCATCACTTCCAAGTATACTATATGTAAAAGTTTGAGTTTGATTTTTATCCGAATCAGTACTAGTTAAAGTTAGTCCTAAAGTTGTATTAGTATTACTTTCATTAATAGTTTTATTATTAGATGATGTAATAACTGGAGCTATATCATTAACTGGCAATACAGAAATATTTAATAATTTTGTAGAGCCTGTATTTTTACCATCACTTGCTTTTACCCCTACTTGATAGATGTTATCATTATTTTTATCTGTAGGTATCTCATAATCTGGTGCATTTTTAAAACTTAAAATACCATTTTTAATTTCAAATTTATTTGAATCGTTTGTTGTATTATCTATTTTAAATGTAAATACTTGGTTACTTTGATTTAAATCAGCATCAGAATAAGAAAGAGACATAACTGATAAATTATTTTCATTTATAGAACTATCATTAGATGTAACAATAGGAGCAATGTCATTAACTGGTAATATAGAAATATTTAAAATTTTTATCGCACTTGTATTAACACCATCAAAAACTTTAATACCTACTTTATAAATATTATTCTTATCTTTATCTTGTGGTTTTTCGTAGTCTTTAGGATTAATAAATGTTAAATTACCATCAGAGGTAATATTAAATAGTGAAGCATCCTCTCCATTTTCAATTGAATATGTAAATGTTTGATTTTCATCTTGATCTTTATCACTATTTGTATTGATAGTTACAAAAGTTTGATTTTCATTTATGCTTTGATCATTTGTAGTTATTACTGGTGTTTCATCATTTAAATGATTTATTGAAACGATAATATTTTTAGAAGTAGTAAATACTCCATCATTAACATTTAACGTAATAGAATAAGATTTTTTATCTTCATAATCTGGAGCTTTTATAAAGCTTAATTTTCCACTTATACTATTTAGGTTAAAACTATTATTGTCATCTCCACTTAATGTAAATGTAAATTTTTGATTTTCGTCTTTATCAGCATCTGTATAAGTTACTGCATATATTGAAGTTTGGTTTTCATTAATAATAATATCTTTTGAAGTAATAATAGGTGCAATATCATTTAAATGATTTAAAGTTATTGTAATATCTTTTACAATACTGTCATGTGGTCCATCATTTACAATGGCTGTTATAGAATAACTTTTTTGTGTTTCGTAATCAGGTTTATCTTTAAATTTAACCTCTCCTGTAGCAGAGTCTATTATAAAATAATTAACATCATTCCCTGAAATTGAATATGTAAAATTTTGTTTTACAGCTTTATCTGCATCAGTATGATCTAAATCAAAAATAATATCTGTGTAGTTTTCAGTAACAGTTACATTTTCTGGTGCAATAAGTATTGGAGCATTTTCATTTTTTGGAGTGATTTCTATACTTAATGTTTTTATATCACTATCAAAAGTACCATCATTTACTTTAATTTTTACTTTATATATATTATCTTTATTATTATCTTCAGGAACTTGATCATCTAATTGTTTAGTAAAAGTAAGATTTCCATCATTTGTTAAATTAAAGAAACTAGAATCTTCTCCTTCAACAATAGTATATGTAAATATTTGAGATTCATTTTTATCTATATCAATATTTGATACTTGCATAATAAAAATACTTTTTTCTTCTATAAATTTTTTCCCATCAGTAAGTACCCCAAAATCTATACTTGGTTTTTCATCATTTATATGATTTACAGATACAGTTATCTCTTTATTTGCTATATTTCCTGCAAGATCAGAAACATTTATAGTTAAATTATAAATATTTTTAATATCTCTATCATAATCTGGTATTGATTTGAATGATAAAATACCGTTTGTATTATTTATATCAAAATACTTAGCATCATCTCCACTTAATGTATAATTTTTAATAGGGTTAGCATCTGTTGCATTTATATCAATAACAAATTTAGTTGTATTTTCATCTATATTTATATCTGATGCATATATTGTAGGTGCAATAGTATCTTTAATAATAATTATATTTTTATTAGAACTATTTTTATCCATAGTATCTTGTAATATAATTGAGAATGTTTTATTCCCATCAATTCCTGCTGTATTAAAATTAATATCTATAGTATTATCAAATGAAATATTATTATTTTGTAAGATATCATCTATGAATACTTTTGCATTGTATTCTCCATAAAGTTTTAATGCAATGTTATCTAATTTTGTATATGATATATCTTGGATAATAGCAGGTGCAGGTGCTACAGTATCTACTGAAATATTTAATTCTTTTCTTAATGTATCTTCATAGTGTGCAATTGCATAATCTTTATTTATTAATGATTTATTTAATGCGTGAACAATAGATAAAATTTGAGTGTTATTAGTTTCATTTGAATCTAAATTTACAGAACTTAAATTATTTAGTGAATTACTTATTTGTTCTTCTATTGTAATTCCATTATATGGGTTATTATCATTATCAAGTGACTGTAAAACTTGTAATATATTTGATAAAGAAGATGAGTTTGTTTCATTTTTATCTATATTTAGAAGGTCCGATGGATATATAATATTATTATTTATATCATTTGTATATATAGAACCTATAATAACTGAACCAATACTAAATTCTATTTTTGAACATTTATTAGTATATTTAAATGTACCATTTGTATCTGTGACTCCTGAAGTGTCACCACAAATATATGTAACTCCTGAAATTTTAGAATCATGAAAGTTAGCTTCTTTTATTATTAGAGGTGTGTCATCAGAAACACCTCCCCCTCCACCACAATTAATAAATAACATTGATGTTATTATTAAAATATAATAGTTAAATTTTTTGTACATTTAAAATACCCTTTTATGTTGATGCAATATTATTACATAAATTATATAAATATAAT
>Ga0256843_1003411_pt1 | contig 11046 bp, 8 predicted proteins | sample AlvinellametaG_FD_191572 | JGI IMG/M metagenome (GOLD analysis project Ga0256843, IMG submission 191572) | Pompeii worm associated microbial communities from hydrothermal vent at the East Pacific Rise, Pacific Ocean - Alvinella | ecosystem: Host-associated > Annelida > Integument > Unclassified ... | reverse complement strand
ATGGCTCATATTGGCAAGGAACTCAGATTTGGATCGGTTGGCTTTGTCGGCTTCCTCTTTGGCGATATGAAGCTCTTTGTTGAGCTTTTCATAGCGTTTTTTGTTGCGGTAGAAGTAGATGGCAAAGAGAAGCAGAAGCAGAAGCAGTATGCCAAGCAGATAGAGTATGACCTGTTGTGTCTGGATCTGTTCACTCTGGATGAGCATCTTCTTTTTGTGTTGTGCCAAGAGTGCCTGTTGTGCCTGGGTTTGTTGGGTGAGGCTTTGTAGGGTTTGGGTGCGTTTTTCTATCTCTGCCTCTTGCGTTTTGAGTTTGGCAATCCCCTCTTGGAGCAGTTGGTTTTTGCTCTCTAGCTCTGTTTGAAGTGTCGTAAGGTTTGCTTTGAGATGCTCTAGCATCTGGTTTTGTTGGGCTATCTCCTGGGTACGTTTTTCAAGCTCTTGGGTGCGTTGTGCAAGTAGAGCCTCAGTTTGGGTAATATTTTGTGTCATCTTCAAAAGCTCTTGGTTTTTTGCATCAATGTCACTCTGTAGTGTTTCGATCTTTTGCTGGTTTTTAGCAATACTTTGTTGTAGTGCCTGGTTACTCTTTTCAAGTTTGGCGTAAGAGTGTCTGAGTCTGCTCAGTTGTGCCTCTCTTTGCTTGATCTCTTTCAGTGATGCCCCAAAGAGTTTACTTACCCCTACCTCGCTACCACCTGTCAGTAGTATCTTGTTGTTGATTTTCAGATGGTGGGCTTTGAGGTTTTCCAGGTTGATCTTTAAGCCACTACGTCTTTTTTTCTCTCTGTAGATGTTAAGCATGGTATAACGCTGATTTTTGGCATCGTGGGTAATGAGTAGCACAGGTGCCTGTGAAGGGATAGCACGATAGATTGTAGGTACACCTTTTCGCATACTGCGAGATACAAAGAGGGTTTGGTAGTGTGTAATGTTGGGGATGTGACTAGAAGAGAGGTGTGTTACACGAATAGGTTTACCGTGTAAAGAGAGTCCCTTTACCATCTTTTGAAGCGTTTGTGAAAGGTGGTAGTCTGGTTCTACAATTCCAATATTGAAGTATCGTTTATGTGAGAGGGAAGGCCAGGTGGTATTCTTGCTCAGCAGGTAGATATAGGCTGAAGCGATCTCTTCGCTACTTTTGGGTGGTGTGTAGGCGTGTAGCAGTGCAGTGCTGATGATCACAAGCATCAACCATCGATTTATAATACGAAACATAGCATCCCCCTCCGAAATATACAACATACATTAGGTGGTATCTGTACCTATTATATCATATTTTAAAAGTTGAAAGAAAATGTTATGGCATATCATCTATTGAAAAATAATTTTTTCTTTTCAATAAGGTAGTTTTATAATTTTATGAGTCTAGAGAGGTTATAATAGATGAGGTTTTTCTTATCTGTCAAGATAAAATATATGTTATATAAAAGGGAGAGGGAGATGCTTCTACAAAGATCATATACTATGTTTCTGCTATCGCTCATGCCTACTTTCATATTGGCTGAGAGTACAAACCTGCTTCAGTACGATCTGGAAGATCTCTCCCAAATAGCCATGCAAGACAGCATTGCCACACTTACGCCCACCGATCCCAAATCACTTCCTGCCTCTGTTGTTACCATTACACAGCAAGAGATTATTGAGAGTGGTGCCCGTTCGTTAGATGAGCTACTTGAGATCTATGTACCAAGCTTTACCTATATGTACAAAGCCGAAGGGGCACAAATGGGAATGCGAGGTATCATTAGTGACAGAAACAACAAGATCCTTCTGCTTGTTAATGGTAGGAAGATGAATATTCTTGCCAGTGATGGTGGAGCTGTTACAGAGCGATGGTTCTCGCTTTTGGGTGATATTCGCCGTATTACAGTTGTCAATGGGCCTGGTTCAGCAGTATATGGTGCAGGGGCGATTGCAGGTGTCATTAACATTGAAACCTTTGATGGAAGTGAAACTGAAGGGCTGGATGCTACGTTTAAAGGGGGTGTAGGAGATCAGTTTGAAGCGTTAGAGCTACGCTACTCACATATGTTAGAAAATGGCTGGAGTCTGTTTGCCTATGGGGGTGTAGAGAGTGACAGAGGAGCCTCTTTGAGCGATGCACCCCATAAACTCGCTTTCTTTTTAGAAAATGAAGTGATTACCGATGGCTCTGCCGATATTCAAGCCTATGAGAACTTTCCCTACAAAACCGTCAACGATCACGCCTCCTATCGAGATAAACCCCGCTATAAATTTCATATTGAGCTCTCGGGTGAGAACTTTAGACTCTGGAGCCGCTATACCAAAAGTGGCCTGGCCATTGCTCCCAATCAGGGGTTTTATCGTAGTAGTAACCCTGAGATCTTGCAAGATACAGGAACGATGAATCAGCAGTGGACAACCGTAGGAGAGTATGAGATGGCCCTCTCTTCACTTTGGCAACTCAAAGGAACACTCTCATATATGGTGAGTGATCTGCTTATTGATATGTATGAGACAGAGGCGATTCATAAAAACTGGAGGGAGAGAAATTTTGATGCCAAACTGGTAGCCAATTACACGGCAGAAGATGAACAAGAGAGTCTGGCACTGGGGGTAGATTATGAACATACGAAGTTTGGAGAGAGATCAGCCTTGGGAGATGAGATTGTCTCTCATATTGGAGGAGGGTTGGAAGATGGTATTACATGGCGTAGCCATATGTTCTCACTCTTTGGAGAGTACCAACAACACCTAGGAGAGAACTGGACACTCTTTAGTGGACTCCGAGCCGACAAACATACCTATAGTGACTGGATGTACTCTCCACGATTTTCAGCGATCTATAGCCCCGATGCCTCTAGGGTATGGAAGTTTATCTATAACCGTTCCGTACGCCACAGCGATGATGCCAATTTGTACAAATATTACTTAAAAACGGCTAAAAATGGTGATGTAGAGACGATAGATGATTATGAAATAATTTTCGATTACTACCCAAACAGCCAATGGGATCTGCACCTCTCTTGCTATTATGATCGGCACAACGTTGTTGCCTATAACGATGCAACCAAAGAGACAGAAAAGATAGGAAAAGTAGATTTTTATGGTATGGAAGGGGTGGTGAACTACCACTATAAAGCGTGGCGCTTCTCATTGTCGCATAACTATACCAAACTTCAATCATTTACACTCGAAAACAGCCAAACTGTGCGGCAGAACATCTCTGCTTCTGTCAAAGGGTATGGGGATGATCTGGCAAACTGGTATAACCATATGACAAAGATGACATTTTATTACCAGAGTAGCCAAAAGCTTACATGGAACGGCTCTTTACGTTACTTTTGGGAGATGCCAGGTGCTATCGATATGGCACATTACAATATGAATACGTTTAGCAATATGCCAAGAGCACTCTTACGACTTCCTCTTTACGAAGAGAACACCCGTGCTTTTGAAGAGAGTCTCTTTTTGGATCTGGGTATGACATACCGTTATAGTGATGCTTTGAGCATCTCACTGCATGGGTATGATCTTATGGGGCTTTTTGATGAAGATCTGAATAAACGTAACTATTTTCAGCGAACCAGTCACTTTAGAGAGAGTGCCCCTTCACTCTCTGTTGTTTTAGAGTACCATTTTGGTGAGGGGTTATGATGAGGCTTCAAGAATAGCAATAAACTCATCTACATGCTCTTGAAAGATCTTAACCAGTGTCGGATCAAACTGTGTTCCTGCATGTGAGATGATGTACTCTATCGCCTCTTCAACCGGCCATGCCTTTTTGTAGCTTCTGTCATGGGTAAGGGCATCAAAGACATCGGCAATGGCGACAATACGCCCAAAGATGCTGATCTGCTCTCCTCTTAACCCTTTGGGGTAGCCGTTTCCATCCCAGTATTCATGGTGCTCATGGGCAATGACAGCCGCTGTTTTGATGAGTTTGCGTGAAGAGCCGTTCAGAAGCTCATAGGCTCTGGTAGTGTGTATCTTGATCATGGCTATCTCATCTGGTGTCAGTGGTGTTGCCTTATGCAAAATATCTTGCGGTACCATAATTTTCCCGATGTCATGCATGGGTGAAGCAAGGTAGATAAGCTTCTCATCATCTTTGGAGAGTGCAGGGTGATAGTGTGCCAAGAGTCTGGAGAACTCGGCAACACGCTTAATGTGCTGCCCTGTCTCATCAGAGACAAACCCCATCAGTTCACTCAGTGTAAAGATGAGCTCTTTTTGTGTCTCTTCAATCTCACTCAGTAGTCTGTTCTCTTTCTCTTCCATACGAGTCTCTAGTGAGAGGTTGTTGTGTTTGAGTACCTCTTTTGCCATGTAGAGTTCAAGGTGTGTGCGTACACGTGCGATCAGCTCTTCAGGGTGAAAGGGTTTGGTGATGTAGTCGATCCCGCCACTGCTAAAGGCTTTTGTGACAGAGTCGATATCGCTTTTGGCTGTTAAGAAGACAACAGGGGTATCTTTATGCTCAGGCATATTCTGAATACGCCTACACACCTCATACCCATCCATCCCCGGCATCATAATATCAAGCAGTACCAGATCGAAATGGTTATGTTCTAGCAAGGTAATCGCCTCTTCACCCGAGGTTGCAAAAGAGAAGTTGTAGTTCTCCTCTTTCAAAATATTCATAGCAATTTGAATATTGTCGATCACATCATCGACAATTAAAATATTAAAAGAGAGGTCCATATTAATCTATCCTTCCTATCTCCCACCAAGAGCAATGAAAAATCTATTACAATAGTAAGGTGTAGTTTTATAGATTATATAGCAATCAGCTTGAAGTGAAGATTAAGTAGGTAAAAAATGGAAGTTGTGTAAAAAAGGTGTTTCGGGGAGAGAGTTTCTCCCCAAATATTTAGCAAGAGTATGTAGAGATATACTCGTATGCTGTCGGTCTACCTTCAACAGGTACAACGTGTCTTTCAAACTGGTAGTCAACGTATGTTTTAATGAACTCTTCATCCATAACAGGAGCCAAGAAGTCGTGATCTTTTTCAAGTCCTTCAAGTGCTTCTCTAAAGCTGTTTGGAAGTTCAGGAATATTTCTCTCTTTAAGCTCATCTCTTGTAAGTTCGAAGAGATCTTCGTTAAATGGTCCAACAAGATCGTAACCACCTTTTTCAATACCGTCAAGTCCAGCCATCATGAGCACTGTAAATGCAAGGTATGGACATGAAGTAGAGTCAGGGAATCTTGTTTCGATTCTGGTTGCTTTCTCACCTGCACCATACGGGATACGACATGCAGCCGATCTGTTTTGGCTAGAGTAGGTAAGGATTCTTGGTGCTTCAAACCCTGGAAGAAGTCTTTTGTAAGAGTTTGTAGAAGCGTTGGTAAATGCTGCAACAGCCTCTTTGTGTGCAAAGATACCGCTAAGGTAGTCAAGTGCAGTTTTAGAGAGGTTTGCATACTCACCCTCTGCGTAGAAGAGGTTTTTACCATCTTTCCAGAGAGACTGGTGTACGTGCATACCGTTTCCGTTATCGTTGTAGATAGGCTTAGGCATGAATGTTGCTGTCTTACCGTTGAGGTGCGCTACCATTTTAACCACATACTTGTATTTTTGTACGTTGTCAGCAGCAGTAATGATGTCGGAGAATACGATACCAATTTCGCCTTGTCCTTGTGCCACTTCGTGGTGTCCAAGTACAACTTCAAGTCCAACCTCTTCAAGAAGAAGCATCATCTCTGCACGAAGATCTACCATAGAGTCTGTAGGCATAACCGGGAAGTACCCACCTTTGATTCTTGGTCTGTGTCCCATATTGCCGATCTCTTCATAGTCAGCGTTGTCTGCCCAGTGCCCTTCGTCTGTTTCAACTTTGAATGACTGGTGGTTATCCGCATCAACGATCTTTACATCATCAAAGATGAAGAACTCATTTTCAGGCCCGAAGTATGCAGCATCGGCAACACCTTTCTCATCAAGTACCTTCAATGCCTTTTTAGCGATCGATCTTGGACATTTTGCATAGAGCTCGTTTTTGTAGATGTCATAAACATCACAAATCACTACAACAGTGCTGTCTGCTGTGAACGGATCCATAAATGCAGTTGGAACATCCGGCTTAAGAATCATATCAGATTCGTTGATCGGCTGCCAGTTCTCAATAGAAGAACCGTCAAATGGAAGTCCCGCTTCAAGCATCGCATCATCTACAGCACTTCTTCTGTATGTAATGTGGTGCCAAGCCCCTTTGATGTCTGTGAATCTAAAGTCGATGAACTCTACTTCGTTCTCTTCACAGAATTTGTTGAACTCTGCTACGTTGTTTACGAATTTACCCATGGTATCATTCTCCTGAATTGAAATTTTGTCCCTACATTATAACCACAATATTTTAAATCTACTCTACCTTTTTTGCCTAAAAAATAACCATTTCTTTCTGGCGTTGCCTAAAGGTAACAGCTTGGGTGTAACCTGCTGCTTTGGCAGAGGCAACCGCCTCCTCATACCCAAACCCTACCTGCTTGGGGCTGTGTGCATCGGAGCCGAAGGTAATGGGAATATCAAGCGAAGCGGCCTCTTCGAGCAGAAGCTGAGAGGGGTAGAGCTCTCCAATGGGTTTACGCAACCCGGCACTGTTGATCTCCAGTACCATGCCGCTTGTTTTAATGGCACGAAGTGCCTCTTTGGCAAGAAGACGGATATCCTGTTTGGGCAGGTACTTAAAGACTTTAATCAGATCCAGATGCCCTACAATGTCAAAATAGCCCGATTTTGCCATAGCGGTTATCGCTTCAAAGTAGGCCTCCCATATCTCATCGACATCGCGTTCTTTCCAGCCAGAGAGAAATTCGGGGTTGTCAAAGCTCCATTTGTCAATAAAGTGTACCGAGCCAATCAGGTAGTCCACCTTGGCACCCAGTACCCGTGCATCCATATGCCCTGGAAGCCAGTCTACCTCGTAGCCCAAACGGATATCGATCTGTGTTTGGTAGTGCTTTTGGGCGTTGAGTATCTCCGCTTCATACGCCTCCATCTCCTCAAAGGCCAGACGGTAGTGTGGATCAAAATCCATCGGGGCATGTTCGCTAAAACCGTAAATATCGATGCCAAGGGCAATGGCACGTTCAATATATTGGCTGAGTGTTCCTTCAGCATGGTTGCATCGTGTGGTGTGGTTATGTAGGTCGATTCGTCTCTTTTTCATAGGGGTGATTTTAGCATAAAACCTGTTTTTTACTACTAATAGGGTAAAATAGGCCTCAATTTATACATTCGGGACAATCATGACACAGGAAAACAGAGTAGAACTTTTAGCACCTGCTGGGAACCTAGAGAAGCTTAAAATAGCACTCAACTATGGTGCCGATGCAGTGTATGGCGGTACGAGTACCTTTTCGTTGCGTATCCGTTCAGGCAAAGAGTTTGATATGGATTCGTTTGCCCAGGGGATCGCCTATGCCCATGAGCGTGGCAAAAAAGTCTATGCGACAGTCAACTCTTTTCCGTTCAATTCGCAGATCAAACTCTACGAGAACCATATTGCAAAGATCGCAGAGCTAAAACCAGATGCTCTCATTGTCTCCAGCCCGGGAGTGGTAAAGATTGCTCACCGTATCGCACCCGACATTCCCGTACACCTCTCTACCCAGGCAAATGTCATGAATGCCATGGATGCAGAAGTCTACTACGATCTTGGTGTCAAACGGATCATTGTCGCCCGTGAAATCAGCCTCAAAGATTGTGAGGCCATCAAGAGCCATCTGCCCGATCTGGAGCTAGAGGTGTTCGTACACGGCTCAATGTGTTTTGCCTACTCAGGGCGTTGTCTTGTCTCGGCACTACAGACAGGGCGTGTGCCCAACCGTGGCAGCTGTGCAAACGATTGCCGCTTCCCGTACGAGATCTATGCCCACAATCCAGAAAGTGGTACGACATTCCGCTTAGATGAAGAGGAGGGGGTAGGCACCTACATCATGAATGCCAAAGATATGAATATGGCATCACACATCGACGAGATACTTCAGAGCGGTGTGATCGACTCACTCAAGATCGAAGGAAGAACCAAATCTCCTTACTATGCGGGGGTGGTTACCAAAGCCTATCGTCATGCTATCGATGACTTCTACGCCGGAGACTTCAAGCCGGAGCGTTACCAAAGAGAGCTTGGCACCACCCAAAACCGTGGCTTTACCGATGCCTATCTTATCTCTCGCCCATTTGAGCGAAATGACACCGAATCGCATGGCTTCTCTATTCAGTATGGAACCCACCAGGTGGCAGGACTTGTAGGCGAAGATGGTACCTCATGGCGATGTAAAGACAAAACCTGTGTAGGTGACAGCGTTGAGATCGTACTGCCGGTAGGTGCAACGGTAGAGCTGGTAGACAACGACATAGGCAAGATTGACGAGATCGCCGGACAGTACTGGCTGACATTTAAGAAGATCGTTACCAAAGAGGGCAAAGAGAAAGAGTGTGTCCACAGCGGAGATCTTAACGAGATCATGCTGCCTACCACGCTACCGGGCTACACCATCCTCAGACGTAAAATCGATGAAGCGTTAGAGAAAAAAGGGCTTAAAGAGGACTCCACTCCTATGAGTATGGAGCCAAAATGTGACGGTTAACCCCGTCTTAAAACGATGAATATAGACATGAACCCAGCATTTTGGGTTGATGTATGTATTTGCAAAAAACACAAATGAAGGAAAACATATGAAATTTGTATCGATCGTGATGGGAAGCAAGAGCGACTATGCCATTATGGCAGAGTGTGCCAAAACCCTAGAGAAGTTTGGTGTACCCTATGAGCTTATTATCTCTTCTGCACACAGAAGCCCGGAGAGAACCAAAAAGTACATTCAAGCTGCCGAAGAGAAAGGGGCACAGGTATTCATTGCCGCAGCAGGAATGGCGGCACACCTTGCCGGTGCATTGGCTGCAACCACCACCAAGCCTGTACTTGGTGTCCCTATGGAGAGTGGGCCGCTCAAAGGCGAAGATGCCCTTCTCTCAACTGTGATGATGCCAGCAGGGATGCCGGTAGGTACCCTTGCTATTGGTAAAGCGGGTGCGGTGAATGCCGCCTACCTTGCTATCCAGATCATGGCACTGCAAGATGATGAGCTGAAAGTGAAACTTCAAGAAGATAGAATCTCCAAAGCCAAAAAAGTAGAGCTTGACTCTTCTGAGATTGAAGTTGTTTTATAATTACATTTTCAATATTGAAAAAGTTATTTTGTATATTGTAAGATAAGGTAAAATAACAAATTAGGATTATATGATGGCTAAAGAATTAGTGTATTTTCAAAACTTTGCAAAGTTAAAAGATACAAAAGTAGCTTTTAATGACATTACCGTGATTGCTGGAAAGCCAGGAACAGGTAAGAGTTATGTGATGAAGTTTATGTATGCTATCGATGAAGCTTTCAAATTGAAAAAAAATTCTTTAGCATTAAAATCTACAAAACAAGAACTTGAGAAACTTTTAAAAGAGAATAAACTTTTAAAAGAGAACAACAAAAATTTTTTTTCTAGAATATTTGCTTTATCTCAAAGTAAAAAATTTAATGATATTAAAAAAAATATTAATAGTATTGAAGATAAACTAAAGGATATGGAGTATTTTTTAGAAAATGAGGATAGTTGTAATAGATTATATACTTCAGAATTGTCTAATATACTAAATGCAATATTTAGTAATAAAATACAAATCTCTAAGACTTTTTCTTGTGAAACAGTTAATATGCGTATACAGTGTAATGATAATAGTTTAGATGTTGTTTTGGATTGTTTAAAAGACAATGATAATGGAAAAACAAATATAGTAATAAATGAAAAGCTTTTGCAAGAAAATATTTTTGTAGAAACACCATTAATATTAGAGTTTAAAAAATTTATGAAGAGAGAAGAGGGGAAAACTCCATACCATATAGAATCACTTTTAAATATATTGGATACAGATTACTCATTTACAAATGAAGAACAAGAAAAGTTTATAAAATATTTTACTCAGAAATCAAAGGAGATTATAAAAGGTAATATAGAAAGTGCGGGGGACTCATTCATTTTTAATAAGGAATATGATAAAAATTATGATATAGTTAATGCTTCATCTGGAACTAAAAGTATAGGACTTCTCCAATATTTAGTTACAAATAAAGCTTTGAAAAAAGGTTCCGTACTCTATTGGGAAGAGCCAGAAGTACATTTACATCCAGAATGGCAACTTCGTATGATAGAGCTATTTATAGAGCTTATGAATGCAGGAGTTAAGATAATCTTTTCTACACATAGCCCATATATGTGTGATTACCTTAATGCTATTTCAAAGAAACAAAAATTCTCAGATAGAGTTTCATTTAATCTTTTTAAAGAGGAAAAGGGTATTGTTGAAAATTATATTTTGGAAAACCAAAAAGATTGGAATAAAATACAAGCGGAGCTGTTAGACCCACTAGAGGAGATTATGTGGGAGTACGTATAAGCGATTTAGAAGAGAAGTGTTGTGATTATCTAACTTCTTTATCTCCTATAGATGGTGATAGTCTGGATGATAGCAAAAAAACTGTTGATAATATATTAGAGTGTGATGATAAATATATTTTGATAGAAGAGAAAAGCTTTATTCTAGATTTTTTTAGAAAAGCGTGTATAGGAAGAAAAAAATTTAGTCATTTTATAAAAGATGGAATGATTGAAGATAGATTTTTTGATTTTTTAGCTACATTAAATAAAGTGGAAAAACATAAGATTTTTAAAAAAAGTATATATGAATTATTAGAAGTAATGCCAGAGAAAGTAAAAACCACACTAAACCATTTAGAGGATGAAAATAAAATATCTAATAGTTTAAACGTGATTTTATATTGTAAAAGTGAAACGGAGATAGATACAATAGCAAGTATTCTCTTTGCACGATACAATAATGAAGAGGAAAACACTGTACTAGAGTGTCAAAAACTAGAAAAATTTTTACGACAAAAAGGATGTGTATGAACAAAGATGCCATTACATTTAGCGAATTACTACTAAAACTCCAGGAGTTCTGGGCAAAGCAAGGATGCAACATTGTCCAGCCCTATGACATCCCCGCAGGTGCAGGGACATTCCAC
>Ga0256843_1003410_pt1 | contig 11046 bp, 10 predicted proteins | sample AlvinellametaG_FD_191572 | JGI IMG/M metagenome (GOLD analysis project Ga0256843, IMG submission 191572) | Pompeii worm associated microbial communities from hydrothermal vent at the East Pacific Rise, Pacific Ocean - Alvinella | ecosystem: Host-associated > Annelida > Integument > Unclassified ... | reverse complement strand
TAGTAGTCAAGCCCACGCACCAGATTTGTGTCGACCGTATAGGCTATCCCCGAACCATCAAGCAGCTGTGTCAGTTTTTTGAAGTCACTCTCACAACTTTCACATAGATTCTCTATGAGTTTTGGCGATTTGGTTAGAAGTGACTGGCACTTTTCATTTTTACAGTCAAGTACACGGATAGGGTTGGTACCGATACGTCTGTTACAGTCTTCACACAGCTCCTCTTTAATGTCTGTAAGAAAACTGACAAGATTCTCTCGGTAGGGAGGCATACACTCAGGACATCCCAATGAGTTAATAAGCAGGTCAAACCCGATGCCAAGCTCCTTGAAGATCTGGCTGATCATCACAATGATGGTAAAGTCCTCATACACCGATGCCTCCCCGAAGCTCTCACAGCCGAACTGGTGGAACTCTCTAAGCCTTCCTTTTTGAGGACGCTCATAACGGAACATAGGACCGTAGTAGAAGAACTTTTGTTTGACAGGTTGACGATCAAGTTTGGCAGAGACAAAGGCACGTACCACACCTGCCGTTCCTTCCGGACGCATACAGACATCGTTGCCGCCTTTGTCCTCGAACTGGTACATCTCTTTACTGACGATGTCAGAGCTGTCACCGACGGAACGTTTAAAGAGTGCAGTCTCTTCCAAGATAGGGGTTTCAATATAACTGTACCCGTAACGTTTAGCTACTTTTGATGCAGTCTGAATGATGTGCATAAAACGCTGGCTCTCTTCAAACATCAGGTCTTTCATGCCGCGCAGTGGATTGATCATACTGGTTTCCTTGTGGGGAATTTGATTGCCATTATAGCAGGCAGAATGTAAGAGTGGAATGAGACTGGACTATTCTACTTCAAAGGGTTTGTAGTAGAGTCGTATTTTACTTTGTGAGAGCAGTATTTTCTGTTGAAACGGATCCCACTTGATCATACCTTTGGCACTTCTGGAACTAAATTGGGAGTTTCTCTCAAGTGAAACATCCTGAGTTCCGCTGGTGCTTAGTTTTTCAAAAATATCAGTTTCAATATAGTAAGTGTCTTTATAATCATAGAGTTTGTAATAGGACTTGCCTCTGAATCGATGTATTTTTTTGTTGCTGAGATACTCTTTTAGTGACGCTTTCATGGGCTTTTTCTTTATTGTTCTTTGATTTTCGGCACTATTATAACAGAATAAAGGAAATGATAGTCATCATCATATTTTTAGGTAGGTTGAGATCTGATCATGGATTGTTTCAATACTCTGTGTTGCATCGACAAAGAGGTGAGGGATATTCAGTTTGAGTATGCTCTCTTTCATATATTCTTGAACTTGAAGCAGATATTCCAGACCACGCAGTTCAATGCCGTCAAGCTCTTTTTGTGACGTACGCTCCTGCAGGGTTTTCATGTCGGTCAAAAAAAGAACGACACGATCAGGGAAATGATCTTTAAGTGCGAAACGGTTAAGTGCGACAAGCTCCTCAAAATCAAAGTCATCATTGGCAAGGGCATAACCCAGACCGGAGATGAAACCTCTGTCGGAGATGATCACCTTGTCATAGTTGGGAGCAATGACCTCTTCATAGTGCTCGGCTCTGTCTGCAAGAAAGAGCAGCAGTTCCGCGCGTTTGGAACGAAGTGAATCGCTCAGGAGGATCTCTCTTGCTTTTTTCCCGAATGTTGTCGCACCGGGTTCGAATGTAGTGATGATCTCTGGATGGGACTGTTTGAGCAGTTCGATCTGCGTACTCTTTCCACAGGTATCGATGCCTTCAAAGAGTATATACATTAGCTGCGTATCTCCTTAACGATACGATGTACTTCCGGGTGCAGCAGGTGTTCCACTTTGCCGTCATAGGCAAGAATAGCACGTACGACCGAAGAGCTGACAAACGCATGCTGGAGGTTCGGCATAAGGTAGATGGTCTCAAGGTCAGGTTTAAGTGAAGCATTGGCATATCCCATCTGTAGTTCATACTCAAAGTCACTGACTGCTCTTAAGCCTCGAACAACAATATTTGCACTCAGATCATCCGCAAGATCAACCAGCAGCTTATCGAAGCCTATGACTTCTATTTTGGGAAAATCCTTCGTTGCCGCCTGTACCATTTGAATGCGCTGCTCCAGAGTGAACATCGGCTTTTTTGCTTCCGATGCTGCAACTGCTACAATGATACGGTCGAACATCTTGCAGGCACGGGTGATGATGTCAAGATGCCCGTTGGTAATGGGGTCGAAGGTTCCGGGGTAAATTGCAGATCTCACAGGAATGCTCCTGTGAGATCTTTAGTGAGAAGATAGGAGGTAGGAGGTAGGAGTGTAGGTATGCATTGCTTTGCAATGCCACTATTTAAATGAAACATTCAAGTAGTCCTTTACAATAAAAGCTTTCTGGAAGAAAGCATACCACAATTCCTAATTCCTAATTCTTAATTCCTCATTTATTTCCAACGATCATATAGATCGTTGGATATCCCAAGCACGTCATACCATTTCCCGATAATGAATTTTTCCATCTCCTCTAAAGAATCTGAGTCGGAGTAGTACCCCATGACCGGTGGGGCGATGATTACACCGAGAGAGGCGAGCTTATGCATGTTCTCCAGCGCAATGGCGGAGAAGGGGAGTTCTCTTGGTGCGAGCAGGAGCTTTTTTTGCTCTTTGAGCGCAACGGCGGCGACACGGGTGGGGAGGTTGTCACTGATCCCGCAGGCGATCTTGGCAAGTGTGTTCATGGAGCAGGGGATGATGGCAGTCGCATCGACACGGAAAGAACCGCTGGAAATAGAAGCAGCGATATTATCTGATGCATGGAGGGTAACATTTTTGTTCTCAAAAGCATCCACAGTCAGTGCATTGTCCGAGACAACCACATGAACTTCAATATCTTCCGGCAGATGATCGACAAACTTTTTCCCCAGCTGTACACCGCTGGCACCAGTAATGGCAATGACTAGTTTCATATATTTTCCCATAATTAATCATGAATTATAGCGCGTATAGTATTAAATATATCGTAGATAGAATAACGGTATGAGACTAAGTAAGTTAAAATTTTTGAAAATCATTATCTATGTTTAACACACATTGATATTGTTTACTGTATAATCATTCTTAATGCAAAAATATATTTCTTTTATTCAAAAATGGCGTTGGTTTATCGTATTTGCCGTACCTCTGTTGGTACTGCTGCTCTCTTCCAACCTAAAACATCTTCAGATAGACGGTTCCTATCGTATTTGGTTCGAAAAAGATACCCCTGCATTGGTTAGCTATGATGCGTTTCGTAATGAGTTTTCCAATGATGATGGTGTGATCATCGTTTTTCGTGATCCAAATGGTATTTTTAACCCGAAAGCACTTGGTAGTATTCAGCGTATTACTGATGCAATGTGGGAGATGAATCATATTGACCGTGTGGACTCTTTGACCAATTACCAACATGTGCATGAGGATCCTTCTTATCCTGATGAAGTACTGGTCAATGACTTTATAGAAGATCTTGATGATCTGAATGAGAGCTACTTGAATGAGCGAAGAGAAACCGCACTTGCTGATAAGATGTTGAGAAATAAGTTCATATCTGAAGATGGTACGACAACCATGATATTTGCCAGACTTGAACCCGATGCCAAGGAGCATGGAGATATTTCTGCGGAAGTGATGCAGGAAGTGAATGAAATCATTGAACCTGAAGCAAAACGTACCGGTTATAAATATTGGATCAATGGCGGTCCGGCCATTACGCAGGCATTTATTTCGATTGCAGGAAAGGATGCCGTTCTTTTTACGCCATTGGTACTTTTAAGTGCCATGCTACTGCTTTATCTCTTGTTTAGACGTATCAGTGGAGCGGTGATTCCTATATTGGTCGTTCTGTTTACTTTCATCTCTGTGATCGCTGTACAGGTACTGATGGGGTATAAACTCAATAACTTTACAGCCAATATCCCTGTTTTTATTGTTGCCATCGGTATAGCGGATGCTGTGCATATTTACAGTGTATGGTTGACCCACAGGAGAGAGGGAGATGACAACGAGACGGCTGTTGCTGTGTCGCTGAGAAAGAACTTTTTACCGATTCTGCTTACATCGTTAACTACGATCGTAGGCTTCTCCACGCTGGCACTCTCTCATGTGGTACCCGTGGCGACATTGGGAATTGCAACTGCAAGCGGTGCGGCACTTGCGTTTATGATCTCTGTTGTATGGATACCTGCATTGCTTTTTTTGTTAAACAAACCGGTTGGAAAAGCGCGAAATAAAGACCAGAAAATTTATAGATTTTTTAAAGGATACGGGGCATTTATCGTCCATAATAATAAACGAATCATTGCTGTTACAACACTCTTTTTTCTTTTTGTCGGAGCAGGTTTGCTGCAAGTGAAGGTAGACAGTAATGCCATGCGTTTTTTTAATAAAGATGTTGAGATACGAAAATCTGCCGAGTTCAATATGGCACATTTAACCGGACCGCTTACCTATATCATTATTGCGGACAGCAGTAGAGCTGAAGGTGTGAAAGATCCTACATTTCTTAAAAGTGTCGAAGCTTTTTCCCAGGATTTTAAAAATGCCTTTCCTAATGATGTCAGGCATGTGAGTTCGCTGCTTGATGTGATAAAACGGTACAATAAAATATATAATCATCAAGAAACAATCCCGCAATCGCATGATCTTGTTGCTCAATACCTGCTACTCTACAGCAACTCACTCTCACAAGGTATGGAAATAACCGATAGGATCGATTTTGAACAACGTAAACTGCGTATTTCTGTTCAGACCAATATTGTAGATACAAGCAGAGATCTCGAGATGATCGAGTTTATTAAACAGTGGTGGATGAAGAGTCCTTATAGTGCGGTTGTTACGGGAAGAACAGCAATGTATGCGCAGATGCAAAAAGATATTACGCAAACACTTATTACCTCTCTCTCTTTAACGATTCTGCTGGTCTCTTTAATGATGTTATTGATCTTTAGGCGATTGAAAATACTATGGATACTGATGCTGCCCAATATACTTCCCGTAGTATTGGTTTTGGGTGTTATCGGATGGTTGGGCATTACGATTGATATGGGAGTAGCGATCTCAGGAGCAATTATTATTGGAGTAGCGGTAGATGATACGATTCACTTTTTTGTTAAATATTTTGAAGCAAGAAGAAAGGGTTTGAACATGATAGAGAGTTTCAATGAAGTATTACATTATGCCGGGAAAGCCATTGTTTTTACAACGATTGTGTTAAGTCTCTCTTTTTCCCTCTTTATCTTCAGTCATTTTGCACCCAATCAAAATTTTGGATTAGTTACCGCTTCAGCACTTATTATAGCAATGATTATTGATTTGTTTTTTCTCCCGGCACTTTTAAGTCTTGCTGACAGAAAGGATTACGAATTTGAGTAAATTATATTGTAATAAAATAGTGAATACATCAGGTAATAGATAATTATTGTAATGATGATATTATCTTTTACCAATTTTTTATAAAGGACAAAAATGAGACGAATATTACCACAATTGCTTACGCTACTTTTATTGACACATGTCATATTAATAGCAGATGATGCCAAAGCCAGAAGTATTATGCAGAAAGTAGATACACGAGATAACGGAAAGACAGTTGAAGAAGATATGACCATGGTTTTGATTGACAAAAAGGGAAGAAAAAGAACCCGTGTGATTAAATCGTACAGTAAGGATTATGGACGTGATGAGTATCGTGTCATGTTCTTTAAGTCACCTGCAGATGTTAAAAATACTGCTTTTTTGACCTATGATTATAAAGATTCGGGAAAAGATGATGATCAGTGGATATATCTGCCTGCACTTAAAAAAGTCAAGCGGATTCCCAGTTCGGACAAATCTTCTGCATTTATGGGGTCGGATTTTTCATATTTTGATATGACAGATAGAAATCTGCACGATTATGACTTTAGACTTTTAAAAGAAACAGAGGTAAGAGGACATCCTGCATGGATGATCGAAGCGCTTCCTCGTAGTAAAAAAATAGAAAAAGAGTCCGGATATAAAAAGAGCATCGATATTGTCAGAAAAGATAATTATCTTATTGTCCGCTCCATTGAATTTATGAAAAATGGTAAAAAAAAGTATATGGATATGACGAAGATGCATCAACAAAACGGCATCTGGGTGACAGATGAATTGACCATGACAACCAAAAGAGGCAAAAAAACACTGCATAAAACTGTACTGCAATTTACAGATATCAAGCTCAATAAACCGCTTCCTGACACTATGTTTAAAACACGAAGATTGGAACAGGGACTATAGTATGATAGATCATATTCTCAGGGAGTATGCTTCAAAACGATACATAGGTGGACTTTGCTGTCTTCTTTTTCCGGTTATGGTACAAGCAGAAAGTATAGATGATCTTATGTCTGAGTTTGATGATACACTACCGTCCGTGTCAAAAGTAAATGATGATGTCTCTATTGCCAAAGAGACGGATATCATGGATGGGTTTGATGATCAAGAAAGTGAACATTTGACTAAAGAAGAGAGTTGGGACTCAGAGAATGCTGAAGATTCCGACATAGTCAGAGGATTGAACCATGTACCGCTGATAAATGGGTTTAGTGGAAAACTTACCCAGCAACTTGCACTCTCCTATAATGACAATGAACCCAAAAATATTTTTTCTTCCCTTCGCAATACGATCTTTCTTGATTATGAAAAAAAATTTGATAATGGTGTACGTATGAAAGTGAATGCACGTGCATTCTATGATGGGATATATGATATAAGAAGAAAAGATTATACTGAGCAAGAGCGTGATTCTTTGCGTACGGAAATACGTCTTTTTGATGCCTATATGGAATGGCGTATCAATGATACGCTTGAAGTGAAAGCCGGACGACAGATCATTGTATGGGGACGAAGTGATACGATCAGAATTACGGATATACTCAACCCCGTTGATATTCGAAGACCCGGTTTTGACGATATTGAAGAACTGCGGCTTCCTGTAGGTATGATCCGATTTGATTATACGGTCGGAGAGTGGCGGATTACGCCTATATTGATTGTTGAACAGCAATTCAATCTTCTTCCTCCTTACGGTTCACCGTATAATCCTCTCCAAGAAGAGATGTACTATCCCTATCCGCCTGAAGATGAAAACTATAATGATATCACCTATGCGATCAGTGCAAGTGCAGATTTTCATGGATGGGATATCGCTTTTTATGCGGCACATGTTTATGATGACGTTGGCTATTTTAAAAATAGTGATCAAGAGACACTCTTTTACACTCCTACAAAACTCTATCATGCAAAATCAAATATGCTCGGTAGTGCATGTAATATTTTGAAGGGATCATGGCTTTTCCGTACTGAAGTGGCATACTGGAATCAATTGCACTATACAACCATTCCAGATGATACAATGCGCCGTATAGATGCTTTGGTCGGTATTGAATATAGCGGATTTTCGGATGTAAGTATTGATTATGATGTTGCTGTACGCCACTTCTTCAACTTTGATGAAAGGTTGATAGCAGAAGGACAGGAGAAAGATACCTATCAGCATGCTTTACGAATACGTGCGGGTTTTTTGAATGATGATCTACATTTAAATTATCTTCATACACGCTTTGGTCCCGATTTGCAAAATGGCGGATATCAGCGTATATGGATGGAGTATCAGATGGCGGATGCACTTCATATGGAAGTAGGAGCTATCGACTATTTTGGCGGTAGCCCAATATTTGATAAAGTAAAAGATGAGTCAACATTATATATGGATATTGCATATAGCTTTTAAGTAGAATGTGACTGACAGATTCTGTTTTATGCAGAAGACTTGTTAAAATGAGGGGCTATTGTCAGATCATTTTCAGGTTTTTCTTCGTTTTGAATAAGCATCTCGTGTTGTTTTAAACTTCGAATATATCGTTTACGTTTTTCCGGTTTCATTCTGGCGTTATCTGCAATGATAAATCCTTCAACAACACCGTGAAGCTCTTCATTAACATGAAAATCAAAGAAACGTACGGCACCCTCTTCGTACAGCTCTGCATATTGTTTAAAGAGTGTAGGAACGATTGCTCCCATCTCTTTGAGATATTTCTTGAGTACGGTAAATCCCTCTTTGTAGCTTAGGTGGTCGAAAATACTACTTAATTCCTGATAGTCCTCCGTAGAGAATCTGTATGGTGTCTTTGCCTGCATCATATTGGTTTCGCAGGAGAAGTGATGGCGATAGAAGTAAACAAGTGCTGCAACAGCTTTGGGAGGTGTTTCCGCATTGATCGTTACCGTACCGTAAGTGTAACGAATGTGTGGATGTGAGGCAAGATATGCGCCGATACCTTGCCAAAGGGTATCAAGTGCCCGTGTTCCCCAATATTTAGGTTGTACAAAACTTCGACCCAACTCAACTGAGTTTTGGTGGTACTCATTGAAATATTCGTTAAAAGTACAATAGTTATAAGTGTAGAGTCCTGCTTCTCCTCGTTCTTTAATAATCTGTTCACACTCTCCAATACGATAAGCTCCGACAATCTCCATGGCATCTTCATCCCAAAGAATGAGATGTTTGTAATATGTGTCATAAAAATCATTATCTTGTGCTGTACCGGTTCCACCTCCTATTGCACGGAATGAGATTTCCCGTACTCTTCCTAGTTCTTTAATGAGATAGGGGGCATCATTCGCATCGACAAGAATAATACGCTTGCCATCTTTTGTTTCTCCAAGATACTGGGCTTTTTTCACCTCCTCTTTTAAAATCAATCGGTCTTGTGGACCGATAATAGTTGTTAGTGTATCCAGTATATCTTTTTTATTGGTACCCAGTCGATAGAGGTGATTATAGAACATTTGAACATAAGTGTTATCATCAATATTCGTATCTGTAAATGCAGTGAGAGGCACAGGTTTGCCAATATGGAACTTCAGAGGTTTCCGTTTTGAAGTCGTTGCAAATTCTTTGGGTAAGAGCAGTCCGCTTAATTTTTTCGGTAGAACCATAGAAGCTAGATAAAAGCCAAAACTGTTATGTGCTTCAATATGAACCGGCAGGATAGGTGTGTGTGTTTTCTTCGCAAATTTCAGAAAACTTGCTTTCCATGCACTGTCTTTTAAGCCTTTATAACTGAAACGGTTCACCACACCTGCAGGAAAGATAATAACAACCTCTTCACGATGCAGTGCTTCCGTAATTGCACGAAGACTTGAACGGCTTATCGAACCTTTAATATTGTCTACCGGGATGATGATATCACTTGCCTGTGTAACGCCCATCAACATCCCGTTAACGACGACATGCACCTTTTTGTTTGTACGTGCATGAGCAACCAGTTGGGTTAAAGTAAATGCATCGGATGCTCCGGTAATATGATTGGCAATAACGATCAGCCTTCCGGTAGCGGGGATATGTTTTATCTCATTCGATTCAACCGTATATTTTATATTGAGATGTTCAATCATACTCTCGACAAAATCCAATCCGGTTAAGTAATGATTTTTATCTTGTATCTTTCGGTAAGTCTCTTCATGTAAGAGTTTCTGTAATCCTTTGATCATAATATTGATGATTGGTTTTGGCGTCTGTTTGATCAAATTAGGGAAATTCTTATAAAAAGCATTTTGAACATCTATCATGGTTATTCCTATATTCGTTATTTTAAATTTATTATATAACTAAAGTATTACCTTAAAATTATTTTTGCAATGTAGTAATAATTACTTCAGCATCTATAATATTTTCATATTTTTTTTGGTAAATAGTAGTTGAAAGATTTCTATATATGTATGTATATCGTAAGAATTGGTATAGATAGAAAGTACTGATTTCAAAACTTCACTAGTGTATAAATATTTAGTTATTATATCTTAGTATAAGTAAAAGTATATTAAAAAGATTCTATGATTTTTTATCTATATTCTTTGAGTACAATCATGGTTCCTAAACTAAAATTCAAAAAGGAAAAAAATGTTAGAAGAGTTTAAAAAGTTTCTCATTAAAGGGAATATGGTAGATATGGCGGTTGGTTTCATTTTCGGTGGAGCCTTTGCCACAGTAGTAAAGTCAATGGTCAACAATGTGATCATGCCGCCGGTAGGTAAACTGATGGGAAATGTTGATTTCTCCAACCTTTTTATTGCACTTGACGGTAAAGAGTATATTTCACTTGAAGCAGTAGAGAAAGCAGGTGCCCCTGCGATCAAATACGGAATGTTTATTAATGATGTGATCTCATTCTTGATCCTTGGATTTGTCGTCTTTATGTTCATTAAAGGCTATAACAAGCTTAAAGAGCCGGAAGAGGAAGCAGCACCGACAAAGAAGGTCTGCAGTGAATGTGCGATGGAGATACCTATAGAGGCAAAAAAATGCGGATACTGTGGGAATACTAACGTATAATTTTTAAATGGGGTGCTTAGAGCATCCCCATCGCCAGTTTGGCTTCATCACTCATCTTACTCTGATCCCAAGGCGGATCAAATACCAGTTCGACATCAATACAGCCAAGTCCTCCGCCCATACGTGTAGGGATGGAACGTACCAGATCGACGATCACTTCACTCATGGAACAGGTAGCGGATGTAAGTGTCATGGTGATCTTGCATTCGCTCTGTTTGCTTACGGGGTTTTTCCAGCAGTCTACCTCGTAGATGAGTCCAAGGTTGTAGATATCGACAGGCAGTTCCGGATCGTAGATGGTCTTGAGCTGCTCAATGACCTTCTCTTTCATCTCTTCATCTTCTTCGGCACCTTCGGGTTTGTGACATTTGTCTTCCGTTGCATCAAAACGGCTGTCCACCCCGCCTACAGGGTTACCGAACTTCGTTTCCCATGCTTCCATCTCTTCAGGTGTGGTGGGGATGTCGTCGTATTGAATATCGTTTGGGTCTTTCATGGTTAAATCCTTTTTTTAATAAGGGAGTAGGGCGTAAGGAGCAGGGAGCAGGTGAAGAATGCTTTTCTATCGAAAAGCTTTTATTTAAAAATGCTACCTGTTCCCTGCTACCTAATCCCTACTACTTTTCCTTGCACTTCCGTGCATACTCATATACTTTCTTGATGAATG
>Ga0256843_1003409_pt1 | contig 11049 bp, 13 predicted proteins | sample AlvinellametaG_FD_191572 | JGI IMG/M metagenome (GOLD analysis project Ga0256843, IMG submission 191572) | Pompeii worm associated microbial communities from hydrothermal vent at the East Pacific Rise, Pacific Ocean - Alvinella | ecosystem: Host-associated > Annelida > Integument > Unclassified ... | reverse complement strand
AAACTTGAGCCGCTTCTTTTCGAGATGCAGATACACCGCTATCTTGAGGAGCTCTGGAGACCATTGACCGTTGCCAACAAAGCCATCGACAAGTACCAGCCATGGACACTTATGAAAGAGGGTAAAGAGGAAGAGGCAATGGCGCTTAACGGACTCATTGCCGCTATCTTGGCAAAAGTCTCTGTCATGCTCTACCCTGTCATGCCTGAGATCTGCCCGAAGATCGCAACAGCGCTCGGCTTTACCATTGACAATGAGAGCTGGCAGAAGCTCATCAAAGAGAAGCAGCTGCTTGAGACCTTCACTATAGAGAAGATCCCACCACTCTTCCCGCGTATCGAGGAGCCTCTGCTTGAGCAGGCAACACCTGCAGACAAAGTGGAAGCACCGAAGAAAGAGGAGAAGAAAAAGAAAAAAGAGGAACCTAAAGAAGAAGGTGTCGCACTTATCGGCATCGACCAGTTCTTCCAGACATCTCTGAAAGTCGGTACGGTCGTACAGGCTGAAGAGGTACCCAAAAGTAAAAAACTCCTCCTGCTTCAAGTCGACCTTGGAGAAGAGAAACCACGCCAGATCGTTGCAGGGATCAAAGAGTGGTACTCAGCGGAAGAGATGCTTAACACACAGGTCTGCGTCGTTGCAAACCTCAAACCTGCCAAACTGATGGGCATGCTCAGCGAAGGAATGCTCCTTGCTGCCAAAGATGAGGACGGACTCTGCATGATCCGCCCCGAAAAGCCTAAAAAACCCGGCACACCGATAGGATAAAAATGAAAATCGAAGATATTGTAAACCTGACAGAGGGTGTACTGACAAACGAACCCAAAGTACACGCCATTGAAGCTGCCACCGTCTACCACTCCAAAGTGGATCATGGTGATCTCTTCTTCTCCTCTTCACAGGAAGAGATCGACAAAGCACTCGAAAGCGGTGCGTATGCCATTGTCTATGACAATGATGAGATCATTAAAAAAGATGATGAGATCGCATGGATCAAGGTCAGTGACGTACAACTGGCAGCATTCAAACTGATCCGCTATGTGATCATTAGAAAAGAGGCGAAGTTCTACTACCTGCTTGAGCATGAGATGAGCTTTTTGAAAATGATACTCACACACAAAGGGAACATCTCTTTCATCGCCGATGACTGGAGAAAAGCATTTGAGCAGATACTCAACTCTGATGATGCACTTTTTGTCGGTACAGACAAAGAACTGCTGCAGCTCATCAAGCCGGACGTGCCCAAACTCAACCGTGAAGTAGAAGGCTACCCTATTTCTGACACCCTCTTTAGAACGACATTTAAAGTAGGTGGGTTTGTCTATCAGGAGAAAGAGATGGCACCGTTCCATCTGGAGTACCTTTTGAGAGTCGTAGACTTCTGTAATACCCATGAACTCCCCTACTCGGTCGACCGTGTCAAATACACCAAGCACTTCATCCCGGTACACATTGACGGCAACCTGAACCATACCAAGTCAAGCAAGAGTGACAAGGTAGCCATCTTCGTCGACAATCTGCCCGACATCGAAAAAGCGCGCGAGTACGTCAAACGCTCCAACATGTGGGTCAAAAGCATCGTCCTTACGCCACCAAAGACCAAGGTACCGGGTATCGACCACCCACACTGGTTCGAAACGGAAGATGAAGTACGTGAACTACTGAAAAGTATGCACTTTAACTATGCCTTCATCTACAACGCGGACAAAGGTATTCTCAATACGATCAAGGAAGAGTATAGTCTCTTCTAACTCCATCATATCATTTTCTATTCTTTCCGTAGGGTAGGCTTTAGCCTATCTTCTTGCTATTTCTCTGTATAAAAACGCATTGCTTTATATATCTGTTTTCCTCTCGTTCCCACGCTGCGCGTGGGAATGCATACAACAATTCAAACTTCCAAACAAATTTAAATAACGCTATAATTTTCTATACGTGTTTTATATTAAAAGATGAATAAACATCAAAAAGAATAAATAGGTTCAAATTAAATATGGAATGGAAATTAAATTTATCACCTGAACTTAAATGGTATTTTATAACATCTGTCATAGCTTCTTTTACAGTAATTTTTTTGACAGCATTCGAATGGTCTATTATTGATAGAATCACACCATTTTTATATATGCCTTTATGGGCTATTGTCTGGATATTTTTCATCTTTACATTTGCTGCAAGTATAGTCTGTTTCCTAAAATGGAAAAGATTGGGTATAAAATCATTATTACCATTATCTGTATCAATAGCTACCTTTATTATCATATACATTGTTCCATTTACAGATATATGGCTAAAAATAGACTTTGAACGCTATAAAAAAGAAAGAAACGAAATTGTTCAGAAAATTTATAATTCCGAACTGAAACCAAATGTTGATCACAATCCATCACTCATTGCCTTAGGTAAAAATTACCCATACATCTCAGCAGGAGGAAATGAAATAGTAACGAAAGGAAACTATCGTTCAAAATATGTTTTTTTCTTTACATATCGAGGTGTTTTAGATAATTATTCCGGTTTTCTCTATGTACCTGAAGATAGAAATGCAAAAAACTTTTTAGACCTTAACGAAAATAATTCAAGTCAGATTATTCATTTTGAAAAGAACTGGTATTATGTATCTCATCACTAATAAATAGCTCTCGTTCCCACGCTGCGCGTGGGAATGCATATGAAAGTTCATTTTACAAAATCAAATTTTATTTTTACCACAATGAAAGTATGGATTCCCACGTAAAACGTGGGAACCAGAAAATGGTATAATACTCCATATCAAAAAAAGTATCTTAATTATGAATGAAGAAATACCAAACTCAGATCCTGACTTAACAGAAAAAGAAAAAGATTTAGTTGCAACATTAACCTCTGATGACTTGGAGCAAATTGATCGTCATTTATTGTCTCATGCAACACCATACTGGAGAAAAGTAGCATTACTTGTTGGTCTAACAATGATGGAGCTACCTAATAGAGTTAAAGGAATACCTGATATATTTTATGCTCAAAGAGTACGTAAGCTTGTAGAAGACGGATACCTTGAATCCCAAGGGAATTTAAAATCTATGCGATTTAGTGAAGTACGGTTACCAAGATAGTTAAAATGAATCCCTCTCGTTCCCACGCTTCGCGTGGGAATGCATATGAAAGTTCATTTAATAAAATCAAATTTCATTTTTACCATGACTCAAGTATGGATTCCCACGTAAAACGTGGGAACCAGAAAGATATGGAACAAAATACTATAAGTACAAACAGACAAAAGGTGTATAATGCCACACAACCACCATCACCACGACCACGCACCGATGAACTACAACCGAGCCTTCTCACTAGGCATTGCTCTCAACATTCTCTTTGTCATTGTCGAGGTCTTTTACGGGCTCTATGCTGACTCACTTGCGCTCATAGCAGATGCAGGGCATAATCTGAGTGATGTCTTTTCACTGCTGTTGGCATGGGGTGCGTACTGGCTTTCGAAAAAAGCGTCCACACCTACCCGTACCTACGGGCTGAAGAAGGTAACTGTACTTGCCTCTTTGTTCAGTACCCTGCTTCTGCTTGTGGCACTTGGGGTCATTTTCTATGAAGCGGTGGAGAGACTGCAACAGCCGGAGAGAGTCAACGGGTTGACGGTCATTGTGGTTGCAGGGGTGGGTGTGGTCATCAATACACTGACAGCATGGCTCTTTTTGCACGGTTCCAAAAGTGACCTCAATGTCAAAGCTGCTTATATGCACATGGTAGCAGACGCTGCCGTCTCTGTGGGGGTGGTACTTGCGGGAGTTGCCATCATGTTCACAGGATGGCTCTGGATAGACCCTGTGCTGAGCATGCTCATTGTCGTACTTGTTCTCATGGGAACATGGGGACTGCTCAAAGATTCGGTCAACCTCTCCATAGACGCAGTTCCTGAAACCATCGATACGGAAGAGGTCAAAAGCTATCTACTCTCGCTTCCGGGCATCGTCTCGCTGCATGACCTTCACATCTGGTCGCTCAGTACCACTCAGACTGCTCTGAGCGTACACCTTGTTACACGCAACGACATACCCGACAACCGACTGCTTGAGCGCATACAGGAACATCTGCATCACCACTTTGACATCCCACATGTCACGGTACAGATGGAGAAAGCCGAAGAGGGTTTTGTATGCAGTCTGGAAAAAGAGATATAGGAGAAAAGATGAAACAGCTGCTTGCATTTTTACCGTTATTTATTCTGCTGACAGGATGCCGGTCCGAACCCCAACCCGGCACACAGTGTACGACCAAGATACTCAGTTATGAAGAGATGGCAGAGACTGCCGTGAACTCACCTCTCAAAGATGAGAAGCAAGAGGAGACAACCGATCAGCCCCAATACCTCTTTGATGACACTCCCGTAGGAAACAGCATCGAAAGAGACAGCGGTGCCTTTGTCAATCAGCAAAAGCGGCAGATGGACATACTCAGAGAGCAGATAGGCAAAGGAAAGTAATCCTACTTGCTGATTTTCATGATATATCCAATACAAAACAATAGTGTATAATACGCCTAAAGCAAAAGGATACCCATGTCAAAAAAACGTACTGTCTCACTTGTTCTCGGAAGCGGTGGAGCAAGAGGATTGGCGCATATTGGTGTCATACGATGGCTGGAGAAGCACGGCTTTGAGATCGTCTCTATTTCGGGGTGTTCCATGGGTGCGCTGGTAGGCGGTGTCTATGCGGCGGGTAAACTTGATGAATTCGAGCGATGGGTGCTTGCTATCGACAAGTTCGATATCATCGCACTGCTCGATCTGGCATGGGAGAGCACAGGTCTGTTCAAAGGAGACAAGATCATCAACACCCTTGTCCAACTTGTCGGAGACCAACGCATAGAATCCCTTCCCGTCAACTTCACTGCAGTCGCAGCGGACATCAAACGGGAAAAAGAGGTCTGGATGAACGAGGGAAGGCTCTTTGACGCCATACGCGCTTCTATCTCCCTTCCTCTTTTCTTTACACCGGTGGAGAGAGACGGCATTACACTCATAGACGGCGGAGTGCTCAACCCTGTTCCCATCGCTCCGACTTTTCATGATAATACCGACCTTACCATTGCCGTGAATCTTGGCGGCAAGCCGGAGAAGAAGTACAGAGATATGGAAGAAAAGAATATACCCGTACATCATAGTACAGACAGGGACATTACAGATAAGATCAAACATTTCATCAAAAAGATCAAACGAAAAACTTCAGACATTACTGAAATAGACCTCGGCGTCTACGACATTGCCAACCAGGCATTCGATGCGATGCAAAGTACCATCGCAAGAGAGAAACTTGCCGCCTATCCTCCCGACTACAGCATCGAGATAGCAAGAAATGCCTGCGGTACACTGGAGTTTGACCGAGCGGAAGAGATGATAGTACTCGGGTATGAAAAAGCGGCCGGAACACTCAAAGAGCTGCTCTAGTACTCCCGCTCGAAGAACTGACCACGTACCAATCGTCCGTAAAGCAGTTCAAACACAATAGAGATCACAATAAAACAGATAAAAACCACAACGGCACGAGGATCCGTTCTGTACGTATGGTAGAGCAGTGTCACCAGTGCGGCAGCACTGAGAATGATGGCGGTAAGTACAATGGTAGCATTGGCATGGATGAATTCACGCATCTTAAACGCAGCAATGTTCACAATGAAAAAGATAAGCAAGAATCCCGCACTGCCGATAATAGCGATCTCGGTCAGGGAGATGCTGTTGGCAAGCAGAATGCTCAGCAGTGATGTTACAATGACCCCTACTCCGGGAATATGACGTTTCTCTTTTGCAAGTGAGCGCGGCAGTCTACCGTTCTGTGCCAGTTTGTACCCCAGCCTTGCATTGCCGTAGATGGTTGCGTTAATCGCGGAGAAGGTTGAGAGTAGTGCCGCTACGGCAACCAGTGTAAAACCTACATGCCCTAACGCAGGTTCAGCCGCAATGGCAAGCGCATAGTCTTTTGCCTCCATCAGTTTATCTTCAGAGACAACCCCTACCGTCACCACCGATATCATCACATACAAAAAGACAACAAAGAGTACCGAACCGTAGAAGGCTCTTGGCAGGTTCTTTTTTGGTTCTATAATATCTTCTGCCGCATTGGCGATGAGTTCGAATCCTTCGTAAGCCACAAAGATGATCATCCCTGCTGTGACGATAGCCATAGGCGCTTCCCAGTGTGCGGGAGAGAGACGCTCTGTATCGACAAAGAAGAGTCCTGAAGCGATGATGAGCAACAGAAGTGTTACCTTGATGAAGACAAAGATCGTCTCGGACTTACTCACAAAAGAGGCACTCACAAGGTTAATGAGCATCGGCAGTAAAATGGCCACCGTAATGAGCGTATGCTCCAGCCAGAACGGTGCAGGCTCTTTAAAGAAGGTCGCCCCGTATGAGGCAAATGCCGTAGCGTAGAGCGAGATGGTCACAAGATAGCTCAACCACAGCATCAGGTTGACACTTCCGGAGAGCAGGTTTTTCTGAAAAGCACGATCAACAAAGATGACCGTACCGCCCCGGTTGGGAATGGCTACAGAGAGTTTGGCATAGGAGTATGCCGTCAAAATTGCGACAAGTCCGGCAAGAAAGAATGCGACAAAAGTTGCGCCGTGCGCCAGAGAGACCGCTTCACCAAGGACAGCGAATATCCCGCCTCCGACCATACCACCAATACCGATGGCAATACCACCCCACACTGAAACCGTTCTGATCGGCTGATGTTCCATAACGCCCTTTCTCTAAAATATTCGGTCTATCTGACCGCTGTACCCTGCTCATACTCAATAGGCGAAAGCGGTTTCCCCTCTTTGCCCCAGTAGTGCGCCGTACCGCTTCTGTAACCGTTCTTGTAGGTCACCTCATGCAGCATCTGTCCGTTCTTGTACCAGACTCTTTCCACACCGTCAAGCACACCATATTTGTAGTGCTGTTCTATCTTCTTTTGTCCGTTTCCGTACCACGCTTCATGCAGACCGTGCAGTTTATGGTGGCGGTAGTTGGCTTTCTCCAGAGGGGAGCCGTCTTTGGCGTAAGTTGCTTCAAGCCCCTCTTTCTTCCCCTCTATATAATGGCTGACCGATTTAACCTGACCGTTCTTATGCCAGGCGATGTTCTCTCCGTCATATTTACCGTTCTTGAAACGGTAGTGAAACATCTTCTCACCCGTTTTGTACCAAAAGAGAGTATCTCCCTCTCGCTTGCCGTCTTTGTAGTCTATCTCACACTTTTTCTGTCCATTACTGTACCACTTTCGCAGCACCCCCTCCTCTTTACCGTCACGGTACTCTGCTTCCAAACGCTTCTTTCCGTTCTTGTGGTATTCGACCGCCTTGCCGTTAAGTCTGCCCTCTTTATAGGACTTGACCGATCTAAGCGCGCCGTTCTTGTAAAAGGTACGCACCTTTCCTGTGTAAAGAGAGCCTATCTCCCCTTTGACATGCATCATATGCAAGGGATCTTCATAAACCTCACTTGCATTGACCTCTCGTGGAGACTGCGCGTAAATCGATGAGATGATCAGTACAAACAAAACACCTTTTTTAGACATCCAAATACTCCTCAACTGTTTTGCAAATTCTACTCTTCTGCGGCTTTATCGTCGCTTCATTTTATTTTAGATAAATCATCTCAATTTGCCTTTTGGTTAAACAAAAAGTGTTATGATAAATATAATAACAACATAAGGAAAACAGAGATGACTCCACAGGAAAAAGAGATAGAAAAGATGCGTTCAAGTATCAAAACAGAGCTAAGACTTATTTTTAAAGCCAATATGAAGATCTTCGACTGGGATATTCCCGAGAACGATGACAGAAAATCTGCTGAGCTGATCGTTCAAACCATGCAAGAGGCACTTGACGAAGTCAAGCAGGAGATCGCAGACGGAAAATATGACAACTACTAAGGAGAGAAGATGAGTCAAAGTAACCTGAAACACCTGGAACATATTAAAGAGAATATCGACAAATCCACAGAACTGAGCGAAGAGGAAAAAAGTAACTCATTCAAACATATTGAAGCGTGGTATGCCGAGGACAAAGCATGGGGTACATTTATCAATGAACTGGCACAGATCTCCCCAAAGATTGAGTCCATTCTTGCAGAACTGGGACTGGTTTAAGTCTCCTCTTTGCCCTTCTCTTCAGGATTCTTTTCTCCACTCTCTTCAGACTGTTTTACTGCTTTTTCCGGTCTTTTGTAGGCTTTTGTCACATTGCGTCTGCGTACATCAAAGTAGATATTGGAGAGGTACTCTACCAACACAACACTGATACCCGTCGCAATAACTACATTATAGTCAAAGGTCGTCTCCATTGCTAAAATGACCGCCGTCAAAGGCAGCTTCATCAGCACCCCCATAAAAACGGCCGAACCGATAGCAGCAAAATAGAACGGCTCTACAGGAAAATACAGATAGGTAAAGAGTTCTGCAAAACCATAGCCAATAAGCGCACCAATACTCATCAGCGGCAAGAAGATCCCTCCTACCGCATTGGCGTAGATAGAAACTGTCGTCCCTATAATACGCAGTACAATGATCCCCATGATAAAATAGAACGGAATGTGGTTCTCAACATTGATCAGATTCATGACCACATCTTTACCTGAAAATGCCGCATGCGGTTCAATAAGCAGTACTGTACCGACCACACTTCCTCCGATCAATGCAAAAATATAGTTTCTGTATTTGGTAAATTTCTTGAAAATCTCAAGATCAACAAAGTGGAGAAGTCTCTGCTTGAGAAAAAGATAAAAATAGACAAATGCTGTAATAAAAGGAATAAAAAGCAAATTGGCGATCATATAATCAAGATCAAGATGTCTGCCTGTCGAGTGCTGAAACACAATAGGATCAAGATAGTTAATACTTACGGCAAAGGCAATGACCGAAGCAAGGATCAGATAGGTGACATACTGCTTGATGAACTGATAGGCAATGTTCTCAATAGCAAATGCCATACCCGTAATGGGTGAGACGAATATCGCGGCAATACCGCTGCTTGCTCCCACGCTGATCATCATCTTGATGAGCATCTGAGGCATACGGAAAAGACGGTGGAGATGGTAGGCGATCATTGCACCGATCCCGGCACTGGGGCCCTCCGTTCCCACGGCAAATCCAGTTGAAAGAGAGAGTGCTGAAGCAATGACTTTCAAAAAGAGAGTCTTGACCTTCAGTTTCATCTCGTTTTGGGCAATGGAGTCAGCAATCTCACTGACACCATATTCTCTGATATGTTTGTCTTTACTGATAAGATAGTTCACCATAAAAATAGCAACTGTAGGAAGCGCATACAGATACCATACAGGCAGTGTCGGGATGGTCTTGTAAGGATCTCCCATAAAGAAAAAATAGGTCAGAAATGTAATAAGCAGTTCATAGAAGGTGATGAAAAAACCGCTGATCAATCCGGTCAGTACTGCCGCTGTGATCAGCTTAATAATCATCACTACCCTCCTTTTATTACATCAATGGTTAATTGTAACAAAAAGAGTTGAAGAGTTTTGAAGAAAAGAGCTATTCTTTGGAGTAAAGTACCTTACGTGTTTCCAATGCGCTGTTCAGATCATTCTTAAAACACTTCGCACCAATGTATCCGACATTCTCATAAACACTCTTTTGCGTCTTTTCATCAATATAGAAAATGGAGGGAAAAAAGTTCTCTTTAAAGTCACCGGGATACGGTGCATCTTTGTCCAAGATGAGTGTGACATAATCCTTTTCAAGCTTATTCTTAACAGATGGGTCACTCAGTGTCCGGTTAATAAGCTTGTCACACCACCGACAGTTCTCTTTGACAATGACCATCACAAGCATCTTATTCTCTTTCTGTGCTTTTGCTACAGCTGCATTATAGCTGCTCTCCGCACCAAGCCTTTTTGCGGCTTCAGGTGCATTGGATGCCATGAGCAGACAGCTTGAGACAAGGGAGAGAAAAAACAGTCTCATATCCACTCCTCGGTTGGTTTGTCGTATTGTCTTGGAAAATGACTTAAATTATGCTTCATTGCCGTTTCGCCGGTTCTTGAAGTAGTAATAGAGTACAATCGTACCGAAATAGGGACCGAATATATTCAAAACCGGTACAAAGTTAAAGAGTACGGTGACCATAGTAATGATCCATATTGCAAATGCATACTGTTTCATAGCACTCTTCTCAACCTCTTTATGTGTCAAGGCAAAGGCATCATAACTGATGGTATCTTTGGTCAGCCAGATCCAGAGCCCAACCTGAATGAAAATATTCAGTACCGGAATGAAAAGAAGCGGGAAAGCAATGATTGAAACAATAATGAAGATCAGGCTGTCTTTAAGCGTATAACGTACAGATTTGAAAATATTACCTGTTACAACATCATCCTCATTAAACTCTGTAAGCTCAATATTCTCGATGATCGGCTCGCTGAACATACTGGCAAAGAAAAGCATAGTTACGACAATCGCGTTGTAGATGATATAAAAACCGATCAGGAACGCCACACCCTTCTCAATGGTCTCAAATGGAAGCCATGTAAGCAGTTTGAGAAACTGCGCATAGATATAGTCACCCTTGAAGAACCAGATGATCCCCCAAAAGAGTGCGGAACCGAGCAGTGTTAAAATGGAGACGACAGAGTAGCTCTCTTTGGAGAGTTTACGCAAGATCAAATTTCCGCCAAAAGCAAAGATGAGCGCAAATGTCACCAACACCAGTTGGAACCAGAGGAATGTAGAGAGCATCCATGCACCGTTTGAGCGTACCATGGAGAAGGGAACCAGTTCAACAATCTTCGCACTGATACTGATCAATCCGTCCCATATCATGAAACCGATACCGATCCATGTGAGTGTTGCAACCACCCCACTGAGCAGAATATACTTCATCGTATGCCAGTTGAGTATCTCTTTAAATCCGAAGAGTATCGATTTACTAATCTCTTTCATCACTTTTCTCCTTCTATTTCCCTAATTTTACTCTCTATGGTTGAAAACAAACTTTTATGGCTCTGTTTACCAATAGTTCTCTTGGTAATAAGACGTAAAGTGATCTCTACACCAA
>Ga0256843_1003408_pt1 | contig 11055 bp, 6 predicted proteins | sample AlvinellametaG_FD_191572 | JGI IMG/M metagenome (GOLD analysis project Ga0256843, IMG submission 191572) | Pompeii worm associated microbial communities from hydrothermal vent at the East Pacific Rise, Pacific Ocean - Alvinella | ecosystem: Host-associated > Annelida > Integument > Unclassified ... | reverse complement strand
CCCCTGAACCAAACGACCCGGCATCGCACCGACATAGGTACGGCGGTGACCACGCAGTTCATTGACATCTTCCAGTCCACCAAGCGCAATACGTACCAACGGTCTGCCAAGAGCATGGGCAATAGAGTTTGCCAAAGAGGTCTTACCTACACCCGGAGGTCCAGCAAAACACAAGATCGCCCCACCCGCTTCTTTTTGCTGTATGCCACGAAGCTGTGCCAGTTCACGCACAGAGAAATACTCCACAATACGTTCTTTAGGCTTTTCTAGGGAATAATGGTCTTTGTCCAGTTCCCTTTGCACATCCTGTACAGAAAGATTCTTTTTGCTGAGTTTTCCAAACGGAAGTTCAAGGACCCACTCTAGATAACTCTGGATCAGGTTGGCATCTGCAGAATCAGGATGCATCCGTGCAAAACGGTCAAGCTGCTTACTGATCTCCTTATAGGCATCTTCATTCATATAGGGTTTGAGCTCTTCTATCTTCTCTCTGAACGCTGCGATCTCCTCTTCACGCTGAGTATCCATACCCAACTCCTGTTGGATCTCTTTCAGCTGTTCTTTAAGGAAATACTCTTTATTGGTCTGCTCGATCTTGTTATGCACTTTAGAACGTATTTCTCTCTGGACCTTTGCTGATTCGATCTCGGAAGTGATCACATCAATAAGCCCCAACAGACGCTTTTCAATATTCGGTTCAACATAAAGCGCATATGCCACATCTTTATCCAGTTTCAACATGGAAGAGACAAGGTCGGCAATACGCTGCGGTTCATCATTCTCTTCAATGGTACGCACAAGGTCAGCAGGAACATGGGAACTGAGTGTAGAGAGCTTTTTGATCTTATCTCTCAGTACATCCATCAATGCATCAGTACGCAGTTGATCATAGGACTCCTGTTCAACCACATCCACAATCGCCTTATTGATCTCACCAGGAAGAGGCTCGACGATCTTACCCCGTGCCAAACCTTGAAAAAGTATCTTCACACGTCCGTCAGGAATGTGTACTTTCCGCATAATAGAACCAATCACTCCAGCCTCGTACATGGCATCGAAATCACGACTGCCCTCTTTCCCCGGTTTGGAAGAGGTAACAAAAAGAAGTGAGTTGTTCTCCATCGCATCTGTTGCCGCATCAATATCTTTCTGGTTTGTCAGAAAGATCGGACTGATCATAAACGGGTAGAGAAAAAGTTCATCCTCTACAACAACAGGCAAGGTACTTGGAAATGAATCATAATCACTAAGTTGCATAGTAAATCCTTCAGATTTAAATGAGAAATTAGAAATGAGCAATGAGAAACCATAAACTCATCCAGAGTAAAAAATATATTAAGGATATACAAAAAAAGTAAACAGATACTCAATTCATCAATTAAGTTCTATTTAATAAACAAATCAATTTCTAATTTCTAATTTCTAATTTCTAATTTCTAATTTCTAATTTCTAATTTCTAATTTCTAATTTCTAATTTCTAATTTTTGACAAAACGCAAAGCGTTTAGTCAAAGATCTCTCCAAGGAAACCTTTTTCCGGTGGCGTAATATCTGCCATTTCTACGACAGAGTTCTTGTTCTTCGCACGGTAAATCTTGGCTGCTTCAGGCTTATCTGTACGATCATACAGTGCTGCAATATTTTCGTTCAGCAGATATTGTGCCATATAGAGTCTGACCAATAACGTGTCAACCAACGGCTGATAGGTGGAACCCGGATATCGAAGCAGATAAATTTTCGCACGATTGATACTGTCCATGATCAGTTTCTGGTCTTTATAGACATCTTTGATACCCAGGAAAGAGGCTTTAAGCTTCATAAACTCTGTATACTCTCTTCCCTCTTCATCCGCATAACGTTTGTTGTATTCATCCCAGTAGTAGTTTGCAAGAAGATACTCTTCTTCCTGCATATGTGCATGTGCAAGCATCATGATAGCAGTAGGCATCAAAGGTGAACGCATATGTTCACTTTTGAGTGAAATGTAGTACTCATCTGCCTTATCCATATTATGACCGGCGATACTGTCGGCAATACGCTTGTACCAGTAAAGTGCCGGTTTGTTGAACTCTTTGACCTCATTCTCTTTGCCGCATCCTGTGAAAACAAAGGTCAACACCAGTGCCAGACCGACCAACAAACTCTTTTTACCCTGCATATTACACCTCATCTCTATTCAGATTAATTAAAGATATCATATCTCAATCTATGTAAAAAGTGAATTAATGGGGAAAGTCCAGATAATCCATCAAATTAGTTTTATAAATAATTGTTATTTTTATATCTGTTTTATCTAAGATATGTTATATTTAAGCATATACAAGTGTAAATGGACAACTGTATATTTTCATTATACACGCATCCAGAGGAGAAAGTAATGCAAGTAGATTGGTTTTTTTTAAGTTTTTTCTTTTTAATAGTGTTTCTTGGTTTTAGTATTAAATATACAAAAGAATGGAAAAAAATCTTTTTCTCAATAGGGCTTTTATTATTTTTCCCTTCTGTAACTTACGCAGACAGCTGTAATAGTCCTAAATCGATCAATGTTCCTGGAAGCCAGTCTGACTCTTTAAGTTATTCTGATGATAATGATTACTATAGATTTCAATCACCAGGAAATGGGACTATACATATTTATTCTACAGGATATTCAAGCAGTGGTGATATGGATGCATATTTATTTAAAGATGGTAATTGTAATAGTTCTAACTTATTAACATATGATGAAAGAAGCGATAGCAATATTGATATAAGCTATAGCGTAACAAGTGGTACCTACTATAAAATTCAATTACATAGATATAGTGGGCAGTCTAATTATAAACTTTATATTGAATTTATACCTTCATGTAAAAATTCATCTAATCCATTTGTAACTTTAGAAGAAGCAAGTCAAGTTACCAATGCAGGAATATACTGTTTTAATTTCAATGGTACATCTTTTTCTAGTTATGTAGATGCCAATGGATATACACTTGTTGCTATAGATTTTGGAAATGGTGACGGGACACTTCCTGCCACAACTGCATTATCTAACAGCAGTAGAGGAATCTTAAATTCTACAGTTTTAAGTAAATTAACAGATACAGGTAAAATTCGGATATCTTCCTCGGATGGACAAATTGATGTTACAACAACAAACCCAACGCTAATATCCAGAGTGACAACCAAAGATACATTAAAAAGAGGTGAGAGTGATAACAGTATCAACAAAGACTGGGTTGGAACCAATGCAATAAGAATTACTGCAGATGCTAGTTGTAACAAAGCTGCATCTGGTCTTGATAATAGAATTATTCATCAATGTAATAACCCAAATGGATTTCACTGGATACCACAAGATGGTATCCAAAGAATTGCTTATAACCAGGGAGAAATTTCAAATACAACTAGTTTCAATTTATGGGTTATTGTGGATAAAAGCCCAGCACTCATTATAGATGATATTCCAGACCAGACAGTACAGGCTGAAACATCTATCACTCCTATTGATACAGTAGTCAGTGGAGGTACACCGGATTATAGCTACAGTATCAGTGGTTTGAATGGACTTTCTATCGATTCGAACGGTCGCATTACCGGCTCTGCCGATGTAACTAATACCGGTATCTATACAGTAACTGTCACGGTTACAGACAGTACAAGCCCTGCAGAGACAAACAGTACAGACTTCAACATCACAGTCACACCATTGGCAAAAGCAGATGAGTTCACAGTAGGGTCTGACACACAGCTGAATGAAGATACTGTCTCCAATGATATTGTTACGAGTCCGGTAGTCACACTCCTCAGTGATGTCAGTCATGGTGACCTGATACTCAATGCTGACGGCAGCTTTGAATACCGTTCTGATGTTGGATATACAGGGGATGACTCTTTTGAGTATAAGATCGAGGGAACATATGGAGAAGATACTGCGATTGTCACCATCCATGTCATCTCTACAGACCTTATTGCAGTAGACGATGTCTATAATACTACAGGAACGGCTTCAGTGACAGGTAACGTGATGGCAAATGATACGCCTACTTCCGGTCCTACAGCAGTACTCACAAGCAGCAGTACCGGTTCACTGGGAGGATATCTTAACCTATCCTCTGATGGAAGTTTCACTTATACCCCGGGAGGTGCAGGAACAGAAGTCTTTACCTATGAAATCTCTATCACTCTAAATGACGGCACTGTCAAATCTGACAGTGCAACCATAACATTCAATGTTGATACTGACTACCAGACAGGAGTACAACCATTTAGACTTATTAACCCATCACCAACCAGAAATATTATCGGTAGCTATCAAATAGCAGGGAATACGGTTATGTGTCTAACAACAAAGACTTCCGGATATGCTGATGCCAATGACCAGTGTCAAGATGCCAACTATCTCTACTATACCAGTAATATGCGTGTCAGTAAATATCTTGATATCGATAATGATGTATCCACATGGAACTCCACTTCTTCCTATGTTGAGCTACCGGACAACTATACAAAAATCGCATGGGCTGGACTTTTCTGGCAAGGTCGTATAAGCCGTGCCACAAGTTATGTTATGCACTATGGTAAAGATGAGGGAACAAGTTATGATCTTATTGAGACAGGAAAAGGTTCCAACTATCCTCCTATCACACTTGAAAATGAGAATGTCAATAAATTAAGACTGAAAATAAACGGTGGTGATTACTCTCAGGTAACCGCCTCGACTATTTACAATATTGGAAGTGATACAGCAAGAACCTATGCTGCTTTTGCCGATGTGACGGCATTATTGCAAAATGCTGCTCTGGAAAAAGGGAAAAACACCTTTACTGTTGCAAACCTTGTAACCAATGAAGGGAGAGAATCCTCTCCTGGTGTATTCGGAGGATGGGCACTGGTTGTAATCTATATGCAGGATTATTCAACAGGAAGCCCACAAAACATCTCTATCTACAGTGGTTTTGACTCAGTAGGAAGAAACAACCCACCAATTGATATTTATGGTTTCAGACTGCCAAGCGGTACAAGTGATATTACAGCAAACCTCTCTCTCTTCTCAGGAGAAGGAGAATATCGTTATGGTCGAACACCGAACAATAGTTCTGAAGACTGGATCAAGATCAGTGCACATGAAAACTCGGACTATGACTATATGCCTGGCCTGGCAGACGGAACAGGTCCTGGAAATAAAAACAATGTCTTCGATGCAACATTCAGTGGGATCAAAAGAGATCACATTACCGGTGAGTTCAATGACTTACAAGTCAACAATGATGGGGTTGATGTTGATACCTTCGATCTATCCGAAGTTATTACAGGGTATAGAAATGATGATCCGGATATCAGTCATTTTTACATCAAATACTATTCAAACAATGACTATATTACGCCAAGTATGATTGCCTTCTCAACAGAACTCTATCAGCCAAAGATCTGTTATGATTATACGGTGGAGATTGGTGGATATACACTCCAGTCTGAAAACAACCATATTAAAACACCATTCCCTTTCAGTACAACACTGCCACTTACTACACGTGTTACCATACGCTCTGATGAGGGTGACTTCCCGCTTGAAGATGTGAACATGACTTATATTATCAGTGATACGAATCAATTACAATATATCAACGGTTCAACTGCAATTGCACCAGATGGCATACATACCTATATGGATGCCAATGATCTGACCTATGCAGAAGGTGCTTCAGGGTTTGGTATGTATATTAATGATCCTACTGCCGCAGGGGCATGTAATGATGATGCGAGTTGTGGTGGAGATATTAATAGTTATGAACGTCGATATATTAAATTCCAAAACAAATTGCAAACGCCTTCAATCGAGACAGATTTTAGAATTTTCCTTCAATATACTGTCGACTATGGATCAGGACCAGTGCCACAGTATAAACAATTAGATGAAACATCACTCTGTGATGCTGGTGCAGGTTATACTCCTGCCTGGGATGCATACAATGTTGCTTCCAATGAGGCAGATACTGCTACAGGTATTCCTTATAATATTTACACACAAGTATCCAATCGTCCATTTACAGCAAGGGTATTCCACTATGACAAAGATCCTAGTACCGGGGAATACACCATTCCTTCCGACACAAATGCATCTGTTGAAATAGAGGTTTTTGATGCCAGTTTCTTCCCTCGTGATATCAATGTCTCTTGTCTAAACCCAGACTCCAATATCACATCTCCTACATTTATACGTTTTGACTGGAATTCAGCAAGTGCGAAACACAACTATGTTGATCTCCCTGATATCACCCTTGATTTTGCGATACGTAATGCCGGATTCCGGGTATGGAAATTGGTTAAAACAGATGGTATTACACCGGTTGATCATCAGTGTGATGACAGAGCAGATGAAACCTGTTTTAGAAATGTCTATAATGGATATTATGCTGGAGACGATACGCACTGTACTGCAAACTGTAGTGCAGGTGGCAGCGGGTGTTATGCGTGTCTTCGTAAATTTTACGGAGTACCTATCTGTTCACGTGACAATTTTGCTGTCCGTCCTGAAGCTTTTGTAACAATAATTTCTGATGCAAATCAAAGTGATACTGCTACAGATCCAAAAATTGATATTGCATATTCAAGAACTCCAATTATTACTACCGGGATAGACAGTAGTGCAGATTTAATTGCAGGGTATAAATATAGATTTGACATCAATGCAACAAATTATCTAACCGATAATGCAACTAGCCGATATTACCAGTCATTTACCAATGAAAGTGACCTTATAAGAGCTTATATGGAATGGAACAGTAATCCTCCATCAGGCATTGATAACAGTGGATGTAACATTCAGGAAGACAGTAATACAAGTCTTGTCTTTTTCAACGGAACTACAATTAATCCAAATAACAATAAGGTCTCTACTGATTCAGTCAAAGAGATCGGGGAATATCAATTCAAACTATTTGATCAGAACTGGACAGCTGTTGACTGGGATCCAGACTTGCTGACACACCATTCCAACACAGGTTTTGATAACACAGATGTTGACTGTATCTATGATGATGATAGAGTTATTTCCCCTACACAAGACGGTAAACAAGGTTGTGTAATCAGTAGTATTCATAACCACCCTTCAGGTAAACAGTACCTTCCTGTCGATCTACGGTTCTATCCTTATACTTTCGATGTAACATCACTTGCATTTGGGGGTGGGCCGAATGTGGCACAAGAGTTTGTTTACATTAATACCCTCGATAAGAGCCTGTACCCTAATGGTATCAATGAAAATATGGCATACAATATCCAAGGTATATTTAGAGCAAAAGGCTGGGGTACAACACCTAGCAGTGGCAGAGACCTGGAGAACTTTGTAAAAGGGTGTTATGCAGAAGATATTGAAATGAACCTTTGGACAACGTATCTTTCACCAAAACCAATTAATACTCCAGATTTCACATATAGTCTTTTAGACTTCAACTCCACAGATAGATCTATAACATATCCAAGTGGGAATAGTGATAATCAGCTGAACGATACAACAGAAGCCACATTCAACAATTCACAAAATATGGGGACTCCTTTCAATTTACAGGTCAATCAGCAAAAAGAGAACTTTGATACAAGCATGAAGGGTAGTGTCGACATGCGCTTAGGATTTAATTTTGACAGAACATATAATCAAACACTCAATCCACGATATATTCACTTCAGTGACTTCAATGTTACCTATAACAGTGCACCTCAATTCACTGTAGAATTGAATACAAACTATCAAATCGTAGGTAGTCAAAAGGTCGATCAAAACATTACATTCGTTTATGGAAAAATGAAAGCAAATAAATATTTCTATGATGATATTACAACAAGCTCTGTTAAAACACCTGTTTCCGTGGTTGCCTACTGTGACTTTAATATTACAGAATGTCAAAATAGAGGTCTAATGAAAATCGTTAATGGGTTGCTCTCCGATGCACGCTCCAATGAAGCCCACTGGTGGTTTGTACAAAAGCATGACAGTAGTATCAATGATGGTAATGCAACTTTAACTTCAACTACAAACGGTACAGTCTCCCCTGCTGATCCTAACCTTGTGAACTTTACAGAAGGGATAGACAATAGTGTCACAGTAACTAAAAAAGCATCAACACCGACGCCAGCGATTGTAGATATTGGTTATGGTGCAAATACCAATAGATGGCTCATTTACAATAGAAACAGCAATTCAATTCCAAATATCTTCTATCGTGTCCGCTTTATTGGTAACAGTGGATGGACCGGAGAAGGTGCAACCGGACATGTTGTGGGTGATGATATCAATAAGAAAAAAACAAGACGTCTGGAGTGGTAAATGACTAATCTGAACTTACGTCCAGCGATTGCAATGATAGAACTTATTTTTGCACTTGTAATCATGGGGATTGCGCTTATGTCTGCACCCATGTTAATTACTGTCTCTACACAAAGTACGGCAGTGGCATTACAACAGGAAAGCTTGAACGAAGCATCATCACGTGTAAATATGCTTCTTACCTACCCATGGGATGAAAATGATGTCAATGATTCATGTATCCCTCCCGTACTCACTGTAACAAATGGTGATAGTGAACTGGATATGAATGTAACAACATCCAGAAGAATCGGTGTTCCGTTAGCCACAAATTCACGAACATTCAAATGTGGAGACAAAATCCTGCCGGCAACACTGGCAATCGATGGAAAAGATGATATTGATGATTTCATCGGAACTTCCCAACTCAGTGCACCAGGTGGAGGAAGTGGTGGGGTTGATTATATTGAGCAAACAACAGTCAGTATTTCAACTGCGGTAGGATATGGCAGTGATGCGGCAGATTACAGCGCAAAAGTTTTTAGTTTTGTACCAGGTGCCGGTCCCGGAGGAAGTACGAATATTAAAACTATCACTGTTATACTTACCAGCACCAGTGGGGAAGAAGAACTGAAAGATAAAAGTATTACCTTTTCCGCATTTAGCTGTAACATAGGCGGAATTGAATACAAAAGCAAGGAAATATAAATGGGTCAAATTATACAAATGCGTAAAGCACTTACATTGATCGAACTTGTTTTTGTAATTGTGATATTAGGGATTGTAGCTTCTATTGGTTCAGAAATCATTGCCAATACCTATGAAAGTTACATTGTCCAAAGAGCTCAATATAAGGCAACCTCAAAAACTGAACTTGCATTGAACCAGATTGCAAATCGTCTTCGATATGCCATACCTGGTACAGTTATGGCAGAAGATAACGGAGCACTTAAACGTATTACAGAAATCACCGCTACCTCTTCAAACAGGCTCCAATGGGTCTCATATGATGGTGATAGCTATGAAGCAATAACAACTGCTTCCAGAAGACCTGGTTGGAGTGGTTTTTGTGACCTTGACAATAGTACAGCAGCTAATATATCTACTCCTGGGTCAAACCTGGATCTTGCAAGCACTGTAATAGGAAATCTCGGTGGAACATTAAATGGTTCCTATATCTATTTTCCTGATGGTAGCAACTATGCTGTTACCGGAGGGAATGGTGAAAGCATTTCAGTCAATATTCAGGCAGGCGTCGGAAACAGACTATTCGAACGTTATAAACTTGCTTGGTCTTCCTATGCACTTTCTCTTGAAAATGGAGATTTGTATCTGTATTACAATTTTACACCAACTGTTGGAGCTGTCCTGGGAAACAACAAGAGCCTTTTACTTCAAAATGTAACTAACTTTAGATTCAAGGGAAGTGAGGGATCACTACGGATAAAGATATGTAAAGAAGAGCAGATTGGAATGAATGCTGCTGAAACAATTCATGCATGTAAAGAAAAGGTAATCTTCTAATGATAATACAACACTACTCTAATAAAAAAGCATTTTCCATGTTGACTTCTGTTGTTGTGATTGTACTTATGGCAACAGTAGCAATGTTCGTTATGAATCTTAGTGGAAAGATCGTAAAGAGTACAGTCATACAATATCAACATGAGCAGGCGGAACTTTATGCAAAAAGTTACACAGAATATGCTATTTTGGCAGTAACAGGAAATGACAGAAGTAACAAATGTCTACGTACAATCAAAGGAACGATAGGAATCCTTAATAAAGGGGGATATCGTATACGTACCCATATTTCATATATCGGTCCAGCATCTGAGATACAACAATGTGCAGCTAACAGGAAACTAAGTACCAATGTTGTAACACCGGATACACCTTTAACTATTATCGTTGATGCATACGTAGATTATAAAGACCCGGACAATACAAGTGGTCCTATACTCACCGTCCATAGACGAACAACCCAGAAAATATAATGAGGTTAGAATGAATAAAAAAGCTTTTACTATGCTTGAACTTGTTATGGTAATCGTCGTGCTAGGTATTATTGCTGCACTTGCCTTACCAAGACTTGACAGAGACCTGAAACAGGAAGCAGCAGATAATGTACTTTCTGCTATACGCTATACCCAACATTTAGCACTTGCTGATGACAAACATAAATTTGATGATCCGAAATGGCAACAAAGATTTTGGCATATCTACTTTGGTACCTGTGAGAGCAAAATATTTTATGCAATTGGTACAGATGATAATATGGAAAGCTCCAACAATGCCCGAGTTGACTTTACAGAAAGTGCATTGGATCCAGCAAATGGGAAACACATATGGGCACAAGATGGTGCAAGTTGCAGTGGCAGCCATGATATACATGACATCAGTCCAAATATATTTATTCAGAAAAAATATGGTATTACCAATTTTGCCTCTAGTGGTGGTTGTACAAAATCTTATATTGGCTTTGATCACCTGGGTCGACCGTACTCCAGTGCATTCCCAAGTTCTGCTACACCTGACAATTCAGGATATATGACATCTACATGTAATCTTACCTTTACCATGTCGGATGGTACAACATTCCAAATCAATGTTGAGCCAGAAACTGGCTACTCTTATATAGTTAATCAAGCAGGTTCCTAAGCTATTTACCCATCATTAAGTTTCTTAAGTTACAATTAAGTATAAAGAAAGTGAAAGCTTTCTTTGTACTTCAACACTAAGGATCAACTATGAATACAAGTATTACA
>Ga0256843_1003407_pt1 | contig 11056 bp, 10 predicted proteins | sample AlvinellametaG_FD_191572 | JGI IMG/M metagenome (GOLD analysis project Ga0256843, IMG submission 191572) | Pompeii worm associated microbial communities from hydrothermal vent at the East Pacific Rise, Pacific Ocean - Alvinella | ecosystem: Host-associated > Annelida > Integument > Unclassified ... | reverse complement strand
TCCAATTTATAGTTGATGTAAAATGTGGAATCCAATCCATTTGCATATTTGTTTGATTGTTAAGTAGATTTAAAATTTTTGGAATACTTCTATATGAGACTACTCCACTTAGCACTAGTAGAATTGAGATGATACGAATTTGTTTATAATGATTTTCAACTCTTTTTATGACTCTTTTATCATCTTTATATTTTTTTTATCTCTTTTTCCTCTAACTCTCTTTTTAATCTTTTTATCTCTTCTTTTAATTCTGATATTTTTCTCTTATGACGCTCTGTTGTTTTTCTATACTCTCTTATTTCATCTGCTCTTTCAATAGCTTTTTTTCGCCAATCATTTCTTGCTCTATATAATTTTGATGTTTGTAGCATAACTTTTTCTCTTTTCCATATTTATCTTCTTTACTATACTACTTTTTCCCTTAAATGTTTTTATTTGTTCTCTTTGATTTGATTCCAAAAAATGGAAAATTTTTAGGTGTTGAAATTTAGACTTTTCGACACCCTAGTTTCAATCCCCTTTATATCGGGTCAGAGTGTAATACTGATTGTAGTGGATTAGTAAAAATCGCATTAGAAGTTTCAATCCCCTTTATATCGGGTCAGAGTGTAATAGCTACCAATCCCTAAATTTCGGGCTTTTGTATCCTTAAATAAAACTTAAACAATAAAAAATTAAAAATCGTATTTTTTAAAACCCCGAAATTTAGGGATTTTAAAAAATGGTTTGATGAAGTTGATTTCTTAATCAAAACTTAAACAAGAAGTTTTGATTAATTATGTAATTATATCAAAAAAATAGTTTATAAAAAATAAAGCGATATTGCTAATGTTTATAATAAAATTTTATTTAAGATTTTTGAGCCAATATATGAATATACCTTGCCATATCCCGAAAAGTCTTTTGGCGACAATATTTATACTCTAAACTCATTAAATCTTTTATATTTGTCTCCTTTAAACTCTCTTGACTCATATAGTCATGAAAAACTCTAATACCTGTATGAGCTTTGATTTTATAACCATTTTTTTCTAACCAGTTGATTATAACTTCTGGTTTTTGGGGATGGGGTGGGGTGAGCTTTTTACCTTTTCCATACCATTTATCTCTGATAAGAGTTTCAAGCCTCCAACCACCTCGGAGAGTATTACGAAATATAATAGAGTTGTAATTAAAAAATAAAATAGACAAATATCCACCTTTTTTGACTCTATCTGATACTATCTCTAAAGACTCTATCGGTTTTGAGAGCCACTCTATAATAGCATGAAATAGTACCAAATCTTGTAAAGGTAACTTTGGGGCTAACTCTTGGGCTGGAGTTTGATAAAATAGAGCTTTTAGATTGTTTTTTTCAAATTTATCTTTTGCTTTTTGTAGCATTTTGTAGGATATATCACAACAGGTGAGATTGTGTCCTTTTTTGGCAAACCATAAACTCATCTGCCCCAGTCCACAACCAGCATCCCAAATATCCAATGGAGTTTGAGAGTTGTATATCTCTTCTAAATCCTCTTTTAGTAGTTTGAGTCTCCATTCCCCTTTGATAGTTCCATAGATAGATTTTTCAAATTTATCTACAAAAATATCAAAATTATAATCATATTTTCCTCTCTGTTTGACTTTAATTTTATTCTCCTTTTAGCCAACTTTTTTTGTCTGGATTTGATACCAAAATTGGATTTTGTCTCTTAAACTCCTCCTCATCAAATACAAAACGAAAATTATCCATATAATGAGTCAAAATCTCATAAGCATTACGAATCTCTTGGAACTTTTCCACAGAACCACCCTCTTTGTCAGGGTGATATATTTTTGAGAGCTTTAGATACTTTTTTCTAACATCCTCTTTGCTACTCAATGACAATAGATTTAATGTCTCAACAGCCTTTTTAAATTCACTTAAACTTACTTGGTGCATTTTTTTCTTTTTTTGAGATTTTTATATCATGAGTTGGCTTAAAGTAAAGTGTAGATATGATTATAATAGTCTCAAATTTGTTCATTCTAAGCAACATTTTTATATAATTTTGTTGTTTACAATACACAAAAGGAAAAAAATGTTAGAAAAACTCTTTAGCAAACAGCAATATATTAATAAAAAAATAGCAAATATAAAATATAAAAGATATTTTTTTGATATGGTTGATTTTAATGAACAGCTTATAGGTATTGTAGGAGCGAGAGGGGTAGGAAAAACTACTTTTTTACTTCAGTATTTAGATAGTTTGAATATTTCTGATGAAAAAAAGCTTTATTTTAGTGTTGATAGTATTTTGGGATATGATATTTCTCTTTTTGAAATAGCAGAAGATTTTAGTAATCTTGGTGGTAAGGTTTTGGTAATTGATGAAATTCATAAATATAAAAATTTTGAGATAGAATTAAAAGAAATTTATGATTTTTTGGATATTCAACTTATATTTAGTGGAAGTAGTGCCATAATTTTAGAGCATAAAAAAGCAGACCTTAGTAGAAGAGCAGTTTTATATCGTGTTAAAGGGCTTAGTTTTAGAGAATTTTTGGAGTTAAAGCTTGATAAAAATTTTAAAAAATATGAGCTTAGAGAGATTTTTGATAATCATGTAGCTATCTCAAAAGAGATAACCAAAGAGATAAAACCATTAGAGCAATTTAGGGAATATTTAAAATTTGGATATTATCCATTTTATTTTGAAACTCCAAATACATACTATTTAAAACTTGAAGAGACTACAAATGTAGTTATTGAAAGTGATTTACCCATTATTTATAATATAGAACCAAATAATATTACAAAATTAAAACAACTTGTAGCTTATATTTGTAATTCTAAACCGTATGAATTAAATATAACAAATCTTTCAAAAAAAATAGGTATAAATAGAAAAACTTTATATCTTTATATTCATTATTTGACAGTTGGAGATATTTTTATAAAAGTTTTACCAAAAACAAGAGGAGATAGTATATTTTTAAAACCTTCTAAACTATATTTAAATAATACGAATTTAAGTTATGCGTATTGTAATACTCAAGATATAGGTACTCTTAGAGAGAGTTTTTTGGTAAATCAAGTATATAAAAATTATGATATTAGATATTCAAAAATAGGAGATTTTCTAATAGATAATAAGTATATAATAGAGATAGGAGGTAAAAATAAAAGTTTTCAACAGATAAAAAATATACCAAACTCTTTTGTAGTTGCTGATAATATAGAAATTGGATTTGGAGCGAAGATTCCTCTTTGGTTATTTGGTTTTTTGTATTAAACACAAAATCGCCTCAAATCTGATATAATGCCACCAAAAAAGAGTTATTGACATATGTTCAAAATAGATAATCCAAAAAACAATTACAAAAATGTAGCTCATGCCTTTTTTTTGGCTTTGGCTATTAGTATTGCAGAACCTTCTACCATTTTACCTCTTATTATTCATCATTTTAGCGATAGTGTGGTAATGGTTGGTATATTTACTACTCTTCTTCGTGGTGGGGCTATTACTATTCAGCTATACGCTGCTTTTCATGCTCAAGCTTATAAAAGAGTTTTACCTTATCTTAGAAAAGTATTTTTTTTCCGTTTTTTGAGTTGGTTTACTATTGGTTTTAGTATCTATTTTATTGGAGATTCAAACAAATCTTTGACTCTATTTTTTATAGGTTTGGGACTCTTTTTCTTTTCATTTACAGCAGGGTTTGGAGCTATATATTTCAAAGAGTTACAAGCCAAAATATTCTCAAAAGAGTATAGAGGCAAAACTATGGCAAATCGTCAAATAGCAGGTTCTATCGCTTCTATTATTAGTGGGAGTGTGGCTGGATATGTACTAAATAGTTTTCCAGCACCTCAAAGTTATGCCTATTTGTTTATGGTTAGTAGCCTTTTAATGGCTATTGGATTTGGTATATTTGCAACCATAGATGAACCCCCAAAAGAGAATATATCCCAAAAAGAGAAGAACTTTAAACTCTTTATTAAAAATGCTATAAAAATATTTAAACAAGACAAAAGACTCCAAAAACAGATTTTGGCTATATTTTTGAGTTTTTCTTATCTTATCTCTTTGCCATTTATTATCCTAAAAGCAAATAGCTCTTTTACCCTGACTGGTTGGGCTTTGGGTGGATTTATTACTGTTCGTATGATTGGTAGTATATTAGGAAGTAGTCTTTTGTGGCGTAAGATTTCAGATTATGAGAAAATGCTCTCTTTGGGTTTTGTTTTTGTGATATTGGCTTTTGTGGTGGCTCTTTTTGCAGATAATATATATAGTTATGGTTTGATTTTTTTACTTTTGGGTATAGGTATAGATGGATTTAATAATAGTAGTATGAATCTTGTCATAGAGATAGCACCCGAAGATAAGAGACCAATTTATACAGCAATTCAAACTAATTTAGTCTCTTTTGGACTCTTTTTTCCAATAGTTGGTGGATTTATTTTAAAGTTTGTGCATAATTATACTGTTATTTACCTATTGAGTATTTTACTTTTGAGTATAGGATTTTTGGTGAGTTTGAGATTAAGCAAAAATTAGCCTAATCTCAATTTATTTTTTATAGTTTTGCTTTTAGATTTTCTATTCTATCATTTGATTCATCTATTCTAGAGATATTTACCTCTCCATTTTGGATTAAATCTTTTATAGTATCTACTAACTCTTTTGGAGTTACCATATTATTTGCTGATAGCTGATTTCCAAAAAGCAACAAGTCATCCCCTGCATTAATAGCTAGTTTTAGAGTATTTTTGAGTCCATATCTATTTGCTATTGCTCCCATTTGTAAATCATCTGTAATTACAACTCCATCAAATCCTATCTCATTACGAAGCAGTCCATTGACTGTTTTATTTGAGAGAGTTGCTGGATATTTTGAATCCAGTTTTTTATTGAATACATGAGCTACCATAACTGTATCTATTTTACCTTTTTCATTTAGTATTTTATAAGGTTCTAGTTCTATTGGTTTCCAAAGCTTGGTTACATCTACAAATCCTTTGTGTGTATCTCCTAGAGATGAACCGTGACCTGGGAAATGTTTTAGAGAAGTTAATACTCCGTTTTTGTGCATAGCATCTATAAATATACTACTATATTTTACTACATCTTGAGGATTTGAGCCAAATGAACGCCCTAGTTTATATATGACTCTATTTTTTTTATTTATAGCCAAATCTACAACAGGAGCTAAGTTATAATTTATTCCAACACTACTTAATTCCTTACCCATTTTGTTATATAGGTATTTTACTTTTTTGTTTGGCATATATTTTACATCACTAGCTTTTGGAAATCTTCCAAAAAAGCCATATTTTCTCTTGAGTCTTTGTACTCTTCCTCCCTCTTGGTCAACAGCAATAAGAAGCTTTCCGTCTCTACTACAACTTTGCAACTCTGATGTTAATTTCATTAGTTGACCCCTGCTATATATATTTTTGGGTTCACTTTTGTTTACAGGATTTGCATCAAAAAGGATAACTCCACCCAGATTGTACTCATATATATCACTACATATTTGACTACCTTGTGGTGCTGTTGTTCCCATAAATCCAACCATTAACATTGAGCCTATTTTCTCCTCTAGAGATTTTTGAGGTGTCATGCTTTCACTAGTTTCTAGTAGTGCCTTTGGCGTTTGAGTTGGCGTGGCTTGTTGTGTCTGAGATATATTATCTTTCGCACATCCATATATTAACAATACCGATGTTAATAAAATACTTTTTTTTATCATTTTTATAACTTCTTTCAATTAAATTTCTTAAAAAAGCGATTATAACAAATTAATTGGGTATAATTCGACTAATTTCTGCAAGAGTATATCAATAATGACTCTTATGATACTATTTTAAGTATCTTTTTTCAAACTCACCTTAATTGATTGTGTGTTTAGTATTTGATATCAGTTGCAAAAATTTAGGTGTATATAATCACCATAATATGCAACAAAATATGAATTTTATACACCTTAGAAAATTTATTATAAAGAAAGACAAAAATGACATTTAAAGAATTTAATTTCAAAGATACACTAAATCAGGCTATTGCTGATGCTGGATTTAATGAGCCAAGTCCAGTACAAAAAGAGGCTATACCTATTATATTAGAAGGGCATGATATTATAGCCCAAGCACAAACAGGAACAGGAAAGACAGCTGCTTTTGGATTACCTATTATCAATATGATGGATGGAAAAAGTGGTATAGAGGCTTTGGTAATAGTACCAACTAGAGAGTTGGCTATGCAAGTAAGTGATGAGTTGTACCGTTTTGGAAAAAACGCAGGTATAAAAACATCTACTGTATATGGTGGTACATCTTATAGTAAACAGATAGACAGAATATCTCAAGCAAATATTATAGTAGCCACTCCTGGTAGGCTTTTGGATTTGTTAAAATCAAAAAAAATAGAGTTAAATCCAAAATTTGTAGTACTTGATGAGGCTGATGAGATGTTGGATATGGGATTTTTGGAGGAGATAAAAAATATATTCAAATATCTTCCAAAAGAGAGGCAAACTCTAATGTTTTCGGCTACTATGCCAAAACAGATAAAAGCCTTGGCAGAACAGATTTTAAATAATCCAAAATCGGTATCTATTACCAAAAAAGAGAGAACAAATACAGATATTACTCAAAAATTTTATGTAGTAAATGATTATGAGAGAGATGATGCACTTCTTAGACTTATAGACTATAAAAACCCAACAAAATGTATTATCTTTTGTAGAATGAAAAAAGAGGTAGATAGACTCTCTTCGTATATGACTTCTCAAGGCTTTAAGGTAGCTTCACTTCATGGTGATATGGAACAAAAACAGAGAGAACATACAATCAGGGCTTTCAAGCAGGGATTAGTAGATATATTTATAGCTACAGATGTAGCAGCAAGAGGGCTTGATGTTAATGATGTTTCTCATGTATTTAATTATCATATACCATTTGATAGTGAGAGTTATGTCCATAGAATCGGTAGAACTGGTAGGGCAGGAAATAAAGGTGAGGCTATTACTTTGGTTTCTCCAAATGAGCTAAGAACTATCAAAAGAATAGAAAAAGATGTTGGTACAACTATGATTTGCAAAGTAATTCCAACCCGTCAAGAGGTGCAAAATAAAAAAGATTATAATCTACTTAGCAAAGTAGCACAAACAAAGATAACACCTTCTGCTATTGAAATGGTAAAAAATCTCCAATATGATTTGGATATAGTAACTATTGCTCATCTATTGGCATCTATTGTCCAACAAGAGGTAGATGTAAAAGGAAAAGATAATATAGGTTTTAGCAAAGAGGAGATAGACAAATTAATCCACAGAAGTAAAAGAGATAAAAATAGAAGAAATGATAGAAGAGGTTCTCGTAGAGGTGGAAGAGGTAGAAATCATAATAGCCGTAGAAATAGCAGAAGAAAAAGCAGAAATTAATAGCTAAAATTCTGCTTATTTTACACAATAAATACATTATTTATTTGGTATAATGGCTAAACCAATTCTAATAAAAGGAAACATATGAAAAAAATAATTTTCTCAATACTTTTAACATCATTAACACTTTTACAAGCAGACAGTTATGCTCTTACTACATCAGATAATAGAGTTATTAATGTCGAAGATACAAAAAATGGACTGCTTTTCAAGGAGTACCAAGGAAAAGTTATTTTTCTAGTATTATTTGGACATAACTGTCCTCCATGTCGAACAGAAATTCCAGAGCTAATAGAACTAAAAAATAAATATAAAGATAAGTTTGAAATTGTAGGTATTGAGGTTCAAGGCTATGGTAAAGAACAACTTGAAAACTTTAGAAAACAAGAAGGTATAAATTATAATACTATATCTATTGCAGAAGTAAATAATCTTAATTTTCTAAGAGATATTAAAAATAGGTCAGGTTGGGAAGGTGCTATTCCTTTTTTGATAATTATAGACAAAAATGGAGATGTAAAAGATGTGATTGAAGGACTTGCTTCAAAAAAGATGCTTGAGGAGAGAATCAAAGAATTGAGCAAATAAAATAAAAAAAAAAGAGGAGGAGAGGAGAGATGAAAAAGAGCAATTTATTGTTGACTATGGTACTATCTGGAATAGTTATGTTAAATACAGGGTGTGTTGATATTTTTGTCAAAGATGAAAAACCACAACAACAACACACAGCATCAAATGAAGTAACCCCACCACCTACTTCTAAGTACAAAGATACTATTGGGGTAGAGGGGTGTAGTGCAGAAATTACAGAGCAAAAAAAGAGTGACTGTGATAGAGGTACTATATCAGAAACAGAGCTAAAACATGCACCCAAAGAGGGTGAAATGCACACTTTTAGGAGTCTAAGAGGAAAAGTTATCCATATTGGAGAACGAAAAACAGGGTTTGTATTTCCTGAATATAAAGACAAAATCATTATTTTGGAGATATTTGGAAAAGATTGTCCCCACTGTCTAAATGAACTATCTACAATAAAAAGAATTCGTAACAGATACAAAGGCAAGTTAGAAGTTATTTCTATTCAGGCACAAGATAGAATGACCACAGCAGAAGCCACAGATTATATAAATAGAAATAATATTAGATACCCAATTATAGAAGGGGATGATGCTACAAATTTACAATACTTTATCCAAAAAACTTATGAATGGAGAGGAATTTTACCATATATGCTTGTGATAAAAGATGGTAGAACAGAATTCTCATATTCAGGAGAAGTGGATTACGAAGATTTGAAAAAAGATATAGACTCTATTTTATAGGGTCTATATTAGGAGTTATATTTTAATAACCCAGCTTCATATAGAAAAGGGGATGGCTTGAACTCTATTTTTTTGACTCTATCATGTTTTGCAAACGATAGGTATAATTTATCTTTTGCTCTGGTAACAGCCACATAAAATAGTCTTCTCTCCTCCTCTATACTTCCACCTTTACTTATTAGCTTTGTATTTGGAAAGCGACCATCCATTAAATCTGTAATATAAACTTCACTAAATTCCAATCCTTTACTAGCATGAACTGTAAGTAGATTGACTCCATCACCCTGACTTAGTTCATTTCCTCCCAAAACCATAGCATTAACAAAATGTTGTATATCTTTATAGTGGGATGCCAAATCACTAAGTAGTCTTGCTTTTCTCTCTATTCTCTCTTTTGATAGTAGTTTTTTATCTTTGTCTATCTCACCTGTTTTTAGTTTAGCTCTTTGGGTAGAGAGTATATCAATTATATTTTGATAGAGAGAAGAGTTTATTAGTTTTAGTAGCATAGTTTGGGGCTGTTTTACATTTCTTATAGAGATTAAAAAGTTATAAAAATCTCTAAAAAATAGTACTCCATCATCTGTAAGTTTTGGATGTTTTAAAATAGGGTTTGATTTGATTTTTTCATTTAAATCAAGGTGAGAAAATCTACTAATAGAGCCTATTTGTATATCATCATCAAAAAGTCCAAGTTGAATATTTTTATTTGGGTTGAGTTTTGGTAGAGTATATACTCTAGGAGATAATATACCAGTAAATAGATGTCCCTCTCCAAAATGAGTAAAGCATTCAAACATCTCTTTTGCTAGGGTTGTTCCTATCCCTTTCCCATATTCAAATATATGGATAAATGCCATCATATCTTTTGGATTGACTATTAAAGAGAGAGTATCCAATAAAAACTTTACCTCTTTTGCTTCAAAAAAACTATTTCCACCTTTCCTCTTTGAGTTGATTCCAAGCTCTCTAAGAGATGCTTCTATACCATCTGCACTAGCATTATTTCTAAATATAACAGCTATATCATTACTTGGAGTATATGAGTTTTTGATACTTTTGGCTATTGATTGGTATTGGTCAAATAGTTCATTGTATATTAGTAAGCGTGGAGGGTAGTTTTTGCTTTTTTTTGTAACTTCTAGTTTTTTGGGATAGATTCTTTTGTTTATTTGAATAACTCTATTTGCCAAAGACAAAATAGAGGCAGTAGAGCGATAATTTTTGCTAAGAGTAAATACTTTTGCATTTGAGTATCTCTTGGAAAAGGTTGCAATATTTTGGATATTTGCACCATTAAAAGCATAAATACTCTGGTCATAATCTCCTACACAAAAGAGTGATTTTGACTTTATTGCATCTATTAATGCACTTTGAAGTGTATTTGTGTCTTGATATTCATCTACTAAAACCTCTACCATTTCATTATCACTTTTTAGTAATATGTCTCTCATTTTTATCAATAAATCATTAAAAGAGACAAATCCAAATCTATCTTTTGTCTCCTCATATTCATCGATAATATCTACATATATATCCATAAGAGGCTCATGGTCTGGATATTTCTCCAAAAACCAGTTATCAAATCCATCTAAAGAAGCATTTTGATATAGATTATACTGTTCATATAGATATGTAGAAGAGAATGCTTCTACATCACAGTCTAATCTCTTGAATTGCCTCTTTTCATAGATGCTTCTAAAGAGTGTTTTTAGTTCTGTTGGTTGTTTTAGAGTGATATTTTTATCTATCTCTTTTAACCATCTATAACTAACTGCATGAAATGTCCCTGCTTGGATTTTGCCTACTATGGTAGAAGGAAAATATTTAGCAACCCTCTCCAACATTTCAGCTGATGCTTTGTTGGTAAAAGTAAGCAGGAGTATCTTTGATGGGTCAACTCCACTTTGAAGTAAATGAGCAATCCTTCCAACAATAGTAGATGTTTTTCCTGTTCCTGCACTAGCAATAATTAGATTATTGCCCATAGGAGCCGTAGCAGCACTTAGCTGCTCCTTATTTAGAGTGCTAAGTGGCATTATAGCTTATTGTCCAAGAATATAGTATGTAGGCTTATTTGATACTTTTTGAATTCTTACTTTATATTTTTTTGCCCAATTTTCTACTTTTTCTTGAAATTCACTTGAGATTTCTTCCGATGTATCTTGACTACCTTTGATTTTGAGGTTATCTTGAGAGTTTGACATTGCTACAAAACCTTTTAGGTGTGCCAAGTTGTCATGTAGTGATAATATATGATTTGAGAATTTTTCAAAATTTTTTGTATTTTTTATAATTTTTTCCATTTGTTGTAGTGAGTGTTT
>Ga0256843_1003405_pt1 | contig 11059 bp, 10 predicted proteins | sample AlvinellametaG_FD_191572 | JGI IMG/M metagenome (GOLD analysis project Ga0256843, IMG submission 191572) | Pompeii worm associated microbial communities from hydrothermal vent at the East Pacific Rise, Pacific Ocean - Alvinella | ecosystem: Host-associated > Annelida > Integument > Unclassified ... | reverse complement strand
TCTCAACAATAGCTGCTGTTTTGACAACTGCCAAACTTGAACCTGCTATTTTTAAAATGAGTTTTGCACGTAGTCTCTTACCATGAGGAAGTTGTGCATACAATGATGCCACTTCTTTGTCATTTAAGTCTGCTATAAATTGTTCTATTTTTCTCTCTACTGCACTTAGCACGATAATGCTTTCCTATTCACACTGAGTAACAATGCGTCCAACAAGGTCTATAAATACAGAACCTGTTCTACCATCAATATCTTCATCAATCACAGTAGCATTAATTTCTTTTTGGATATCGTCTTCATTGATACCTTTTTCTTCTAACATTCTTTCCACCACAGCAAGTCTTCTAAAAACTGCTTCTATCTCTTGTTCTACGATATTTTGGTTGGCTGTCTTTGCTATTTCGAAATAAGATGACTGAGGCGTTCTACCCCAAAAGTCATCTCTATAATCACCGTAATCATCATCTTCGTCTGTATAATTGCTCATATTGTATCCTAAATTATTTCATTATTTTAAAAAGTCAATTATTATAGCTAAATAGCTTTAATAAAGGAAAAATACCCTTAAAATTTAGGAAAGATACTCATTGATAGGTCGAGGTTCACCCAAATACATACCTTGAGAATATCCAATACCTAAGTCCTTAACCTTGTTATATATCTCTTTGTCTGAGACAAATTCAGCCACTAACATATAGTTAAAAGTATCTGCAAGATTTTTGATGGAGTTAAGTACAAGCATTGCATGTTCTTCATGTGTATTCAGCTCTTGAATCAAGCTTCCATCGATTTTTAAAATATCTATATCTAAACACATCAGATACCTATAGTTTGCATAACCACTACCAAAATCATCAATAGCAATTTGAGATCCATACTCTCTTAGTGCTTGAAAAATTTCTGAGACTCTGTCATAATCTTGAATCTCATTCTCTTCAAGAATCTCAAATGTTAACCGAGGTGCATAGGCTTGATGTTTAACCAAATACTCATTGATGAGTTTCATCATATCAACATTATAAAGGTCATCTAAATCTAAATTCATACTAATTTCGATTTGTGGATACTGCTCTAACGTTCTAAATACACCCGATAAAACCAATTTACTCATCTTTATATATTGACTTGTACCTTTAATGAGTTGCATAAACTGAAAAGGTGAAATCAATTTCTCTGGATTATCTTTATCTATCAAACGAGCCAAGGCTTCGTATTTGACTATCGTTTTAGTCTCTGTGTTATAGATGGGTTGATACAGACATATGAGACGTTCTTCTTCTAATGCCTCTTTGATATAGTCTATATCATTGTATTTAATCCCATCATAGGTATCCATACCCAAGATACTTAAAGCATTTTTACCGTGACTCTTAATTTTAAGTAACTCTTCATCTAAAAAGCGTAGTGCATGTTGTATTGAGTACGATTCATCAGGTAAATTTATAGCACACATGGAAACTTGTAAACGAATCATCTCTTGGTCAATAAAATAATATTTTTGACCTACTGTTTGAAATAGTGTATCCGCTAAAACCGTTAAATCACCTTCTTCTTTGGGGCAAAATATTAAAAATTCTGTTCCAACAGTCCGTACTACCTTGGCATTTTTACCTAATGATTCATCCATTCTTTTGACAAATGCTTGAATAACTAAATCACCAAAGGCATTACCATATTTTTTATTTACCTCTTTAAACTCATCAATATCTATTAAAAATAGATAATATTTTCCAACATGATTACGATCAAAGAACTCATTTAAATAGTATTTGGTATAAGCTGATGTCAAAGTATCTTTAATCAAAGCTTGACGGGTTCTATAGTAACGATACGCAATGAAAATCAATACCAGTAAAGTTAAAAATAGAAAGAATTGCATCACTTTTACTACTGTAATTAGTGGAGAGTTAAAATCATTAAGATATTTTGCATACTCTTGTGATAAATCTAATACAAGTAATGCCTTTGTTTTTCCATCTTCTTTAAAAGGATAGACCAAAGAGACCCATACACCTTCAACATCATCATGTTGTTTGATAATTTTTATTTTTCCCTGATGATATACCTCATCAAAACGTTCACTTTTAGGAAAAAAGATACTGCCATATTCTTCAGGATTCTCTTTCTCCCCATCAAGAATAAAACGAAAATGCCCCTCATCATCTTTAGCGAGTAAGAAAATATATTGGAATTGCTTGGTTGAAAAAGCCTCTAGTATCTCATTTAATTGTATACGTAAGTCAGCATTTTCTTGAAGGGTATCTAATAATTTACCTTCGGTCTGAAGCTGAATTAATCGTACAATCTTTTGGGCATACTGTTCAGATTTGATGATTTCATCATTTTTCAATTTATTGGTATTTTGTGTGGTAGAAATCTGTAAAAAAACTGCAAAGAGTATAAGGAAAACTAACAAAACCCCAATAATTTTATCTATAGGTTGTTCTCTCATAATTGTCCTATAATAAATTTACTATAATTCTGAGGTAGTTTAATATCATGGCTTTCCAATCTCTCCTTAATAAAGAGTAGTTGAGAACGACCTTTACGCCAATAAAATGCCCCAACAATATCATCATAAGATTTTAACAATCTATAACGTGTGGTAAATAAAATAGTGTGCTTTGCAAGCGTTTTATCTTTTAATCGTTCTATCTCATGTGTACTTGTAATTAAAATAATATCTGCATCTTCTGCTTTATCTACAAGTAAAAAATGCTCTGCTTGATTAAAGATAGTAGCATACTCTTTATTTTCAGTATATAATTTAATCGTCTCATGTTTTGTCATTTCATAAAAAAGATGATGGTACAGTTTTACAGTACTTTCCTTATCCCATGCAGACAGTTGCCAAGTACTAATGAGTAAAAATATAAGTATTTTTTTCAAAAGAGATACTCCACTTCAATACTTACACGTTGTTCTATCGCTGAAACAGATAATGGCTGCATCATACTACCTGTTTGGGGATCAATTCGGAAGATACTATAAGGTTGTGCATTATCCAAAAGATTTTCACCTTTAAGTGTAAAGGTCCAATCTTCATTTATATCCCAAGAGATTGAACTTGTCCATTCAAAATAATTTGTACTTTGTACACTATCATAATTCCATACTACACCATTATAGAAACTGATATCTTCATACTGATTACTTAACATCACATAACTGCTATAGGCATTCACATTACCCAAATTCCCTAAATCAAAATAGCGTACATAAGAAAATTGTGTATTGAGTTTTGTATCCGTATCGATTTTATAATCATAGTTGATAACAGAAACTAAAGAAGTAGATTCATCAATATTTTCAAGATCAATTAAATTATTTTTCTCCTTAATAAAAAACATCATAAGACGTGCATCATTATTTTCATTATGATATGCTATTTCTTGTGTGATTCCTACAGTAATTTGAGGATCAAATACCTGATTAGGATCTCGGTAAAAATACCGGGAAAAAGGATCGATACTAAACATGTTTCTAAAAATATAAGATTTATAACTCCAAGTATCATTGTTATACAAATATCCTAAACGTATCTGTATTAGATTATCGTCATCAAAAGTACTATTACGTGTTACATAACTATACTTAATTCCAAGTGTAATGAGTTCATTTTCACTTAATTCATATTGGTCTTGAACAAAAGCAGACAAAATACCTTCATCGTGGAAGGCAGGAAGTACTTCACCTAAATCCTTAACACGTAGTGAGTCTAAACGTTTTAATCTTCCTTTTGTTCCTAGTGCAAGGTGATGTTTCCCTACTATATTTTGATAGGTAAGTTCTGCACTATAGGTACTGTTCTTTGTCGTGGTATAGAGTGTCTTTGTAAACCATCCTCCTGCTATAAGGAGAGGAATATCATCTGCTTGTCTTAAATCTGTCTTCAAATAATCATATGCTATTTTAGCATTCCAGTGTTCAGACAGGTCTATACCATAATCTAAATGGACATTGAGATTGTCCATTTCGGAGACCAATGGCGTTGCATCATAACTTAAACCAGCCAGTGTGTCTGACTTTTTATTAATAAGCTGAAAATGGAAAACTTGATTTTGTGTTTTCACATAAGAGAATATTTGTGTTCTATCAAAGTCTCTAGAGAGTGGTTCATTTGTACCATTTGATACTTTTCCACGCTTAACTTTACTATGAGAGAGATTTACCATATAAGAGACACCATCTTCTTTGTCTCCATATCCCAAAGTTTGTGTGTTACCACCTCGATGATCTTGAATAAGACTTATTTCTCCTCCACTATCACGTTCAGGATCCTTAGAATAGATAAAAATTGTCATATATGCAGGTTCTACAGCCGTATCAAAAGAAGGCGGTATGGCGTAGAGTTCTATATGATCAGCAAAATCGATATTGATATCACCATACTGAATGAGCCCACTTCCCATCCATCCTTGTGTAATCTCTACACCATCCACATAGACTCTCACAAAATTTGAACTATAAGGAGAGATACCCCCAGAAGAGAGAGGATCAGGTAAGCCATATCTATTTTCATTATATTGAGTGATAGGTATCGTCTTCAATACATCTTTTAATGTCTTGGCATGCATACGTTCCAATATATCTCTCGTATAAAGAAGTAGGTGCCCCTTATTTTTATCGATGGTACTTTGACTCAATGCATTTTTTTGAGAAAACTCATCCATCAACTCTTCGACACTACTCGCCTGTAAAAAAAGTGTCGTAAGCATCACAGCCCCTACACATTGTTTAAAAAAATATTTCATTAAATAAGTCCCCTGCCCTTGTTCATCACATGTTATCATATAATAACATACATCATTACAAAGTATGATTGATACAGAATAAGCTTTTTTAAAATTTTAAATACAAGAGTACCTAATCTTATAGTTTTTCAACCATAAATTTGTGATACTTCTTTGGAAGTTTAATATGATTCTTTTGAAGGTGTTCTTTAAGAAAGAGAAGTTGTGAACGCCCTTTTCTCCAATAAATTGCACCCACAATACTTTCTGAATTTTTCAATAAATTATAGTTTGTTACAAATACAATAGGTCTGTGCGTACTACGTTGAAAAACTTTACTTTTTAACACGCTATTAAGGTCATAAATATTAGTAATCAAAATAATATCTGCACCTTCAGCACTATGTACTAAATGTAAGCGAGAAGACTTCTTAAAAACATTTTGATATTCACTGTCTAGCGTATAGACTGACACTACAGGTTTATCAGATAGTGTCGTAAAAATATCTTGATAAATTTTAAGTGTACTCTCCCTGTCTAGTGCATGAGCCCATATAGAAAAGATAAGAAATATACCTATAAAATTTTTCAAAACAGATACTCTAATTCAATAGTAATACGCTGATCAATAGGTGATACACCTAATGGGCTTAAGAGATTTCCTGTAGCAGGGTCTAGTCTAAATAAGTTTGTTTCCTTCGCTTTATTTAAAATATTGTCACCCTTTAAAATCATGGTGAAATTTTTAGCGATATTCCAAGAGACAGAACTTGTCAAATCAAAATAGTTTACCCAATCAATACTGTTAGAGTGCCAAACCACACCATTATAAAAATCAAAATCACCATAGGTATTTTGGATACTAAAGTATCCACTTGCATCTTTCAATGTATCAAAATCAAAAATATCTTTATAGTAGGCATAATACAATTGAATATTTAGTTTATTATCGATATCAAAATCATAATCATAATTAAAGATAGTCGTAAAATATTCTGTATCCTTACCTATGCCATTCATAGTAATATTTAATAAACTATCTTCATCTTGCATCACATTAAAAAGAATACGCATACGATATTTTTTTTGTGTATAAGACAATTCATGTGTCATCCCCACAGTTGTCTGTGCTGTTACATCTTTACTTGTTAGAGGATTTGTATAACGTACAAAGGGTTCTAATGCAACTTGCGTACGGAAAAGATATGTTTTATAACTCCATGTATCAGTGGTATATAAATATCCTAAACGCAGTTGCAACAAAGAGTCATCTACTATCCCACCATTACGAGAAATATAATTGTACGAAACACCTAACGTAAGTAATTTATTTTCACTCAATGCATATTGATCTTGAAAAAAGATAGAGGCTATCTCTTCAGATGTAAAAGGGGAAGTAAGTGCATCTACACCTTTGTTGGTAAAAGAATCAAGTTTTTTTGCTCTTCCCTTGATACCTGCAGTGATATGATTTTTACCTAGCGTATTGGTATAGGTTAACTCCCCTGTATATGTACTGTTTTTATATGTTCCATCAAAACTATTTGAACCCATTGCATCCGCCCATGCCAATGAAAAATCATCTACTTGTAAGAGGTCAACCTTTAACCAATCATACGCAAATTGTGTATGCCAATGTTCACTCAAGTCTACACCATAGTCCATGTGTACATTCAAATAGTTTATCTCTGATTCTAAAGGGGTTGCATCATAACTCATACCCGCCAAGCCATCCGTTTTTTTACTTAAAATCTGAAAATGGAATATTTGATTTTCATTTTTGATATATGAAAAAAGTTGTGTACGTTTAAAATCTCTACTTAAAGGCGTATCCGTACCGTTATCAACCTTTTCTCTTTTTGCATTGGTATGAGAAAGATTGACCATATAAGAAAAATCTTTTTCTTGACTTCCGTAACTCAAAGTTTGTGCGTTATATCCGCGGCTACCCTGTATTAAATTTACTTTTCCTCCATTGTCACGTTTCACATCTTTAGAGTAAAGAAATACTGTAAGATATGCTGGTTCAACTGAATTTTCAAAAGAGGGAATCATATAGTAAAATTCAATATGATCCACAAAATCAATATTGACATCACCATACAACATAAGACCACTTCCCATCCATCCTTGTGTGATTTCTACTCCATCCACATAAAGACGAATAAAACTGCTGTTATAAGGTGCAAAAAGACCACCAGTAAGTGGGTCAGGCAATCCTATTCTATTTTCATGATAATAAATAGCTGGGGTTGTTTTAAAGACATCTTTGAGTGTTTTTGCATGCATTTTTTCGAGTTTTTCTCTCGTAAAAAGAACAAGGTGTCCTTTATTTTCATCTATTGTTTTTTGACTTAAACTGTTTTTTTTACTGTATTCATCCAGCATCGAGTCGACGCTCTCTGCATAAAGCATACCTGTAATAATAAGACATATAAAAATCATAGACCGTAGTAGCATTTAGTATTCTCCAACTCACTAATAAATTGATTCCCTACTAACAATTTAACTCAATTATAATATAAACCATTCTATACTTTGCTAAAAAAGTCCAAAAGGTCTATATAAAATATGTTTAAACAAGAGATTTTTCACCTTTTAACACAAGAATATAGCCTTAAGCTTGCTACAGAAAAAAATGATTTTGACTCGGTAAAAGCCATACGAAAAGAGATACTTCTTGCGAAATATCAATCAAAAATGATTATTGAAGATGAAGAAAAATTTCTTTTTAACGAAGATGATGAACAATCTTTTATTTATCTTTTAAGACATAATAAAACACAAAGAGATGTAGGCACAATTAGATTATTTTTTGTGAATTCAAAGACGCCCTGTCAAGAACTGCCCATGCAAAAGTATGGTAATGTGAAAAATATTGCAGAATACACAAAAGTATTACCTATCTGCGAAGTCTCTCGCTTAGCACTTTTAAATACCCTACCTGAACATCCAAATTTTTCTGCATTACAACTACGTACAGCTTTAACCATTGGACTAATGTCAACCATAGGGATTAATATTTTTCTCTATCCTTATAAAAATATTTTTTCTATTATGGATCCCTCTTTACATCGTATTCTGAGGAGACAAGGTATTAACTTTGAGGCTATTGGTGAAGCAGTAGATTATTATGGCATGGCTATACCCTATGCTATTGAGAGAACAAAACTTATTCATGAATCAAAAGAAATTCTTACAAAACTTACCCAATATTATCTCAATAAAATAAGTAAAGACCCAAGACATCTTCAGGAATTTATTCAAAATAATCCATACCTAGATCAGCAGGGGACAAAACTAGATCAAATTTGTCACTCTTTTAAAGAACATGGAGAGAGTATTCCTCTCTCTTTACTATCAAAAGAACTGGAGCAATAGCATACTTAGCCGTGCTGCTCCACAAACGTTTCATAATCACCTTCAAAGTCTATGATTGACCCATCTTCATTGATTTGAATAATACGATTTGCAAAAGCATCAATCAGTTCTCTATCGTGAGAAACACAAATCACACCACCTTTGTAATTATGCAATGCCTCACCGAGTGCTACAATAGCTTCAAGGTCAAGGTGGTTGTTTGGCTCATCCATTACTAAAAAGTTTGCACTATCCATCATCATCTTAGAAAGCATAACACGGTGTTTCTCTCCACCAGAACATGCATCTATCTTTTTTTTCTGCTCTTCACCGGAGAATAACATACGACCAAGCGTTTTACGAATATCATCGATATGCCATTTTACATCAAATCCTTGTATCCACTGAGGAAGTTCTTCATCACCTACCACAAGATCTGTGGTATTTTGTGGAAAATATGAATGTGTAATTGTCTGTCCCCATTTAAAGGTACCGGCATCTGCTTCTATCTCTTCCATAAGGATTTTAAGAAGTGTTGTTTTACCTACACCATTAGTTCCAATAATAGCGATTTTATCTCCACTTTTTACTTGAAAAGAAATATTTTCAAAAACAGTTTCACCATCATAAGATTTTGAAAGTCCTTCCACATCAAGTATCTCATTTCCTATGTCACGATGTGGTTTAAACATAATAGACGGGTCACGACGTGAAGAGAGTTTAATCGCTTGTACATCTAGTTTGTCTAATTGTTTTTGTCTACTTGTTGCTTGTTTTGCTTTAGAGGCATTGGCAGAGAAACGCTTGATAAAACTCTCTAGCTCCTCTTTCTCTTTCATCCCTTTAGCTCTATCTGTCTCTGCTTGTTTAGCAATGAGGTTTGCTGCGATATACCACTCATCATAGTTTCCTGTAAATTCACGAATATTTTGAAAATCAAGGTCAAGAATATGTGTCACTACACCATTTAAAAAATGTCTATCATGAGAGATAACCATCAGTGTACCTTCATGACGTTTAAGCTCATTTTCCAACCAAGAAATAGTATCCATGTCCAAGTTGTTCGTAGGCTCATCGAGTAGTAAAACATCTGGTTTTAAGAAAAGTACTTGTGCAAGTAAGATTTTAAACTTGTCTCCCCCTGTGAGGGTAGACATAAGTTCACCATGTTGCTCTGCAGGAAAACCTAGAGACTGAAGAAGCTTCTCAATCTTGACATCAGACTCATAAGTTGGGTCTTCATCTGCACAAATCATCTCTAGTTCACCTAAACGGTTATTCACCTCATCAGATTCGAAGTCACCCTCCATATAAAGTTTTTCTTTCTCTTTTTGTGCATCAAAAAGCTTTTTATTACCATAGAGTACTGCATCTGAGAGTGTATAATCTTCAAAGGCATACTGGTTTTGAGAAAGCATCCCTAGCTTGAGTCCTGGTTGCAGTTGTACTTCACCATCACTTGGTTCTAGTTCTCCTGCAAGAATCTTCATAAATGTAGACTTCCCTGCACCGTTTGCACCTATAAGTCCATAGCGTTTACCTACATCCATTGTCATATTAATTTTATCGAAAAGAACTCTTTTCCCGTAACGTTGTGTTAAATTTACTGTACTAAGCAAGTGTTATCCTTGTGTATATTTATCTATAAATAATTAATGTGATTTTAGCGAAATGTGCTGAAAGTGGGGAAAATGCCATCATAGAGACAAATAGTGTCTCTATGGTTGTGTTATTGTATAAGTGCTATGATGTTCTCAATAGGACGTCCAATAGCTGCTTTACCATCTTTAATGACAATAGGTCTCTCAATCAGTTTTGGATGCGCAACCATCGCTTCTATCAAAGCATCTTCACTACTCACATCTTTGAGTCCAAGCTCTTTATAGACATCCTCTTTGGTACGCATCAGTTCTCTAGCAGATATACCAAGCATTTTAAGTACCTCAACCAATTCTTCTTTACTTGGTGGTGTATCCAAATACTTCACTACCTCAGCATCTACCCCTTTTTCTTCTAAAAGTGCCACTGCATTTCTTGATTTTGAACATCTTGGGTTATGCCAGATGGTTACATTTTCCATTGTATCTTCCTTTATTATGTAATTTAACTATTTTCTCATCCACACCGGGAACAATCTTCTCATCTTTACCTTCATAAGGGATATTCAGAAGCAAATAACGTATAGCATTAAGTCGGGCACGTTTTTTATCATTGGCATCAAGTTCACACCATGGTGCATGTTCTGTACCTGAAATACGAAACATTTTATCACGTAATATCTCATAGTCATGGTATCTTTCCATAGACTTATAGTCAAGCTCAGAGAGTTTCCAACTTTTAAGCGGATCGTTCTCCCTGTCTTTAATACGGTTTTCCTGTGTCTCTTTACTGATGTTCAGGTAAAACTTAAAAAAGAGTATGCCATCATCTACAAGCATCTCTTCTACCCCATTTACCTGTTTATAAAAGTGATCATGCTGTTCTTGAGTACAAAAACCAAAGATTTGTTCAATACCTGCTCTGTTATACCAAGATCGGTCAAAAAAAACTATCTCTCCTGCATTGGGTATCTGCTTTAAATGCCGTTGAAAGTACCACTGCCCAAGCTCTTTTGAGTTAGGCTTAGGAAGTGCAACAGAACGTGCTTCTCTTGGGTTAAGATAGGCATTAAACTCTTTAATAGTTGAGCTTTTCCCTGCGGTATCCATCCCTTCAAAGATAACAAGTAGACGCTTATTATTGTCTATAATCCATTTTTGAAGTTTCACAAGTTCATATTGGAGTTTTAATGATTCATCTTCATAAAAATCACGCTCTATATGCCCATTTTTTTTAAATACCTTTGAGGGGTTTTTTGTATATTCAGCCAATGCTTTCGTATAAATAACTTTTTGCTTATCCACGTTTATCACCTCTTAACTCTTTGGGTATTTTTTTACTTGTTTGTGCGCCAAGTTCTTTAAGTT
>Ga0256843_1003404_pt1 | contig 11062 bp, 11 predicted proteins | sample AlvinellametaG_FD_191572 | JGI IMG/M metagenome (GOLD analysis project Ga0256843, IMG submission 191572) | Pompeii worm associated microbial communities from hydrothermal vent at the East Pacific Rise, Pacific Ocean - Alvinella | ecosystem: Host-associated > Annelida > Integument > Unclassified ... | reverse complement strand
TCCTCTTCTTTGTAGGAGGTGATAACTTTAACCTTGGTGCCTTTTGGGATACGCTTTTTGATACCCGGGTTGAGTTTTTTAAGCGCTGAGAGTTTGTTGTTGAACTTGAGACTGAGCTCATACAAAGAGGTCTCTTTTTGGGTAGTGTATATTTCTACTTTATGTTTTTTCTTTGGTTTTTGTATGGCGGTTTGCGGTAAATCTTTAGGTGGTTTTCCAAGAATTGTCAGCGGCATACCGATTTTAAGAACTTTGTGTTTTGCCAAATGCGGGTTGAGCTTTTTTAATGCACTGAGTTTGATATTGAAACGTTTACTGATACGAAAGAGCGTGTCGTTGGGTTGTACGTAGTAGACAAAAGATTCGCCGCTGTTTTTGATTTTCTCTTTTGCTTTTTGTGCCAAATCTTCAGGTAGGTAGACGTAGTACATTTTACGGTTTTTGGGGAGTCTCTCTTTGATGAGGTGAGGGTTACAGGCTTTGAGTTTTTTATAAGGAACGCCGATTTTAAAAGCGATAGACTGTAAGCTCTCTCCCCCTTTGAAGTAGAGTTTTGTCAGTTTTTTGTTGCTACAAAATCCGAAAAGATGGTTACTGTTGTTTTTTTTGATGATATTTTTGTCATGTGCCAAAAGTGCTGCGATGATGATTCTCTGAATATAATCTCTCGTCTCTTTAGGCAAGTAGCCTTTTTTTTCGTCCAGCAAAACAGCGAGATCGTCCGTACCCGCTTTTTTGATACCCTGCGCGAGTCTGCTTTCTCCACAGTTGTACGCCATTGCCGCCAGATACCATTTTTTGAAACGACTGTGTAGGTATTTGAGGTATTCTATGGCGGCTTTTGTCGATTTTATGGGGTCGAGCCGTTCGTCAACCTCTCTGCTTTTTGTCAGTTTGTACTCTTTTGCCGTAGCAGGCATAAATTGCCACAAGCCGGCAGCGTGTTTATGGGACTTGCTATCTGCAAGAAATTTGGATTCGACCATTGCCATATAAAGGAAAGTGTTCGGGATATCAGATTCGTTAAGCAGTTCCTGAAGGTTTGGCATGAAGAGATTTCCGCGTTTTAGTGTTTTGAGAAAATAGATTTTTTTGAGTTGGTTGATATTCTCTTTCATTTTGACATAGCGTTCTTCATTAAAAAAGAGAGGGTTGATATCCAGACTCTCCAGGATTTCAATCTCTTTTTGTGTGTCGATATGCAGTGTGGTATCATCCGCCGCTAGCGGATGGGGTATGACATACGTAAAAAGTATGAAAATAAAAATCTTCAAAAAATGCAAATAAATCCTTCATAAGGCAAATAAAAATTAATTTATTCACGTTATGCGATTTTAGTTAAAGAGGACTTACAGGTTATTTAAAAAAACGCTTTAAAAAGTTTTTGGGTGTTTTCTAAAATCTGTTTTTCGAGTTGCGGGCGATCGACTTGTAAAATTTCAGCTATTTTTTCCGCTACGAAAGTTGTATAAAAGGGTTCGTTTCGCTCTCCTCTGTGCGGGTGAGGCGTAAGGTAGGGAGCGTCGGTTTCTATGAGCAGTTTTTCTTTTGGGATTTGCGGCAAAATTTCTACCAGTTTTTTGGCATTTTTAAAAGTCACGACACCGCCGATACCGTAGTAAAAGCCGTGGCTGTCAAGTTCCAAAAGAATCGCACTGGCGTTGTAGCAGTGTAAGACTCCTCCCACTTCTTTGGCATTTTCCTCTTTGAGGATATCCAGGCTATCTTTGGATGCGTCACGTATGTGGATGATCAAAGGTTTTCGATACTTTTTCGCCAGAGCGATTTGTTGACGGAAAATCTCTTTTTGTTTTGCCTTGTCAGCCTCTTTTTCAGTTTCATCTTCAGGAAGACGGAAATAGTCAAGACCGCATTCACCGACGGCGATGCATTTTGGATGGGTGATGTGTGCTTCCAGATAGTCAAGATCGAAAAGTTCTTTATCATAAGGATGTACACCGACGGCAAAGTAGATATTTTCATACTGCTGCGCTATCTCTATGGCACGCGGTAGTTCTCTTGGATCCGCTCCGGGAATGATCATCCCTTTTACATCTGCGTCAAACGCTCGTTTGATCACTTCGTCAAGGTCGTTTTCAAAACGTTTATCGTTTAAGTGGCAGTGTGTATCGATGATCATAAAGTTCCTTTTGTTTGAAATTGTGCGCTATTGTAATATGGAGGTTGTAAAGAAAAGCTTAGAAAAGAGAGGCTTTGAAACCTCTCATGAAGGATTAGTCGATAACGAATGAGATTTTTGCAGTAATGCGATATTTTACGATTTTATTATCGACAACTTTGGCGCTTTTATCTTTGATGTAGATCGACTTGATATTGCGAACCGACTTGGAAGCTTCCGTGATGGCGTTTTGTGCGGCATCTTCCCAGCTTTTGCTTGACTGTGCAAGTACTTCGATCACTTTGACAACTTTAGACATGATAGCTCCTTTGATAAAGTTTGGTGTTTCATTATACCAAAGAGCTACGCTTTTTCCAAGAGGCTTTTCGCAAAATTGACCGCTTCGTCGGTGATCTCTTCTCCGCTGATCATACGGGAGAGTTCTTTGATCCTCCCTTCATGATCAAGCGGTGTCACTTTGCTTTCATCTTGCTGTTTTTGAACCAGAAAGTGCATATCGGCACATGAAGAGAGTTGCGGTTGGTGGCTGATAGCGAAAATTTGATAGTTTTGGGAAAGTTTTTGCAGCACCGTCGCGATACTCATAGACTCTTTTCCACTGACATTGGCATCGATCTCATCCAGTATCAAAATACCGCCTTCAGATTGGATAAATTCACTTTTTGCTGCAAGTAGTGCGAGTCTGAGACGGTTCAATTCACCCGCACTGATTTTTTTCAAGTCGGCATTTTTAAGTTGTACACTGACTTCATCTTTTCCTGTTTCACTAAGTGTGGTTTCATGTAAATCAAAAAGCACATTTTCCAGGTAGAGAAGGTTTAGGTAGTGTTCGACACGTTCTTGCAAAGTTTGTAATGCTTTTGTCCGTTTTTTTGTCAATGTCTCACTGAGGGTGTCGATCTCTTTTTTGAGTGTTTGCTCTTTTTGTTCGAGTTGCTCTTTTTCAAAGGAGAGGTTTTCATAGCGTGCTAACTCTTTTTTCTTCTCCTCAAGATAGTTTAGCGCCTCTTCGATAGAGCCGTGTTTGCGTTTGAGGGAAGAGAGCTGTTCGATACGATCGAGCAAATATTCGATGTCGATATCTTCAAGCTCTTCAAGTCTGCCTTTTGCCTCTTCAAATGTCGCTTCGAGTTGGGTGATGGCATCGTCGAAAAAGGTTGTGTCACTCTCCAGAAGGTGCAGGGCTTCGGCAACTTTGCCTGTATATTGGAAAATCTGAGAAGCTTCTTCGATGCTTTGTTCGATTTTCTCTTTTTTAGAAAGTTCCTTTTTTTGCTGCATCAGTGTATCGAACTCATCGACAGTCGGGGAGATCTTTTCGATTTTTTCGATTTCAAAAGCGGTAAACTCTTTGAGTTCCTGTACTTTCTTCTCTTCATCCAAAATCTTTTGCAATGCTTTGTGCGCCTTTTTGTAGTCCTGATATGTTTTATGAAATGTAGTAAGTGTGTCAGTATACTTTTTATCGGATTTTGCTGCGATGGCATCTAAAAGCCGGAGCAAGTTTTCATTTTCAAACTCCGTAAATTCACGCAAAGAGAGATAGTTGATAAAACTTTGGGAAATCTGTTTGATATTTTTTTTCGAAACTTGCTGGTTGTTGATGAAGTAACGTGCGGCTTTTTCTTTGCTCAGGCGGAAAATATTGGGCTCATCCTCTTCGATGCCATAGTTTTGCAAAGAGAGTTTTTGTGCAACCGATGCTTCAATATGTTTGGCATCGCACTCTTTGAGTCCGAAAAGTGACAGCAATGCCTCCATGAGGATAGACTTTCCCGCGCCGCTTGGACCGGTAAAAACGATGAAGTTTTTGTCAAATTCGAGTGTCGCTTCCTTGAAGCTGAGATGGTTTCTAAGATAAAATCGTTCGATCAATGTTTGCTGCCCCAGTGTAGTTTTTGTTTGAGTACGTCGAAGTAGTTACGCTCCATCCTGTGGATCATACGCACCCCTTTGGACGCTATTTTAATACAAATTGCATCAAAGAATTTTAAATTGTAGATATCCTGACCGTCTACGACGATGATGGTTTCATCTTCACTTTCAAAAGAGATCTCAAAATCGGCAGGCAGAACGATAGGACGTTCGGTCAGAGAGTGGGGGCAAATGGGCGTTACGATCAACGCTTCGGTCAGAGGACAAACGATAGGTCCTCCGGCAGAGAGATTGTATGCCGTTGAGCCTGTCGGTGTGGAGACGATAACACCGTCGCCGTAGTAGCGGTTGAGGTGTTTTTTCGCCATGTGGGCTTCATGAGAAGTGACATATGCGTCTACATTGACCATTCCTTCGATAGAGGGGCGTGAAAGCACGACATCGTTAAAAGCTATGAGAGATTTGTCTCCGACCTGAGAATGTAAAACGACATCCAGAACCATTCTATGGTCGATACGATACTTTCCCTGAAAAATTTTTTCTATAAATTCTTCTATCTCGTCAAGTTTGATATCTGTCAGAAAACCGAGATTTCCTGCATTGATACCGAGGATAGGTTTGTTGTAAGGATAGCTTTTACGGCTGAGAGATAAAAGCGTACCATCGCCTCCTATGGAAATGAGGATATCGCTTTTTTCAAACATCTCTTCTATGGGGATACCCTCTATGTTGAATAAAGCGGCGCTTTTCTCTTCAACCAGTAAGGTCACACCGTGTTTTTGCAGTGCTTGTTTCAGGATTTCGTAATATTTCTTCAACTGGGGAGATTCGGGACGAACCATCAGACCGGCAGTTTTAAGATGTTCAATCTTCTCTTGGCTTTTTAAAATATGCATATATTATTTTACAGGGATTTGGATTAATACCCTATTAACGGAGTTTGTTTATCCAGTCCCATATGATTTTATTCTCTTTCATGTAGTTTTCGACTTCGCTTTCCGAAAGATGAAAAGTCGAAACGACTTTTTCTTTAAACTGCTGTTTCTCTTCTTTTGTGCGGATGATAGAGTTCATCGGTAAGTTGAGTGTTATGGCACTTTTGGGATAATGGGGATTGACTTCAAGAAGGATATCTTCAAATCTGTCAAAAGTCATATATTCGGGAATAGAGGGCGTTTCCTCCTCTACAAAGAGTTCTTTGGGCGTCGGCGGTGTAGTGCTGTCTGCCATATGCACATCTTCTATTTGCTGTTGCTCGGGTAGTGTCTGGGATGTTTCCACCTCTTCGAGTGTAAGTACTGCAGGAGTATTATCGGAAGAGAGAACCTGCGCGTTTGATTTTGTATCTGTCGTAAAAATATATGCGAAAAACGCAACGATCAAAATAAGTAAAAATATAAATGTTTTCATACTAATTAGTATAACTAATTTTAAATTTAATATTCTATAAATGCCTAAGTTTCAGCATCCCATTATAAATTCGTAGTATAATACGGTTTAAATATTTTATGTTAAGGATTGAAAATGAAGAAAACATTAGTAACTATTGTTTCAGTAGCAGCTTTGGCTCTTTTAGGCGGTTGTGCTGAAAAGAGAAGTTGTGAGACTAAAAAACCTGCCCCGGTAGCAAAACCGGCACCTTGTCCGACTCCTGCTGCCCCGGTAGTAAAAGCACCTGCTCCTGCACCCGCACCGGTTGTTGTAGAAAAAGAGGTTATTGAAGAAGTTGAACCTGTAATTATAGAGGATGAAAAAACAAGAGCAGTTCAATAACCTCTCTCATCACTTCATGAGACGCGTTTTTGCGTCTCTACTTTCTCTTTAAAATCACTCCGCACTCCAGATGTAACGTATATGCGAACTGATCGAATACTGCGAATTTTACTATTTCATAGCTCTCTTTGAGTGTTTCCAAGTCTCTTTGTAATGTTTCCGGATTGCAGGAAATATAGATGATATTGTCAAACTTTTTGACAAATTCCCGTGTTTTCTCATCCAATCCCGCACGCGGCGGATCAACGAAAATATGAGAGAATGCAAAAGCATCAAGATCGATCCCTTTGAGCCTGTTAAATGCTCTCTCTTTGTTGAGTGCCTGTGTCAACTCTTCGGCGCTGAGTCTGACAAAATGGATGTTTGCTACACTGTTTAACTGGCAATTTTCTTTCGCACTTTGTATGGAACGTTTGGAAACTTCGGTGGCAAGTACTTTGTCAAACTTTTCACTCAGTGGGATGGTAAAGTTACCGTGTCCGCAGTAGAGTTCGAGTAAGTCTTTTGTTTCGTTGTCGAGATTGCTTTTTACCCAGTCGATCATCTGTTCATTGACGTGGGTGTTGGGTTGTGTGAAACCTGTATCATAAAGCCTGAAAAGATAGCTTTTGTCTCCTATGGTGAGTTTTTCATGAATATACTCTTTGGTAACGACCAGTTTGATGCCTCTGCTTCTTCCGATGAGGTCGATACCAAGCGTTTGTGCCAGTTTCTTTGCCTCTTCCTGCCATACTTCGTCGATCTTTTTATGGTAGATGAGTGTTACCAGTACTTCACCGATACTGCTGCTTAAGAATTCGACGCTGTAGAGTCGCTTTCTAAGCATATCGTTTTTTTCGATTTCTGCCAGAAGTTTGGGCATCGTTTCAGTGATGGCAGGAGATACGATGGAACAGGAGTCGATGGGAACGAGCTTTTTCTTTTCAAACCCATGCATGGCATATGAGAGTGTATCACCGTTTTCATAGTCATGAAATATACGAAACTCCGCACGGGTACGGAAGTGTTCGGTGATGGAGCGTATGATGTCTATATCTTGTAGTTGAAAATTCTCTTTGATTTTTTGAACTTTATAGTCAAGTTGTGTTTCATAGTCCATTTCATGAAGTGTACAGCTGCCGCATTTTCCAAAGTAGTCACATTGCATAAATATTTTTTCTCCTATTCTCTAAACGTTGAGAGTATATAAAGTAGTGCAAAAAGAGGCTCAGACAAACGGGAGGATTTGTCCTCTTTTTGCATTACTTTATATACTTCCCTAAATTGGCGCTATTATAATCTTTTTTGGTTTATGGATAGACTTGATGGCAAATATCAAAAAGTACAAGTAAGGGTAGAAAAGTACTTTGCCATTTAAAACTACATTTTTTTGATATAATCACATGTGAGATAAAACTGAAAGGATGATTATGACAATTGCGAAACAGACAGCAAAAAAAGTGATAGATTCTCTTCCTGATGACACTTCCTATGACGAAATACTTAAAGAACTTGCTTTCAATAGAATGATTGAAAGAGGTTTAGAATATTCTAAAAATGGTAGAACTATTTCAAACGAAGAGATGAAACAAAAAATCAAAGAATACTTCTATATGGACATTATCGCATAGCGTATTTGATAAAAAAGAGCGGAGATATTGATATATTGGGAGTTTTTCACGGTTCACTTGATATTGAAAGATATTTAAAGATATAACAACCCCAAAAGCAAACGCTATTTAAAACCGGCGATAAGATTTCCTATAAGCAGGTTCCAGCCGTCTACCAGTACGAAGATGAGCAATTTAAAAGGCATCGAAATCATCACCGGCGGCAACATCATCATACCCATACTCATCAACACGGAACTGACAACCATATCGATCACCAAAAAGGGTAGGTAGAGTAAAAAACTTATCTCAAATGCCGTTTTAAGTTCGCTGATCATAAAAGCGGGAATGGCTATCGTCAGTGGTACTTCGCTGTAGTTTTTAGGATTTTGCAGTTTGCGGATACGAAAGAAGAGTGCAAGATCCTTTTCGCGTGTGTTTTTGATCATGAAAGATTTAAACGGTGCCACACCCCGTTCAAACGCCTCTTCGTAGGAGATCTTTTTTTCAGTGTACGGTTTGATAGCCGTATCATACGCTTTGGTAGCTACCGGCTCCATGATAAAAAAAGTTAAAATCAACGCAAGGGAAACCAAAAGTTGGTTCGGCGGCATTTGCTGTGTTCCCATCGCTTGTCGTAAAAAGGAAAAAACGACGATCAACCGGATAAAACTGGTCATGACCAAAAGCAAAGAAGGCGCTAAAACCAGTAGTGTCAGGATGATGAGCACATTTAAAGAAGAGACGAGATCTTTCGGTTCTGCGGGGGCGGAGAGGGAGAGGTTTACGGTAGGTACCTGTACGGCATCCGCACCAAAAAGCGCGGTTATGCCAAAGAGCATCAAAAGTGCGATATATTTGATTTCTATCCTCCGCTTGCGGTGTCGAGAATGCTTTTCTTCGCACTCTCTTTATCATCCTCGTCTTTTGAAAAAAAGTATAACTCAACGCGCCTGTTTTTCTCCTTACCTGCCGTGGTTAGGTTTGAGGCAATAGGATCGAATTCAGCTTTACCGCATGCGGTGAGAAGTTTGGGTTCTACATGATTTTTGATGAGTACTTTGACCACCGAAATAGCACGCGCTGCGGAGAGTTCCCAGTTGTCTTTGTATGGACTGTTGATGGGTTGGCTGTCATCCGTATGTCCGATGACATGAATACGCATATTTGCCGGAAGTTTTTGGATAATCAATGCGATACGTTTTAAAAAGAGCATTGCATCGTCATCTTCTATTTTGGCACTTCCTGGTTTAAAAAGCAGCTTTGCAGGCAGACGTATCATGAAGCCGTTTTCCGCTTCTTCGAGAGTCGCTTTACTGCCGTCTTTGGCTTTGGACATCTCATTCATCTCGATGATCGTACGTTTGAGGGTTTTGAGCTTTTGTGCCTGTTCGTCTTCCGCATCCATCGGTGTGGTTTCTTGTTGTCTTTCGGGGGAGACTTTGACTTTCGTACCCCCTTCAAGGACACTAAGCGCTCCGTTAAGAGAAGCCGCTGCTTCGGCAACTTTTTTGGCATCCATCGTAGACATCGAAAGTAGCAACACGAAGAAACACAAAAGCAGGGACATCAAGTCACCAAATGCCGCAAGCCATCCGGGCAGACATTTGGGACATTCGGTTTCAGGACACTTTTTACCCATTTTCTTTCCTAGTCAAACTGGCTCTCACGCTCGTTAGGCGGTAAGAACGCCAGAAGTTTCGCTTCAAGTGTTCGCGGGTTGTCTCCCGCCTGAATAGACATAATCCCTTCGATGATGAGGGTTTTAATGACCATTTCGTCGGTATTGCGCAGTCCGAGGATATTTTCTACCGGACCACCGATAATATTTCCCAGCATCGCACCGTACATCGTTGTCAAAAGTGCCACCGCCATCGCAGGACCGATCGCTGCGGGATCTGCCATGTTCAAAAGCATCGCAACCAGACCGATCAAGGTACCGATCATACCCATTGCCCCGGCAAAACCGGAGATTTGCCCGAAAAAGGAAGCGTTTACTTTGTGCCGGATATCGGTTTGCTGCATATCGATCTCTAAAAGATCACGGATGATATCAGGCTCGTTTCCGTCTATTGCCATACCGAGACCTTTTTTCAAAAACTCGTTCTCTTCGTTTGCAACATCACCTTCAAGTGCCAACACCCCTTCTTTTCTCGCTTTGGTAGAGTACTCGACCAGCTTTTTGATCAGCTCTTTGGGATCGTCTGTCTGAGGTTTGATCGCCACCATAAACATTTTTCCGAAACCCTTGACATGATCCATCTTGAAACCGATCATCAAAGTACCTATAGTACCACCAAATACGATAAGCAAAGAGGGAACGTCGATATACGGACCGATCCCCACACCCATCGCCATCGAGCCAAAGAGTAGAGCCAGTGTCAGTACAAGACCTATGACGGTTCCTAAATCCATTGCTTCTCTTTCCTTACTTTTTACGTGTTTTAACTTGTCATGCAAAATACAAATAATTTTACAAAATCCGCTATTGATACAAATATCGGCAGGGATGTAAATAAATTTAATTTTTGAACGATTTACTTAAGTAAAGCTATTAGTTTTTATGTTTTAGCTAGTTATGATACTATAATAAAATTATAAAGATATAAAATTATTTCATGTAATATTTGAATATATTGTACTACATGAAGAAAAAGGATATGAAAATATGACGAACAACTCTGTGATTATTTTGGCTGCGGGTAAAGGTACGCGTATGAAGTCTACACTTCCGAAAGTCTTACATAAGATTTCCGGTTATGAGATGCTTTACTATGCGATCAAAGAGGCGAAAAAACTAAGCGACGATATCACGGTGGTACTGTATCATCAGGCGCAGTTGGTGCAGGAGCATATGGAAAAGTATTTCGACGATATCAACTATGTTATCCAAGATCATGAAAACTACCCCGGAACGGGCGGGGCGGTGATGAATATCGACGTCAAACACGACAAAGTATTGGTTTTAAACGGTGATATGCCTCTGATCGAAGCGGAAGAGTTGGAGAAATTTACCCAAATCGATGCCGATATCGTGATGAGTGTGATCAAAATGCAAGACTCGTCAGGTTACGGGCGTGTTGTGATCGAAGGTGACGAAGTGGTTAAAATCGTTGAAGAGAAAGATGCTACCGAAGAAGAGAAAGCGATCAAAACGGTCAATGCAGGTATCTATCTTTTCAAAAAAGAGATTTTAGAAAAGTACTTGCCAAAACTCAGCAACGACAATGCACAGGAAGAGTATTACCTTACAGATGTGGTCGAACTTGCTAAAAACGACGGTTTCAAAGTGGCGCCTTTGTATGTCAAAGAGGAGAACTTCAAAGGGGTAAACTCCAAGTATGACTTGAGCAATGCCGAAGAGATCATGCAAAGACGTATCAAAAAACGTTTCATGATGGCAGGTGTGACGATGCATCTTCCAGATACTATTTATATCGATTCCGATGTCGAGATAGAGGGAGAGAGTGAAATAGAGCACGGTGTAACACTTTTAAAGGGTGCGAAGATCGTAAATAGCCATATTAAAGCGAACTCTGTCATAGAAGATAGTAAAATAATCAATTCAAGTGTCGGACCGATCGCACGTGTCAGACCGCAAAGCGAACTGATCGATACGCATATCGGAAACTTCGTGGAAGTGAAAAAGTCAGTACTAAAAGGTGTCAAAGCAGGACATCTGAGT